>AEWW01032973.1_pt1 | contig 10513 bp, 10 predicted proteins | sample 267848 | NCBI WGS metagenome assembly AEWW01 (sample SAMN00713649, study PRJNA62039) | ant fungus garden metagenome | place: Panama: Gamboa | collected Apr-2009 | depth 0.5 m m | reverse complement strand
CTCGGAGAGCAGACGGAAGGTCACTTCCGTCACCACCAGACAATCCAGCGTTTGCTGTTTATCCGCCAACGCCACCGCGGTCATCACCTGGTGGGTTTTTCCGGAAAGCATGCGAAGCATTTCTGCGGCGTGCCCGGCATCGCGCGGCTTTTCCAGCACTTCGCCGTTAAGAATGACAATCGTATCCGCTCCCAACACCGGCAGATCGCGCGGCGCCATAGCCACGCCAGCCAGCGCTTTTTCACGCGCCAGACGCGCAACATAATGCGCAGCGCTCTCCTGCGGGCCGCGCCGTTCCTCAATACCCGGAACCAGGCGTTCGAAAGAGAGACCAAGCTGAGTTAACAGTTCCTGCCGACGCGGGGAACCAGAAGCCAGATACAGAGTTGTCATATCAACCTTTATTGAACCGCAAATTGCTGACGCACTTTACGCATTAGCAGGAATAGCCACGGCCAGAGCACACCGTTTACTACACTACTCCAGAACACTTCCGGACGGAAAGAGACGTTGATCACTAAAAACTCTGCCCAGAAAACAATGATATCAACGGCAAGAGACAACAGCATGACCACCAGCGCCTGTTGCCAGAGCGCCAGATTACGGAACAGCTGATATTTTAAAGCGACCAGATAGGCAACGATACTTAACGACAGCGCGCGTACGCCAAGGGTCGAACCGCTGATGAGGTCGAGAATCGCCCCCATCACAAAGCCGGTACCGACGTTAACCCGATGCGGCAGCGCCAGGATCCAGTAAAGCAGAATCAACAACACCCAGTTTGGCCGGAAGACGGTGATGTCCTGCGGCCAGGGCATAATCTGCAGCAATAGCGCAATAAGAAACGAGAGCCAGATAACCCAGCGTCCCTGGCTACGATAACTTGCCACTATTGCCCCCCTGCTGGCAGAGGTTGCGCGGACGACGGCGGCGTCAGGCCCGTCGCCGGCGCCGGCATCTGCGGCCCCATCGCATCAGGCGCAGGCAGCACCTGCGGCATCATTTGCATCAGGCGTTCATTGGCAACGCGGTGAACCTCTTCCGGGGTCATTGGGTTGGCGCCGTTACGATCGGCGCCCCACAGCAGCAGCAGATAGCGTAAACGCTGCAGCCCGGCAGTCGGACGAGCCTGGATTACCGTGTAAGCACGCTGAGTATCCAGACGTACCGAGGAGACCACCCCAACCGGATACCCTTCCGGGAAGCGTCCGCCGAGCCCGGAAGTCACCAGCACATCGCCGACGCGAATATCGGTATTCGCCGGCAGATGTTCAAGCTGTAAATCATCAGTGCAGCCGTTGCCGGCGGCAATCACGCGGATATCGTTACGCAGTACCTGAATCGGCAAGGCATGGGTCGCATCGCAAATCAGCAGCACGCGGCTGGTCATTTTCGCTACCGCCACCACCTGACCGACAACGCCCTTGTCGCTGATAACCGGCTGGCCTTCATAAACGCCGTTAACGCTGCCCTTGTCGATAACGACCTGATCGCTGTAGGGTCGTTAACCGTCGAAATAACCTGGGTCACCATCTTCTGCTCATCCTGACGCAGCGGCGAGCCTAGCAGTTCACGCAGGCGGGCATTTTCTTGTTTGTATTGGCCAAGCATCAGCAGATCGCTGTTTTTCAACAGCAGTTCCTGACGCAGCGCGCGGTTTTCCAGTTCGAGCTGATCGCGGGTCGCCAGCGATTGCGATACGCTGTCGAGCAGTTCCCGGGGACCATTTGAGATAAAGTAGAAAGGACTGACGGCTGTATCCATGTACGTTCGAATCTGGCTGAACGTACCCAGGCGGCTGTCGGCGATAATGACGCCAAGCGCCACCAAAACCGCCAGAATAAGGCGAATCTGTAGCGACGGGCCACGGCTAAAAATTGGCTTCATAGGCTATGCGTATTCTCGTGTCAGTAAAGACCAGAGGCAGCCCTTAAGCTGCCCCAGACCTTCAGGCTGACTACTCTTCGCTGAACAAGTCGCCGCCGTGCATATCGATCATTTCCAGCGCCTTACCGCCGCCACGAGCGACGCAGGTCAGTGGATCTTCTGCAACTACGACAGGGATCCCTGTCTCTTCCATTAACAGACGGTCAAGGTTGCGCAGCAGCGCACCGCCGCCGGTCAGGACCATACCGCGCTCGGAGATATCGGATGCCAGCTCCGGCGGGCACTGCTCCAGCGCGACCATAACGGCGCTGACGATGCCGGTCAGCGGCTCCTGCAGCGCTTCGAGGATTTCGTTGGAATTCAGGGTGAAGCCGCGTGGAACGCCTTCAGCCAGGTTACGGCCGCGCACTTCGATTTCGCGTACTTCATCACCCGGGTAAGCGGAACCGATTTCGTGTTTGATACGCTCAGCGGTCGCTTCGCCGATCAGGGAACCGTAGTTACGGCGCACGTAATTGATCACGGCTTCATCGAAACGGTCGCCGCCGATACGTACGGAAGAAGAGTAGACCACGCCGTTCAGGGAGATAACCGCGACTTCGGTAGTACCGCCGCCGATATCAACAACCATAGAACCGGTCGCTTCAGAAACCGGTAAGCCTGCGCCGATCGCGGCCGCCATCGGCTCTTCGATCAGGAAAACTTCACGGGCGCCAGCACCCTGCGCGGATTCGCGGATAGCACGACGCTCAACCTGGGTCGCGCCAACCGGCACGCACACCAGCACACGCGGGCTCGGGCGCATAAAGCTGTTGCTATGCACCTGTTTAATAAAGTGTTGCAGCATCTTTTCAGTCACGAAGAAGTCGGCGATAACGCCGTCTTTCATCGGGCGAATCGCCGCGATGTTGCCCGGCGTACGGCCCAGCATCTGCTTCGCTTCATGACCTACAGCGGCAACGCTTTTCGGCGAACCGGCACGATCCTGACGAATGGCCACAACGGAAGGCTCATTCAATACGATGCCTTGTCCTTTTACATAAATAAGGGTATTCGCGGTACCCAGGTCAATGGACAGGTCATTGGAAAACATGCCACGAAATTTTTTTAACATACTAAGGGATAATCCTGAAAGCTGGGGCGGAAAACAAAATCCGCTTACTTTACCAACCACACGCAGCAGCGACAAGGCGCAAAAATCATCTGCTACGGTGAAAATTAGTGCAGTTCATTTCCTTTGTTACAAACATTTACGAAGTCCCTTCGGCGCTGAATAAATCAGCTGCGCTCCGTGCTCTGTTTGTACCTGTCAAAGGTCAGTCTTGCGTAAGTTGCGACATTCCGGCGGGTAGACAAGCACACCCCCTTTACTATGGCGCGCGTTATTCTACGTGAAATCACGCCAAACGGCAGATCAAACAGAGTATCTTTGCGAATATTTTTTCACATTTGTGTCAAGTGGCTGTGAGGCGGCAAAAAATTCCCCCTGCCCGCCGGTCACGCCGCATTGCGACAGCACCTGCCACTCGCTGCGACTGCGTACTCCCGTCGCAAAAACCTGTACCGGCATCCCTTTACAGGCCTCCACCAGACTTTGAACCAGTAACTGGTTCTCGCTGCGTTTTTCAATATTGCGCGATAGCCCTTGATGCAGCTTGATCACTTCCACGTCCAGCTGCTTGATCCAACTGGTGCCAACCAACGTCAACCCGGCCTGAACCACGGCGACGCGAATGCCCAGCGCGTTTATCAACCGCATAACCGGGTGTAAACGGCCGATATATTGACAAACATCCGCCTCTGCAAGTTCAAAAATAATCCGCCGACGTTGTGATTTTTCGCACTGCATCATGGTATCGCGCAGCCAACGCTGGAAACGCGGGCGAATCAGCGACTCCACGGTCACCTGCAGGGCCAGCGTTTGATCAGGCCAATAACTTAATAACGGCAGCAAACGCGTAATCTGTAGGCGATCGTACTCTTCCGCTAAGCCAAACTGCTGCACCATTGGCATATACTCGGCGGCAATCACCTCTTCTTTACCGTCATAGATGCGACACATTAGCTCGCGATGATGTACCCGCCCATCGCGCATGACCGCCGGTTTCTGATACAAGCGCGGGCCGCCGCGGCTAAGCATCTGCTCGATAAGCGTCCGCCAGCGCACGTTGCCGCGCCCTTTCTCCGGCAGCGAATCATCGTAAACCGCCCAGCTATTACTCCCCTGTAGCACGGCGTTGCGGGTAGCCGCTTCGGCGTGTTCCATCACCTGAGAAGTGGACTGGCCGCTGCGGAACGCGCAGATGCCGATATGCATCGTGTCGTCTTTATCCAGCACCCGTGTTGACGGCAGCGCATCCATCGCCTTGAGTAACTGCCCGGCGATACTATCAGCCTCTTTTAAAGTGCGATGCGGCAATAAGACGGCGAAATCGCTACGGTGATAGCGCGCCAGTAGCGAGCCGGGATAGCGCATAATAAAAGTAGACAGCAAATTAATTAGCGTGAAGTAATGCTCTTCCGCCGCCGCCCGTCCCCAGTTGTCGCGCAGCAGATCAAACTCCGGCAGGCGAATCATCATCACGATACCGTGCGCCCCCACCTTTTCCTGATCGTCCAGCAGCGTCGCCAGCTGGTTATCAAAGAACAGGCGGTTATTGAGGCCGGTTTTGGAATCCTGGGCGGCGTAGGAGCGAATCAGGGTATCCATGCGGCTGCGCTGATCGCTGGCGAACTGCAGTTCCGAGAGCAGCATATCCAGCGCGCTGCTGGTACTGGCCGGCCATTCATGAACAGAACCGCGCACCTGCGGCCCGCGCTCGCCGCTGAGAATGCGCCGCGCGCGCAGCTCCAGTAGTTCTTGCCCCGCCAGCTGGCGGCGGATCCAGCGAATCGAAAAGAAGATAATCAGCACCATGAAGCCGATGGCGAAGGAGAGCGGCGCGGTGACGTGAAGCGAGCGGAAATAATTGACCATCGGGTCCATGTAGACCAGACGAATCGAAATTCCGGGATGTTTGAGCGAGGGTACCGTCATTTCACGATACTGGTTGTTACTGCCCAGCGGACGATAACTGTCGCCGCGGGTATGGCTGTAAAGCGATTTGCCGTTGAGCAGAAAATCAATATGTTCGACTTCTACCGGCGTCAGCAGCTCGTCCATTTGCGGTTCGAGCTTTTCAAAAGAGGTGGTTACCAGGCGGCTGTCCAGCATCGTCGCCACCGCCTGCACGCGATTCTCAACTTTAATCTGAATGCCGTTGTAAAAGCTCAGCGACGCGCCGATGAGCGTGACAAAAATCGTCAGGCTGGTGAGCAGCGTAACAAATGCTGAGAATTTCGTCGTTAATCGCATCCCTGTGTTAACTCCGCGTGTGAATAACTACCCGAAGGGCATTCGGGCCCCTTTTAAGACTTTTTCTTAAGTAAGTACTAACTTTCTGAAGCGACGCATACTACCAAAGCTGGCGTATCTGGCAATTTATTGCGTTACATCCACGTAATAATGCCGTTAGCGAGTATAGTCTGCAGAATAATTTTTCCAATCTTCAAACCGCGAGGAACCACATATGCAGGCTTTAATCTTAGAACAGCAGGATGGCAAAACCCTTTCCTCGGTGCAAAACATCGATGCCAACCTGCTGCCGCCAGGCGATGTGACGGTCGATATTCACTGGTCGAGCCTCAATTATAAAGATGCCCTGGCCATTACCGGCAAAGGAAAAATTATCCGCAACTTTCCGATGATTCCTGGTATCGATTTTGCCGGTACCGTCCATGCCAGCGAAGATCCGCGTTTTCACGTTGGCCAGCAGGTGTTACTCACCGGTTGGGGCGTGGGAGAAAACCATTGGGGCGGCCTGGCCGAGCGCGCCCGCGTCAAAGGTGAATGGCTGGTGGCCATGCCTGAAGGTCTCGACGGGCGCAAAGCGATGACCATCGGTACCGCAGGCTTTACCGCCATGCTATGCGTGATGGCGCTGGAAGACGCCGGCGTTCGACCGCAGGATGGCGAGACCGTCGTAACAGGCGCCAGCGGCGGCGTCGGCAGCACGGCGGTCGCTCTGCTGCATCATCTGGGTTATCAGGTGGCGGCGGTTTCCGGTCGCGAAAGCACCCATGACTATCTGAAAAGCCTCGGCGCGCAGCGTATTCTGGGCCGCGATGAGTTTACCGAGACCCGGCCGCTGGAAAAACAAATCTGGGCGGGCGCTATCGATACCGTCGGCGATAAAGTACTGGCGAAGGTACTGGCGCAGATGAACTACGGCGGCTGCGTCGCGGCCTGCGGCCTGGCGGGCGGTTTCGCGCTGCCGACCACCGTGATGCCGTTTATCCTGCGCAACGTACGCCTGCAGGGCGTCGATTCGGTAATGACCCCGCCTGCGCGCCGCGCCGAAGCCTGGCGCCGGTTGACGCGCGATCTGCCGGAATCTTTTTACGCGCAAAGCGCGACTGAAATCTCCCTTGCCGATGCCCCGGCCTTCGCCGACAAGATCATGAACAACCAGATCCAGGGTCGTACGCTGGTCAAAATCGGCTAATCTGCAATTTTTCGTGACATATTCGCGATCGCGCTCCGCCTCCGTCATGCTTAGGAAAAAGTATGACGGAGGACGCCATGAAAACCAGAAAACTGACGGAAGCCGACGTAACGGCGGAATCGGTATTTAACCTGCAGCGCCGCCAGGTGCTGAAAATGCTCGGTATCGGCGCGACGGCGATGTCGCTCTCAACAAAGGCCCATGCCGACCTGCTCGATTGGTTCAAAGGCCATGACCGCCCGCCGGCGCCCGCCGGAAAGGCCCTCACCTTTGATAAACCCGCAGCATGGCAAAGTAAGCTCGCCCTCACCCCGGAAGATAAAGTCGCCGGCTACAACAACTTTTATGAATTCGGCCTCGATAAAGCCGATCCGGCCGCTAACGCAGGCAGCCTGCGCACTGACCCCTGGACGCTTACCATCGGCGGCGAAGTCGCCAAACCCCTGACGCTCGATCACGACGACCTGACCCGTCGTTTCCCGCTAGAAGAGCGTATTTATCGGATGCGCTGCGTGGAGGCCTGGTCGATGGTCGTACCGTGGGTCGGCTTCCCGCTGCATAAACTGCTCTCGCTGGTGGAGCCCACCAGCAACGCCCGCTACGTCGCTTTCAAAACGCTGTATGCGCCGGAACAGATGCCGGGACAAAAAGATCGCTTCATCGGCGGCGGCCTGGCCTATCCCTATGTCGAAGGGTTGCGCCTTGATGAAGCGATGCACCCGCTCACGCTGATGACCGTTGGCGTCTACGGGAAAGCGTTGCCGCCGCAAAACGGCGCGCCCATCCGCCTGACCGTGCCGTGGAAGTACGGCTTTAAAGGGATTAAATCGATCGTGAGTATTGAGTTAACCCGCGAGCGGCCGCCGACAACCTGGAATCTGGCGGCGCCGGATGAATACGGTTTCTATGCCAATGTGAACCCGCACGTCGATCATCCGCGCTGGTCGCAGGCCAGCGAGCGGTTCATCGGCGCCGGCGGCGTACTCGACGTAAAACGCCAGCCAACGCTGCTGTTTAATGGCTATGCCGAGGAAGTCGCCTCGCTGTATCGCGGACTTAACTTACGGGAGAATTTCTAGTGCGTCTGAGCGTTAAACAGATAGGCTGGCTGAAAGTTGTGCTGCATTTAGCCGGTTTTTTACCGCTGGTCTGGCTGTTCTGGGCCGGGCATCAGGGCTACTTCAGCGCCGATCCGGCGAAGGATATCCAGCATTTTACCGGACGGATGGCGCTGAAGTTTTTGCTTGCCACCTTGCTTATTACGCCGCTGGCGCGTTACGCTAAACAGCCATTATTGATACGCACCCGTCGTTTATTAGGGTTATGGTGCTTTGCCTGGGCAACGTTGCATCTCACCAGCTATACGCTGCTGGAGCTCGGCATTAACAATCTGGCGTTACTCGGTTCCGAGATAATCAACCGTCCGTATCTCACACTTGGTTTAATCAGTTGGCTGGTTTTACTGGCGCTGGCGGTGACGTCAACCCAGTACATGCAACGAAAATTAGGCCGTCGTTGGCAAACATTGCACAACTTCGTCTATCTGGTCGCGATCCTCGCCCCTATACATTATCTATGGTCGGTGAAAATTTTATCGCCGCAGCCGCTGATATATGCCGGGCTGGCAATGGTACTTTTAGCCAGCCGCTATAAGAAGTTTCGCCAGTGGTGGCGCTAATCTCCGGATATGTGCAGTTCCCCGCAGAACGTTTATCAACCGCGACTCTTTTTACGATAGCGGTTGATAATCTTCCCTGATAAGACCAGTATTTAGCTGCCAATTGCTACGAAATCGTTATAATGTGCGACTTTGGTTTTCCTGAAGGGATTTTCGAACCCTGAAAAGGTGACAAGCGCGCATCGAAGGTATATTTTGTTTTTTGCCCGAGATTAGCAGGAGATAGCTGCACAATGGCTGACAAGTTTCGCATTTTGCTTTTGAACGGACCAAACCTTAATATGCTCGGCAGCCGTGAACCCGAGAAGTATGGTTCGCTAACGCTGGCAGAAATTGTTAACCGTTTAACCGCAGAAGCGGAAGCGCTAAACGTGACGCTCGACCACCTGCAATCCAATGCGGAGTTCGCGCTCATCGACCGAATTCATCAGGCTAAAGACTCTGTGGACTATATCCTGATCAATCCGGCCGCGTTTACGCATACCAGCGTGGCCATCCGCGACGCGCTGCTTGCCGTGAGTATCCCGTTTATCGAGATCCACCTGAGCAACGTGCATGCGCGCGAGCCGTTCCGTCACCACTCGTATCTGTCTGATGTCGCCTCGGGCGTTATCTGCGGATTAGGTGCGGACGGCTATTCATACGCTTTACAGACGGCGGTAAAACGCCTGTCACAAACACACTAAACAAAGAGTACGGAACCCACTCATGGATATTCGTAAGATTAAAAAACTGATCGAGCTGGTTGAAGAATCAGGCATCTCCGAACTGGAAATTTCTGAAGGCGAAGAGTCTGTACGCATCAGCCGTGCAGCGCCGGCTGCTAGCTATCCGGTAATGCAGCAAGCCTATGCTGCGCCAATCGCCCAGCCTCAGGCGCCAGCCGCCGCAGCGCCGGCAGCAGCACCTGCCGCTGAAGCGAAAGCGGAAATCAGTGGTCACATCGTACGTTCCCCGATGGTCGGTACTTTCTACCGCACCCCGAGCCCGGACGCGAAAGCCTTTGTGGAAGTCGGTCAGAAAGTTAACGTGGGCGACACCCTGTGCATCGTAGAAGCGATGAAAATGATGAACCAGATCGAAGCCGACAAAGCCGGCGTGGTTAAAGCCATTCTGATCGAAAGCGGCCAACCTGTAGAATTCGACGAGCCGCTGGTTGTCATCGAGTAACGAGGCGAACATGCTGGATAAAATTGTCATCGCTAACCGTGGCGAGATCGCACTGCGCATCCTGCGTGCCTGTAAAGAACTGGGCATCAAGACCGTTGCTGTGCACTCCACCGCGGATCGCGATTTAAAACACGTATTATTAGCGGATGAGACGGTCTGCATCGGCCCGGCTCCGTCCGTAAAAAGCTATCTGAACATCCCGGCTATCATCAGCGCGGCGGAAATCACCGGCGCGGTAGCGATTCACCCGGGTTACGGTTTCCTGTCCGAAAACGCTAACTTTGCCGAGCAGGTTGAGCGTTCCGGTTTCATCTTCATCGGCCCGAAAGCCGACACTATCCGCCTGATGGGCGACAAAGTGTCTGCCATCACCGCAATGAAGAAAGCTGGCGTTCCGACCGTTCCAGGTTCTGATGGCCCGCTGGGCGACGACATGGACGCAAACCGCGCGCATGCCAAACGCATCGGCTATCCGGTTATCATCAAAGCCTCCGGCGGCGGCGGCGGTCGCGGTATGCGCGTCGTGCGCAGCGACGCTGAACTGGCGCAATCCATCTCCATGACCAAAGCGGAAGCGAAAGCGGCTTTCAACAACGACATGGTCTACATGGAGAAATACCTGGAAAATCCTCGTCACATCGAGATCCAGGTGCTGGCGGACGGCCAGGGCAACGCTATCTATCTGGCAGAACGCGACTGCTCCATGCAGCGTCGTCACCAGAAAGTCGTCGAAGAAGCGCCGGCGCCGGGCATTACCCCGGAACTGCGTCGCTACATCGGCGAACGTTGCGCGAAAGCCTGTGTGGATATCGGCTATCGCGGAGCGGGTACCTTTGAGTTCCTGTTCGAAAACGGCGAGTTCTACTTCATTGAGATGAACACCCGTATTCAGGTAGAACACCCGGTTACCGAAATGATCACCGGCGTCGACCTGATCAAAGAACAGCTGCGCATCGCGGCGGGTCAGCCGCTGTCTATCAAGCAAGAAGAAGTCCAGGTTCGCGGCCATGCGGTAGAATGCCGTATCAACGCCGAAGACCCGAACACCTTCCTGCCGAGCCCGGGTAAAATTACCCGCTTCCACGCGCCGGGCGGTTTTGGCGTGCGCTGGGAATCTCATATCTACGCCGGTTACACCGTACCGCCGTACTATGACTCAATGATCGGCAAACTGATCTGCTACGGCGAAAGCCGTGATGTGGCGATTGCCCGCATGAAGAACGCGCTGCAGGAA
>AEWW01036617.1_pt1 | contig 10515 bp, 8 predicted proteins | sample 267848 | NCBI WGS metagenome assembly AEWW01 (sample SAMN00713649, study PRJNA62039) | ant fungus garden metagenome | place: Panama: Gamboa | collected Apr-2009 | depth 0.5 m m | reverse complement strand
AGCATATGCAGGGAATTAACGTCGCCGGCTATCACGAACACTTTATCACCGATGACCGCCAGGGCGGCGGCCACCTGCTGGACTACCAGCTCGACCATGGGGTGTTGACCTTCGGCGAAATTCATAAGCTGATGATCGACCTTCCCGCCGACAGAGCGTTCCTGCAGGCCAATTTGCATCCCGACAATCTCGATGCCGCCATCCGTTCAGTAGAAAGTTAGGAGGTTCACATGGACAAACAGTATCCGCTGCGCCAGTGGGCGCACGGCGCCGATCTGGTCGTCAGCCAACTGGAAGCGCAAGGCGTACGCCAGGTCTTCGGGATCCCCGGCGCTAAAATCGATAAGGTTTTCGACTCATTACTGGACTCCTCAATCCGCATTATTCCAGTGCGCCACGAGGCCAATGCCGCCTTTATGGCCGCCGCGGTCGGGCGTATTACCGGCAAAGCGGGCGTCGCGCTGGTAACCTCCGGTCCGGGCTGTTCCAACCTGATAACCGGCATGGCCACCGCTAATAGCGAAGGCGACCCGGTGGTGGCGCTTGGGCGGCGCGGTCAAACGCGCCGATAAAGCCAAACAGGTGCATCAGAGTATGGACACGGTGGCGATGTTCAGCCCGGTCACCAAATACGCCGTAGAAGTGACCTCGCCGGATGCGCTGGCGGAAGTGGTTTCTAACGCTTTCGCGCCGCCGAACAGGGGCGCCCGGGCAGCGCCTTCGTCAGCCTGCCGCAGGATGTGGTCGATGGTCCGGTGACCGGCAAAGTGCTGCCCGCCAGCAGCGCGCCGCAGATGGGCGCCGCGCCTGACGAGGCAATCAATCAGGTCGCGAAGTTGATTGCCCAGGCGAAGAATCCGGTGTTCCTGCTTGGATTAATGGCCAGCCAGACGGAAAACAGCGCCGCGCTGCATCGTTTGCTGGAAACCAGCCATATTCCGGTCACCAGCACCTATCAGGCCGCCGGGGCGGTCAATCAGGATAACTTCTCGCGCTTCGCCGGGCGCGTCGGGCTGTTTAACAATCAGGCCGGTGACCGCTTATTGCAACTGGCCGACCTGGTTATCTGCATCGGCTATAGCCCGGTGGAATACGAACCGGCGATGTGGAACAGCGGCAACGCGACGCTGGTACATATCGACGTACTGCCCGCCTATGAAGAGCGTAACTACACGCCGGATGTCGAGCTGGTGGGCGACATCGCCGGCACGCTGAACAAGCTGGCGCAAAATATCGATCATCGGCTGGTGCTCTCGCCGCAGGCTGCTGAAATCCTCCACGACCGCCAGCATCAGCGGGAACTGCTTGACCGCCGCGGAGCGCAGTTGAATCAGTTCGCCCTGCACCCGCTGCGCATCGTTCGCGCCATGCAGGATATCGTCAACAGCGACGTCACGCTGACGGTCGATATGGGCAGCTTCCATATCTGGATCGCCCGCTATCTCTACAGCTTCCGCGCCCGTCAGGTGATGATCTCCAATGGTCAGCAAACCATGGGCGTCGCCCTGCCGTGGGCCATCGGGGCCTGGCTGGTCAATCCGCAGCGCAAAGTGGTCTCGGTCTCCGGCGATGGCGGTTTTCTGCAATCCAGTATGGAGCTGGAAACGGCGGTCCGCCTGAAAGCCAACATCCTGCATCTTATCTGGGTCGATAACGGCTACAACATGGTTGCTATCCAGGAAGAGAAAAAATATCAACGCCTGTCCGGCGTCGAGTTCGGGCCAATGGATTTTAAAGCCTATGCCGAATCCTTCGGCGCGAAAGGGTTTGCGGTGGAAAGCGCTGATGCGCTGGAGCCGACGCTACGCGCGGCGATGGACGTCGACGGCCCGGCGGTGGTCGCCATCCCCGTGGATTACCGCGATAACCCGCTGCTGATGGGCCAGCTACACCTGAGTCAGATTCTTTAAGTCATCACAAAAGGAAATGGAAATGAAAAAAGTCGCACTTGTCACCGGCGCCGGTCAGGGCATTGGTAAAGCTATCGCGTTACGCCTCGTGAAGGACGGTTTTGCCGTGGCGATCGCCGATTACAATGACGCCACGGCAAAAGCCGTGGCGGATGAAATCAACCAGAACGGCGGCCGGGCAGTCGCGGTCAAAGTCGATGTTTCCGACCGCGAGCAGGTGTTTGCCGCCGTTGAACAGGCGCGGAAAACGCTGGGCGGATTCCATGTCATCGTCAACAACGCGGGGGTCGCGCCATCGACGCCTATCGAATCCATTACGCCGGAGATTGTCGACAAGGTCTACAACATCAACGTTAAAGGGGTGATCTGGGGGATTCAGGCGGCAGTCGATGCCTTTAAAAAAGAGGGTCACGGCGGCAAAATCATCAACGCCTGTTCGCAGGCCGGCCACGTCGGCAACCCGGAACTGGCGGTCTACAGCTCGAGCAAATTCGCCGTACGCGGTTTAACGCAAACCGCCGCCCGCGACCTGGCGCCGCTGGGTATTACCGTCAACGGCTACTGCCCGGGGATTGTGAAAACGCCGATGTGGGCCGAGATCGATCGTCAGGTCTCCGAAGCGGCCGGTAAACCTCTGGGCTATGGCACCGCAGAATTCGCCAAACGCATCACCCTCGGCCGCCTGTCGGAGCCAGAAGATGTCGCCGCCTGCGTCTCTTATCTTGCCAGCCCGGATTCCGATTATATGACCGGTCAATCGCTGCTGATCGATGGCGGCATGGTATTCAATTAATAAAAAATAAGCTCTGACATGGTTTGCCCCTGCCTGTTCGCAGGGGCTTTTTTTCGTCTGTTACGCCGTTATTTTGCCGGGTGGCGGCTACGCCTTACCCGGCCTGCGGCCCTGCCGGTACCAATGGCCTCCAAACCCCCGGTGGCGCTGCCGCTTACCGGGGCTACAGCGCTGTACGATTTGGTAGCCCGGAGAAGGCGCAACGCGCCGCCTCCGGGAAAAGCCCTGTGCGACAAAACCGTTGCCAACCGATAACAGTATCTACTACCGAGCCTGCTGCGCCTGCGCCAACTGGCGGGCAATCGCCTCGCGGCGGGCATCGCCCTCCGGCAACAACATCAGCAGCTGCTGTAGCGCCGCTACCGCCTGCGGATAGTCTTCATTACGTACCGCGCTGAGCGCCAGCATCTCCAGCACCGGCAGGTTTTTCGGCTGCCGCTGATGCAGCTCGCGCAGCAACAGCTCGCCCATCCGCATCTGCGCGTTATCGCCCGCCCGCACCAGCGCGCTGGCGTAATCAAAACTTGCCGCCGGGTCATCCGGCGCCAGCTTATGCGCCCGCCCGAACGCGCCGATCGCCGTCTCGCCATCGTTTAGCAGCAGGCCAAGCCGCCCAAGCAGTTGCCAGCCGGCGAGATCGTCAGGGCTATCCTGCAGATGGCTGCGCAGCCCAAGCCTCAGCTGGGCCAACTCATCCATCCGCAGCGGCGCCGCGGTCGGATCTTTCGCCTGCGCCAGCAGCGCGGGATAATGGCGCTCGCTTTGTCGCCACAGCAGCACCTGACCCACATCGCTGGTTTTCAGATACAGCCCGCCGCTGACGAAGACCAATAACAGCGCCCCCGGTAGCAGCAACCAGCGGCTAAGCGGCCGAACGCGCGTCGTTTCCTGCGGCGAAATATCCGCCAACAATGTACGTTGCAGCTCGACGATCATCGCTTCATTACTATCAGTACGCTCCTGCTCAAGTTCGCGCAGTCGGGACTGGTACAGCGAGCGGTTAATGTCATTGCGATCCGCTGCTGTTTTCTGTTGCCGCGACCGGCGGTAACGCGGATCGAGCATACAGCACAACCCACCCAGCGCCATCAGTACGCCGCCGTACCAGATCCAGCGCACGAACGGTTTGTAGTACAGACGCACCGCCCAGCTGCCATCATCCAGCTCTTCGCCCAGCGCGGCGTAAAGATCGCGGGTAAACCCGCCGCTGATGGCCGCTTCGGTCATCATCATCCGGCTGGCGGTGTAAAAGCGTTTTTCGGCATACAGCGTGGCTTCCGGGCGACCATTGCGGCTGACGGCAATCACGCCCTCGCCGCCGCTCCAGTTCGGCCCAACGATATTACGCACGCCCTTGAAGACGAAGTGATAACGATGAATATCGAGGCTGTCGCCAGCCCGCATGCGGACATCGCGCTCGATGCTGTAGTTCTGGCTGAAGGTGATGCCAATGACGGTTACCGCCACGCCAACATGGCCGAGCACCATACCCCACTGGCTACGCGTTAAGGTACGCAGGCCGCGCCAGAAACCGTGGCGATGCGTGGCCCGCTCGTGGACTTCAATCAGCGCGAAGATAAGCACCCACAGCGCCATCATCAGGCCGATGACCGCCATCGCGGTGATGCGGTCCTGAAGCAGCCATGGCAACGCCAGGAAAGTGACAACGTCACCAGAAGAGATATCGCCAGTCGTTTAAGCTGTTTACCCGGCTGGTCGCGCCGCCAACGAATCAGCGGCCCCAGCCCCAGCAGCAGCGCAAACGGCGCCATCAGCGCGGTGAACATGGTATTGAAGAACGGTTCGCCGATCGATATCGTCCCCAGCCCCAGCGCTTTGTGCACCAGCGGCAGCAGCGTGCCTAACAGCACCACCAGCATCGCGGCCATCAGCAGAATATTGTTGCCAAGCAGGAACGACTCGCGCGACCAGAGCGTATGTTCCACTCGCGCCCGTACTCGCCCGCCTTTCACCGCATACAGCAGCAGCGAGCCGCCAATCGCGAGGGTCAACAAGGCAAGAATAAACATCCCGCGCGCCGGATCGGAGGCAAAGGAGTGCACCGATACCAGCACGCCAGATCGCACAAGGAAAGTCCCCAACAGGCACAGCGAGAAAGCCGCCAGCGCCAGCAGCACGGTCCAGGCGCGGAAGCTGCCGCGCTTTTCGGTTACCGCCAGCGAATGCAGCAACGCGGTGCCAACCAGCCACGGCATAAACGAGGCATTTTCCACCGGGTCCCAGAACCACCAGCCGCCCCAGCCCAGTTCGTAATAGGCCCACGCCGAGCCCAGCACGATCCCAAGTGTCAGGAACATCCACGCCGCCTGCGTCCACGGGCGCGACCATCTCGCCCATGCGGTATCCAGCCGCCCCGCCAGCAGCGACGCAATCGCGAAGGCGAAGGCCACCGAGAAGCCAACGTAGCCCATGTAAAGGATTGGTGGATGAAAAATCATCCCGATATCCTGCAACATAGGATTGAGATCGCGGCCATCTACGGGATACAGCGGCAGGCTACGGCTGAACGGATTGGAGGTGAACAGGATAAATAGCAGGAAACCGAAGGCGATCATCCCCATTACCGCCAGCACCCGCGCCACCGCGTCGGACGGCATCTGCGGCTGAAGAGCGCGACGGCGAACGTCCACACGCTGAGCAGCAGCACCCACAGCAGCAAAGAGCCTTCGTGCGCTCCCCAGGTGGCCGCCACCCGGTACCACACCGGCAGCGGCGGTGTTGGAGTTTTCCGCCACGTAGCGGATGGTGAAATCATTGATTACAAAGGCATGCACCAGCAGCGCAAACGCGCCGATGATGCAGATAAACAGCGCACAGGCCAGCGGCCGGGCTAATGCCATCAGCCATCGTTCCTGTCGCGCTGCGCCCCATAGCGGAAAGATACTTAGCAGCAGCGCCAGCCCGCCGCCAGACACAGCAGATAGTTGCCCAGTTCCGGCATCATGGCTGTGTCCCCTGTTGTTCAGGTGTCATCACGTTTTTTACCTCAGGCGGGGCGAATCCAGTGCCCCGCCCCGGCCCAGTTACTCTGCAGCAGTCGGCAGTTTCGAGACGTCGGCGTTACCTAACGCCTTTTCATCGCGAATCATCGACTTATCTTTACGTACTTTCGCCACATCGCTGGCGCTCACCGGCGGCGCGTTGTTGCCCCAACTGGTGCGGATGAAGTTGACCACATCCGCGACCTGTTGATCGTCAAGGCGCCAGCCGAACGACGGCATGGTCAGGTTCGAGACCGCATCCTTCACCGCCGGCGTGGTGTTGCCGGTCAGAATGATGTGAATCAGCGAGGTCGCATCTTCGGTCTGTACCACCGGGTTGCCTTTCAACGACGGGAACGCGCGTTTATAACCGACGCCGTCGGTACGGTGGCAGGCAGCGCAGTTATCGACGTACAGCGCCGCGCCGGTTTTGCTGTCATCGCCTTTCCACAGATCTTTCGCCACGCTATCTTCCACCGGAGCTGGCGTCTGTTTACCGCCGCGCGGCGGTAACGACTTCAGATAGCGGGCAATAGCGGTGATATCGTCATTCGAGAGATACTGCAGGCTGTGCTCAACCACGTCGCTCATGCCGCCGAAGACCACGGATTTATCATTGCGCCCGGTTTTAAGGAACTCGGCCAGTTCAGCTTCGCTCCAGCTTCCCAGCCCGTCGCGATTTTCACCGCGCAGGCTGGATGCTACCCAACCGTCAATCGGCGCATTGCTACCCGCCAGGTAGTTATCACCTTCGCTTTCGCTAAGCGCTTTTTCCTGCATCGTCAGGCTACGCGGGGTGTGGCAGGCGCCGCAGTGGCCAAGGCCTTCCACCAGGTAACGGCCGCGCTCCAGTACCGGGTCCACCTGCGGATTGGCGACAAAGTCGCTCGGCGTCGGGGCGAAGATGCCGCGCCAGAACGCCAGCGGCCAGCGCATCGACAGCGGCCACGGAATGTCCGTGTCTTTGTTGGCGACGTTAACCGGCTCCACGCCGTGCATAAAGTAGGCGTACATGGCGCGCATATCCGCTTCGTTGATACGGGCGAAGGAAGGATACGGCATCGCCGGATAGAGCGTTGAGCCGTCTTTACGCACGCCTTTACGCACCGCATCGTCAAACTCTTCGAAGGTATAACCGCCAATACCGTCCGCTTTGTCCGGCGTGATGTTGGTGGAATAAATGGTGCCGATCGGCGTTTCCATCGGCAGACCGCCGGCAAAAGGTTTGCCCTCTTTACCGTTGGTGTGGCAGGCCACGCAGTCGCCGGCGCGCGCCAGATATTCGCCCTGCTTAATCAGATTGCTGTCCGCAGGCGCCTCTTCGGCGAACGCCGCGCAGCTTAACGCACCGAGAACCAGTGCCGATAACCATTGCATTTTCATGATTTGCTTTCCCTTATGCCTGCACCAATGGACCCGGATTTCTCAGGTACTGTTCGCGGATAGCCTTCGCCGACCAGTAGGCCAGCGCGGCAACGGTACCCGTCGGGTTGTAGCCCAGCCCCTGCGGGAAAGCAGAAGCGCCGATGACAAAGACGTTATGCACGTCCCAGCTCTGCAGATAACGGTTCACCGCGCTGGTCTTCGGATCTTCGCCCATCACCGCGCCGCCGTTCATATGGGTGGTCTGGTAGCTGGTGGTGTCAAAGTGGCTATTGGCGTTTTTCGGGCTGCCGAGCATATATTTCGGTTTCATCGCTTTGGCGATCGGCGCCATCTTATCGAACATAAACTGCGCCATCTTGATGTCGTTTTCCTGCCAGTCGAAGGTCATGCGCAGCAGCGGCTGACCAAAGACGTTTTTGTAGTTCGGATCGAGATCGAGATAGTTCTGGCGATAGGACTGATGCGCGCCGTGGGCATCCATCGACAGGTGGTGCGTGTAGGTGTCGGCCACCGCCGATTTCCACTTACTGCCCCACGCCGGGGTACCCGGAGGCACCGGCACGCCGGAGATCGGTTTAGTCCCCGCCTGGTTGACCCAGAACGGCGAACCGCCGACGAAGCCCGCCGCGCCGTGATCGAAGTTATCGGCGTTGAAGTCATCGACGCCGACGCCGTTGCCGCCCGCGCCGATGAACGGGTTGGTGAAGGTATCTTTATCGAAAATGGCCTTGATAGTGGTCATGTTTTGATAGGCGAAGTTACGCCCGACCACCCCTTCGCCAGTCTCAGGATTGTACGGTTTACCAATCCCGGAAAGCAGCATCAGATGCACGTTATGGAACTGGAAGGCGCCGATTATCACCAGATCCGCCGGCTGTTCCATTTCACGGCCCTGACCGTCGACATAGGTCACACCGGTGGCGCGGGATTTATCGTCAGTCAGATTGACCTTCAGTACGTTGGCGTTGGTACGCAGTTCAAAGCGTTTTTCCTGGCGCAGCGCCGGCAGGATGTTCACGTTCGGCGAGGCTTTCGAATACATGTAGCAGGCGTAGCCGCTGCAGAAACCACAGAAGTTACACGGCCCCATCTGCGCGCCATACGGGTTGGTATAGGAGTCGGAGGTGTTTGCTGACGGCAGGTTATAGGGATGATAGCCCACTTCCAGCGCCGCTTTTTCAAACAGCTGCGCCGACCAGGTATTTTTCTGCGCCGGCAGCGGGAAATCGTCCGAGCGATCCGGCGCGAAGGCGTTACCGCCGCGGCCTTTACCGACAACCTTCCCTTTGACCGACCAGGCGGTACCGGAGGTGCCAAAGACTTTTTCCGCTTTATCGAAGAACGGTTCCAGTTCGTCGTAGGTGACGCCGAAATCCTGGATGATCATATCCTGGGGAATAAAGTTTTTGCCGTAGCGCTCTTCATAGTGGCTGCGCATACGCAGTTCGATCGGATCGACGCGGAAATGCACGCCGGACCAGTGCAGACCCGCGCCGCCAACGCCGGTGCCCGGCAGGAAGGCGGCCAGTTGACGGTAGGGAACCGCCTGCTGGCTGGTGTTGTGACGAATCGTCACCGTGCTTTTAGAGAGATCCTGGAACAGCTTGCGGCGGATGTTATAGGTCAGCTCATCGATAACCTGCGGATAAGCGCCGTCCGGCCAGGTATCGCGCATCGGACCGCGTTCCAGCGCGACGACGTTGAGCCCCGCTTCCGTCAGCTCTTTGGCCATGATCGCGCCAACCCAGCCAAAGCCAACGATCGCCACATCGGTTTTTTTCAATACGGTCGCCATGATTACGCCCTCTCCCCATTAATTGATACCGGTGGGAAGGGATAGCGTTCGCCTCGTTCAACCCAGTCCATAAAGTCGGCGCGCGCGCCGGGAAAATTAATCAGCGTCCAGCCGACCATGCCTTTATTGCCGCCATGGATAGGGTCGCTAAAGAAGCCTTCGCGGGTGTTTTGCAACAGATAGGAGAAAAACAGCGAGGCCGGCAGCTGTTTGAACTGCGCCTTGCCGGATTCCCACAGACCGAGCGCCTCATCCTGCTGCTCGCCGCTCAGTTCAGCAAAGCTCTTGTGATACTGGTTTTGACACCACTCTTCGGCATCGGCGATACCGAGGTTATAAATCTGTTTTGGTACCAGCGGCAGCTGGTAGCCCATCTCTTTCGGCACGTCGGGGTTAAATGGCCCCTGCATATACCAGATGGAACCGGTGGCATAAGGGGTGTTGAGCTGGCGGTCGATAAACTCCGGCACACCGGCCTCTTTGGCGCCGGGACCGAGTTCATCGGCCGGGATTAAGCGAGCGACGGCGGCGTTGATAAACAGCCACTCGCGATCGTTGAAGAATTGCGGCTTCCAGTCGGTGGATGCCGCGTTGCCACCGGCTGAGGGTGCGGAGGCCGCCTGTGCCGTGGCGCTCGCCGCCACGCCAATGGCGCCCACGCTGCCGCCGCCGATGACTACCGTTGGAATCAAGGCCATTGATTTTACTAAAAAATCACGCCTTGAATTGTTGGTTTTCTCGCTCGACATAATCACATTCCTGTCAATTAAAAATACTGTTTTGTCGCTTACAAGCCCAGCAAATCCCGCTCTGGTACCGATACCATTGAACTGTTGCGAAACAGACCGTCTGGCTTTGGCCAATAAGACGTACAATAAATCGCCAATAGCGATAAGATTTATAGGGTTATCGTTTGGATATTAGACGATTCTCAACGTAACGCGGGAAAATGGCGCAAATATTCACCGGGTTGTCACGATAAGATCGGGCATTTAATAACCTGAGTGCGGTAAGTCATGCGGAAATTTCGCGCCTTTGGTTTTACCAAAGCGCCAATAAAGGGTGATATGTATCACATTTGTTATTTTTTGTTTATGGTACATGGCAGATTAAGCACCTGTAAATACTCGCTTAATGAATAATTAAACAATTCGAGCTGTTAAATTAGTTAATCACCGTTGTTAATTAAATCGATACTGGTTCCCTTATCAATTTAACGACACGGTGATGTCGTACAGATATTCCCAACCACAAGGAGAATTTATGTTCGATCATGTCAAATTTGGCGTCAGTGATTATGCCGCGAGCAAGGCATTCTTTTTACAGGCGCTGGCGCCGCTCGGCGTGACGCTGGCAGGCGAAGGCGAGCCGGCTTACGGCGCGGAGCTTAGCCGGGGCGAACGATGCCTCTTTATGCCTCTATCAAAGCGAAGATAAACCCGCACCGCTGCATATCGCCTTTAGCGCCGACAGCCGCGAGCAGGTTGATGCCTTCTGGCACGCGGCGCTGGCCGCCGGAGGCAAGGATAACGGCGCGCCGGGACTGCGGCCTAATTACCACGCCAATTACTACGCCGCCTTTGTCATTGCGCCAGATGGACACAATATCGAAGCGGTGTGTCATCTGGC
>AEWW01037174.1_pt1 | contig 10817 bp, 13 predicted proteins | sample 267848 | NCBI WGS metagenome assembly AEWW01 (sample SAMN00713649, study PRJNA62039) | ant fungus garden metagenome | place: Panama: Gamboa | collected Apr-2009 | depth 0.5 m m | reverse complement strand
TACGATTGGAGTATCGTCGCCTGGGAAGTCGTAAGCTGACAGCAGATCGCGAACTTCCATCTCTACCAGTTCCAGCAGCTCTTCATCATCAACCATGTCGCACTTGTTCAGGAACACGATGATGTAAGGAACGCCAACCTGACGACCCAGCAGGATGTGCTCACGGGTCTGTGGCATTGGGCCATCAGTCGCAGCAACAACCAGGATCGCGCCGTCCATCTGCGCAGCACCGGTGATCATGTTTTTCACATAGTCGGCGTGGCCTGGGCAGTCAACGTGCGCGTAGTGGCGAGTCGGGGTTTCATATTCAACGTGTGAAGTGTTGATGGTGATACCACGAGCTTTCTCTTCTGGTGCGTTATCGATCTGATCGAACGCTTTAGCAGAGCCGCCGTAGGTTTTAGCCAGAACGGTGGTGATAGCTGCAGTCAGAGTGGTTTTACCATGGTCAACGTGACCGATGGTGCCAACGTTTACGTGCAGTTTGTTACGCTGAAATTGCTCTTTCGCCATGGCGATAATTCCTTACGTTGTGCCTTCATGAGTCATGAAGGCATCAGTTCACAATTTTTAAACCGTAGCTTATTTGCTACGAGCTTCAATAACGGCCTGAGCGACGTTGTTCGGCGCATCATCGTACTTCAGGAACTCCATGGAGTAAGAAGCACGGCCTTTAGTCAGAGAACGCAGCTGGGTTGCATATCCGAACATTTCAGACAGTGGAACTTCAGCATGGATCTGAACGCCAGTAGCGTTAGATTCCTGTCCTTTGAGCATACCACGACGACGGCTAAGGTCACCGATAACGTCACCGGTGTTCTCTTCCGGAGTCTCTACTTCAACCTTCATGATCGGCTCAAGCAGAACGGGCTGTGCTTTCTTAAAGCCATCTTTGAAGGCTAAAGAAGCGGCCAGTTTAAACGCCAGCTCAGAGGAGTCAACGTCATGGTAAGAACCGAAGTGCAGACGAACACCCAGATCTACTACCGGGTAACCGGCCAGTGGACCAGACTTCAGCTGCTCCTGGATACCTTTATCAACCGCAGGGATGTATTCAGTTGGAATCACACCACCCTTGATGTCGTTGACGAATTCGTAACCTTTAGGGTTAGAACCCGGCTCCAGTGGGTACATGTCGATAACAACATGACCGTACTGACCACGACCACCAGACTGCTTAGCGTGTTTACCTTCAACATCGGTGATTTTAGCGCGAATCGCTTCGCGATAAGCAACCTGTGGTTTACCGACGTTCGCTTCAACGTTGAACTCACGCTTCATACGGTCAACGATGATGTCGAGGTGCAGCTCACCCATACCCGCGATGATGGTCTGGTTAGATTCTTCATCAGTCCATACGCGGAAAGATGGATCCTCTTTTGCCAGACGACCCAGAGCCAGACCCATTTTTTCCTGGTCAGCTTTGGTTTTCGGCTCAACGGCGATAGAGATTACTGGCTCTGGGAATTCCATGCGCTCAAGAATGATGACATTTTCTGGATCACACAGGGTGTCACCAGTGGTCACATCTTTCAGACCGATCGCAGCTGCGATGTCGCCCGCACGAACTTCTTTGATCTCTTCACGTTTGTTAGCGTGCATCTGAACGATACGGCCCAGACGCTCACGGTTTGACTTAACCGGGTTGAACACGGTGTCACCGGTGTTAACAACACCAGAGTAAACGCGGAAGAAAGTCAGGTTACCCACAAACGGGTCGGTTGCGATTTTGAACGCCAGAGCAGCAAACGGCTCGTTGTCGTCAGAATGACGCTCAGCCGGCGTGTCTTTACCGTCGTCCAGCATACCGTTGATCGCGGTAACGTCAGTCGGTGCTGGCAGGTATTCAACTACCGCATCCAGCATCGCCTGAACACCTTTGTTCTTAAATGCAGAACCACAGGTAACCAGGATGATTTCGTTTTTCAGCACGCGCTTACGCAGAGAAGTTTTGATCTCTTCTTCAGTCAGTTCTTCACCGCCGAAGAATTTCTCCATCAGCTCATCAGAACCTTCTGCAGCGGCTTCAACCAGATTCGCACGCCATTCATCAGCCAGTTCCTGCATATCAGCTGGGATATCTTCGTAAACGAAGGTAACGCCCTGATCTTCATCGTTCCAGTTGATGGCTTTCATTTTCACCAGGTCAACAACACCGGTGAATTTCTCTTCTGCGCCGATTGCCAGCTGAAGCGGAACCGGGTTTGCACCCAGGCGCGTTTTCATCTGATCAACAACTTTCAGGAAGTTAGCACCCATGCGGTCCATTTTGTTAACGAACGCGATGCGTGGAACTTTATATTTGTTAGCCTGGCGCCATACGGTTTCAGACTGTGGCTGAACACCACCAACCGCACAGTAAACCATTACTGCGCCATCAAGCACACGCATAGAACGCTCAACTTCGATGGTGAAGTCAACGTGTCCCGGGGTGTCAATGATGTTGACGTGGTGTGGCTCGAACTGCTTAGCCATACCTGACCAGTAACAGGTGGTTGCAGCGGAAGTGATGGTAATACCACGTTCCTGTTCCTGCTCCATCCAGTCCATGGTTGCGGCGCCGTCATGCACTTCACCGATCTTGTGGTTTACACCGGTGTAGAACAGAACACGTTCGGTAGTGGTAGTTTTACCGGCGTCGATGTGAGCACTGATACCGATGTTACGATAGCGCTCAATGGGTGTTTTACGAGCCATTTGATTCCTCTGATTCTGAGACGTTCTAAGTTAAAAAAGCCCAGCAGGTAAGCCACTGGGACGCCCGCTGGGTTAATAACAACTACGTGGCTGTTACCAGCGGTAGTGTGCGAACGCCTTGTTGGCTTCAGCCATACGGTGAACGTCTTCACGTTTCTTAACTGCAGTACCTTTGTTCTCTGCAGCGTCAGAAAGTTCGTTCGCCAGGCGAAGAGCCATTGATTTATCACCGCGTTTACGAGCAGCTTCAACGATCCAACGCATTGCCAGAGCATTACGACGAACCGGACGGACTTCAACTGGAACCTGGTAGGTTGAACCACCAACGCGACGTGACTTAACTTCTACAGTCGGACGTACGTTTTCGAGTGCAACTTCGAAAGCTTCCAGACCATCTTTACCTGCACGTTGAGCCAGGGTATCAAGTGCGGTATAGACGATAGATTCTGCAGTAGATTTTTTACCATCTACCATCAGGATGTTTACAAATTTAGCCAGCAATTCTGATCCGAACTTAGGATCTGGCAGGATTTTACGCTGACCAATGACGCGACGACGTGGCATGGAAATACTCCGTTGTTAATTCAGGATTGTCCAAAACTCTACGAGTTTATTTTGACATTAAAGTGAAAATGTTTGGCCTTACTTAACGGAGAACCATTAAGCCTTTGGCTTCTTCACGCCGTACTTGGAGCGTGACTGCTTACGGTCTTTAACACCTGAGCAGTCAAGCGCGCCGCGAACGGTGTGGTAACGCACACCTGGCAAGTCTTTAACACGACCGCCACGAATCAGGATCACTGAGTGTTCCTGGAGGTTATGACCTTCACCGCCGATGTAGGAGGTAACTTCAAAACCGTTAGTCAAACGCACACGGCAAACTTTACGCAGTGCTGAGTTTGGTTTTTTAGGGGTAGTGGTGTACACACGAGTACAAACACCACGTTTCTGCGGGCAAGCTTCCAGCGCAGGCACGTTGCTCTTTGCAACTTTGCGTACGCGTGGTTTGCGAACCAGCTGGTTAACTGTTGCCATTAAATAGCTCCTGGGATTTAGCTTTTTGCTTCGTAAACACGTAATAAATCGCCTCGTATTACTACGAGGAGGCAGAATTTTAGGGCTGTGTCAAAAGGGTGTCAAGAAATAACCAGGTTTTCCTTGCTACCAGGCCACTTGTTGTTGGTGCTTCACCGTCATCGCAACGAAACCAGTATAGTCCAAACGTGCTACTTTGGTCGAAATTTGCTCAACCAACCCACGCGCGACCACATCTTCCTCAAGAACCCAAAGCGCGGCCGGAGAGGCTTGCAGCTTGATGAACATCTGGCTGCCCTCAAGCGCGGCCGTGACGCCATCCTGCATTAGCAGCAAGTCGTCGCCCTCCTGCATCAGCAGTAACAGGCTATCGATATCGCATTGCCAGGGTGATTGCAGCAGCGTGTAAAGCATGTTGGATTCTCAGAAACGAAGGATTCGATGATAAGTGGCGAGTTTCTGGCGCAGTGTCGCGGCATCCAGCACTTCAGCCGTCATCACGCGTTCAGCCGTCAGGCTTTGCCCGCGCGCATCAAGTGACTCTCGGCAGGCGAAACACTGGTCGATGTCGTAGAGATCGAGCACGCCGAACGTCGCGATATAGTTGCGAGCCAAAATCTGCTCAGGCTGCTGTGCGCGTTGCAGTTGCAGTACGCCATCGCCAATAAAGAACAGTCCAATGTCTTCGCTGAGCGCGCCAGTGGCCAGCACCGCATCCAGCCCTTCCCTGCCCGCGCTGCTGCCGTGGGGTGCCTGAGTGAAAAGAAATGCCACACGATTCATCAGAATTGCACCAAACGATCACAGCTCAACGCGGCTTCTGCCAGCGCACCTAAGCCGCTCAGTTCAAAACCAGGCTGCAAATTACTGCCCACCAGTTGCAAGCGCGTCGCTTCCTGCTCATCCGTCACGCCACGACGCAATGCGGCAGCCACGCAAATATTTAGCGCGGCACCACTCTCTTCGCGCAGTTGATGCCATGCGCGCACCACATCGACTTCATCGCTGGCAGGTGAAGTGAGCTGATTGGCATTCAGCACGCCTTCTCTATAAAAGAAAACACTTTCCAACTGGTGCCCTGCTTTGAGCAACGCACGAGCAAACAGCAATGCACTACTGGCATTCTGCGTACCGTATGCCGGCCCCGTCACCAGTAAGGTATAACGCATTAGCGATCCTGCCCCTGGAAGTCTCCACTTTTGAACTGGCGGATGTAGAGGTAAACCGTATGTTTGGAAATATTGAGACGATCGGCGACCTGGTTAATCGCATCCTTGATATCAAAAATTCCCTTCTCGTACAGGTTGAGCACAATCTGGCGATTCTTGGCGTTGTTCGACACATTGCGGTCGTTGCTCACTTCCTCAATGGTAAATTCCAGCGTTTGCATCACCAGGTCTTCGACTGAGCTGGCAAAGTTGACGTTGGAATCTACCTGCTGCATTTCCGGCGGCATAAAGGTCGACATAATCTGCGAGAACGGCACATCAAGGTTCATGTTAATACACAGCAGGCCAATCACTCGCTGCTGACGATTGCGAATCGCAATGGTGACAGATTTCATCAGCACACCGCTTTTGGCGCGCGTGAAGTAAGCACGGGACACATTGCTGTCGGCGCCATGCATATCATGCAGCATGCGCAATGCCAAATCGGTAATCGGTGAGCCCACTTTGCGGCCGGTATGTTCACCGTTGGCGATGCGCACGGCGGAGCATTTCAAATCTTCCAGCGAGTGCAGCACGATTTCGCAGTGCGAGCCGATCAGCATCGCGAGGCCATCAACGACGGCTTCGTAAGATTTGAGAATATCGTAATCGGCTTGCTCGAACGGACGTTGCTCCAGTAAATCGAAGTCAGTCAGTTCACCGGGATTGAATGGATTAGACATCGAAGACATTACCCTAAATGGCTGGAGCCTGTCTCGACAGCTTTGGGGCAGACTCATATTGTGATAGTTGTGCAGGCGCTAGTCTGGCAAATGTCGGGATGTTTAGCCAGAGCTTTACTCATTCCCCTAAACAATTTGGGTTGCTGCAAGACGGCATGTTGGTTCATGCCCTGAGCATGAGTGAGGATGGCGAGCACAGCCAGCGCAGCTCAAGTCTGGCGGACAAATAAAAACGCCGCCCGGAGGCGGCGTCAGAAGCGCAAGCAGATTACTGCGCTTTCTTATCAGCAGCGGCCGGAGCCTGTGCTTTCTCATCCGCTTTTGGCGCTGGCTTGATATCCAGCAGCTCAACATCAAATACCAGCGTTGAGTTGGCCGGAATGCCCGGAACGCCATTTTTGCCGTAAGCCAGGTTCGGTGGGATCACCAGCTTGATCTTGCCGCCTTTCTTCACGTGCTTCAGACCTTCGGTCCAGCCTGGGATCACGCCGTCGAGACGGAATGACAGTGGCTCGCCACGGGTGTAAGAGTTATCGAACTCGGTACCGTCGATCAACGTACCTTTATAGTTCACGACGACGGTGTCGCTGTCTTTAGGTGCGTCACCGGTGCCTTCTTTCTCAACCTGATACAGCAAGCCAGATTCAGTTTTCTTCACGCCTTTTTCTTTGGCGAATTTATCAGCGTAAGCGGCACCCTTGTCAGAGTTCTCTTTCGCGTCTTTTTCCATCTTCGCCTGTGCAGCGCCTTTCACGCGGCCTTCGAAGGCTTGCAGTGTCTGCTCGATCTCTTGATCAGACAGTTTGCTCTTGCCACCGAATGCATCCTGAACACCTGCGATCAACTGATCTTTGTCCAGTTTGATGCCCAGTTTCTCTTGTTCCTTCAGAGAGTTGTCCATGTAGCGACCCAAAGAAGCACCCAGCGCATAAGCTGACTGCTGGTCTTCGTTTTTGAAGGCAGCATTTTTCGGTGCCTGCGGTGCTGCCTGAGCAGCGTCAGCCGGAGCCGCAGCGGTTTCAGCTGCCATTGCCAGCGGTGCATTCAGCGCAATGGCCATGGTGGTAGCTAACAATGTGACTTTAAACAGTGATTTCATCCTTTCTCCAAAACCGAAGCATCTAAACCTCGGGAATCATTGCGGACAGTGGCCCACACTATAACTTTACGTGGCAGCGGCGAACACTCCCACAACGTAATTACCCGCTTAACATCCGACCTTTTTTGCATCAGGAAGTTTCACCAGAGATGAAGGCATTAGCGCTGATTTCAACCGCAAAGCCCCATAAAGGTTAAAAATCGGGTGATTCTGCCGCTAAAGACCGTAGAATCACGCCCGATACGCGCCAGGCGCAGCACCGTGACAGGAGAAGAAATGATGCAGCATGAAGAGTGGGAACAACGCCTTGAGGCGCTGGAGAGCAAACTGGCATTTCAGGAGCACACCATCGATCAGCTCAATCTGACGGTGACTCAACATGAACTGGAGATGAGTCGTATGCGCGAACAGGTACGTTTATTAGTGGATAAAGTGAAAGCCGCGACACCTTCACCGATTGCTTCGCAGTCCGAAGAGACGCCTCCACCGCACTATTAAAGCAAAAGGCCACCTGAAGGTGGCCTTTTGTTGTTCAATGCAGAACTTAGTGGCTGCAACCGCAACCGCCAGTACCACAACCGCCCTGGCCGTGATCGTGACCATGGTCGTGATCGTGGTCATGATGATGACCATCTGCACCATGCACATGGCCGTGTGCGATTTCTTCTTCCGTTGCTTCACGGATCGCTACCACTTCCACGTTGAAGTTCAGGTTCTGACCCGCCAGCATGTGGTTACCATCAACCACAACGTGCTCGTCTTCCACTTCGGTGATTTCAACCGGCACTGGACCCTGATCGGTTTCTGCCAGGAAGCGCATGCCAACCTGCAGTTCGTCGACGCCCATGAACACGTCTTTTGGTACACGCTGCACCAGGTTGTCATCGTACTGACCGTAAGCGTCGTTTGCCGGAATATGCACATCAAACTTATCGCCAACCGCGTGATTTTCCAGCGCTTTTTCCAGACCAGAAATCAGGGAACCATGACCGTGCAGATAGTCCAACGGTGCACTCACCGGTGACTCGTCAACCAACACACCGTCTTCGGTACGAACCTGATACGCCAGGCTCACCACCAGGTCTTTTGCTACTTTCATGATATCTCCTAACCGTTGAGAACTGAGATCCCGTCTCATTGGTCTATTTTGCGTGCAATAACCAACCAGAAAGGTTCAAGACTGAGGATGCCAACAAATGTGTTGCTGCATACTGCTCAGCGTTAATGGCGCCGATTGTAGCGGAATTCAATCCCGCTGTAAGTTTAAGCTTAAAAAAAGCTGCGCCATTCTGCTACTCAGGATGAAAAATGCCGATCACTTGCTCATTGCTGCGCACCTTATCGCGAACTTGTTTATCCGCTTCACGCATTTGATGGCCGCACTGCACGCACTCCACCACTTCGACATTGTTTTCACGCCATAACGCCAGCGTGTCTTTTTCCTGACATTGCGGACATACCGCACCAGCAATAAAACGTTTACGCATACTCTTTCCTGCCCGCTATTAAGCAACGGATATGTTAAGTGTAGTCCTACTCGTCATCCCAACCGTCGATCTGACGTTTTTCATGCTGCATTTCGCGCTGGAAGATGTCTTCTAACTCACGACGAGCTTCACGCACACGTGAGGCCTGCGCATTATCATCGTGGCTTGGCACCAGCTCACGTAGCATGCGCATATCGAGTCGGCGGAAATGCTGTTGCGCGCGTTGCGCCTGATGCGGATGCATGCCGAGTGAAATCAGCGTCTTGCGTCCCAGCTCCAGCGCACTTGAGAAGGTTTCACGCGAGAACAACGTTACGCCCGCTTGCAGTAATTCATGGGCTTCCACACGGCCACGCGCACGCGCCAGAATTTCCAGCTGCGGGAAGTGCTGCTGGCAAAGGTGAACGATGGACATCGAATCTTCCGGATCATTGCAGGTAATCACAATGGATTGTGCATTCTCCGCACCGGCAGCACGCAGTAACTCAAGCTCAGTGGCATCGCCGTAGTAAACCTTATAGCCATATTTACGCATCAGGCTGACAGCCGAGATGTCACGCTCCAGCACCGTAATACGCTTATTGTTAGCCATCAGCAAGCGGCCCACCACCTGACCAAAACGACCAAAGCCAACCACAATGACCTGCGGCTGATCATCTTCGACAAACGGCTTCTCATTGTCATCATCGGGCTCATTGAACCTACGTGCGAGAATTTTATCCACCCCCTGCATCAACAGCGGTGTGGTCATCATTGACAGCGTCACCGTCACCAGCAACAGTGGTAATTGATCGCCGCTAAACAGTTTGGCCGACGAGGCCGCTGAAAACAGCACAAAAGCAAATTCACCGCCCTGGCTAAGCACCCCGGCAAACTGCAGGCGCTCGGAACTGCGCAAACCATAAATACGGCCCAGCACATAGAGCACCAGCGTCTTGACCGCCACCAGAATCACTACGCCAAGGATAATCTCCGCGATATGGGTATAGAGCACGCCCAAATTCAGCGCCATGCCGACGGAAATAAAGAACAGCCCGAGCAGCAACCCTTTGAAGGGTTCGATCGCCACTTCCAGCTCGTGCCGATATTCACTCTCGGCCAGCAGGATCCCGGCGATAAAGGTGCCGAGGGCCATCGACAGCCCTAGCATATCCATAAACAGCGCCGAGCCCAGCACCAGTAATAATGAAGCCGCCGTGAACACTTCACGCACACCGGAAGCGGCGATAAAGCGGAAAATCGGACGCAGCAGATAACGGCCACCCACCAGCATGCCGGCAAACGCCAGCACCTTCATGCCCACTTTCAGCCAGTCAACATGGCCACTGTCGCCACCGGCCAGCAGCGGCACGAGGGCTAATGCGGGGATGACGGCCAGATCCTGGAACAGCAGCACCGAGAAGCCGAGCTGACCCGCTTCACTGCGATTCATGCCTTTATCGCGCATCAATTGCAGTGCCATAGCCGTCGAAGACATTGCCAGGCCAATCCCGCCGATCACCGCGGCTTGCCAGCTAAAGTTGGTCAGCCACAGCAGCACACCGAGAATCGCGGCAGAAACCAATACCTGCGCAGCGCCCACACCAAAGATTGAACGTCTTAACGCCCAAAGCTTGGCGGGATTCAACTCCAGCCCGATGATGAACATCAGGAACACCACGCCGAGTTCGGAGAAGTGCAGAATCTCATCGACGTCACTAATAAACCCGAGTCCCCACGGGCCGATAGCGATACCCGCCAGCAGATAACCCAGCACCGCGCCAATGCCGAGACGTGCCGCAACCGGCACCACGATCACCGCTGCAACCAGGTAAATGACACCAGCCGTCAGTAAAGTTTGTCCTTCCATCACACCACTCCCTGCGGCAAGGGTGAAGAGAGCCAATCGCGGTAGGCGCGCGCATAATTGCGCATCACTTCCGGTGTCTGGCGGCGAGCCCAATAGATCACCATCGGCGTCATCCAGTGCATACGACACATCTGCGCCGTCAGCTCAAACGGACGCATGATGTCGCTCATCGGATAACGATTCAGGCCGTTATGGTGATACGCGGTTTCCGGTTCTCCGGTGGTCACCACGCTGCGCCAGTACTTGCCCTCCAGCGCATTCCCGTCCTGGCCGCTGGCAAACCCGCGCGACAACACGCGATCCAGCCACTCTTTCAGCAAAGCCGGGCAGCTATAGGTATACAACGGATGCTGGAAAACGATGATTTGGTGTTCGCGTAGCAGCTGCTGCTCGTAATGAATATCAATGAAAAAATCCGGATAGTGGGCGTATAAATCGTGCACCGTAACGTGGTCCAGTTCCATAGCCGACTGCAGCAAAACCCGATTGGCAATCGAATCCTGTGTTTCCGGATGGGCGTAAAGCAGCAATATTTTAGGTGGCTGCGACATCGTTCCCCTCCAAAGCGTCGTCACCGCAGCGGAATTCCGCTACCATGCTCGACGCAACTAACCATTATTGAATTATGTTGCCGATAAATTAACATATTCTGACGATACGGCGCTTATGATTGTCTTTTCCGCATTACAAATACGCCGCGGCACTAACGTGCTGCTGGACAACGCAACAGCCACCATTAATCCCGGCCAAAAAGTCGGT
>AEWW01003609.1_pt1 | contig 10969 bp, 4 predicted proteins | sample 267848 | NCBI WGS metagenome assembly AEWW01 (sample SAMN00713649, study PRJNA62039) | ant fungus garden metagenome | place: Panama: Gamboa | collected Apr-2009 | depth 0.5 m m | reverse complement strand
CCGTTTTCCAGACATAGCGCGTTAGGGTTCCAGGCTGCCGGTAATGGGGTCGGGCGCTGATAATCAAATTCGCGCAGTGTCAGACCCGCTACGCCGTTAGCATACAGTACCGGCAAACCGCCGGGATAAGGCTCGACACCCCAAACGCGGCCGCTTTGCGGATTCAAACACCAGGCGTTATCAATCCCCATCCCGGTCGGCGACATCGGATTGCACGGCGGGCGGATATCATAAAGCCCCTGCTCCGCTGCCAGGTTCAGCTTCTGGGTTAGCTGCACGCCGTCAAACAGAATGCGCCGGATCTGACCTGGCGTTTCACTATGCAGGTTTATCGCGCCTTCGCACTCGCCAACCAGCCCGCGGAACTGGATCTGTGATATTTCGCCGGGTTCAATCGCCGGATCGCGACGGCGCGCGGAAAGGAAAACAGGGTCCGCCTCGCCCCAATGACAGGCCGGCGCGCTCACGCAATCAAAAGCAATGCTGCTAAAAATCATCCGCCGTATCCGCCCGCCGTCGCGGGATATCAGGCCAATGCCGCGATTGGAGTCAAAGATAGTGCAGTTACTCACCAGCACATCTTCAATATCCTGCCAGGTTTCAGTACCAATTTTAAAGGCGCAGCTTTTCGAGCGCAGCGTGCAGTTAACGATGGTTACCTGACGCAACGGTCGCTGGATGCGCTCAGGTTTATCGGTGGTCTTCAGACAGATGGCATCATCCGCCGCGCTGAAATAGCTATTGGCGATATGGACCTGCTGGCAGCTGTCGATATCCAGCGCATCGGTATTGGCCATCGTCAAATCATTGTCGACGGTAACGCCGTCAACCACCACGCCCGTGCAGGAGACCAGATGGATTGTCCACATCGGGGCATGTCGTACGGTGATATTTTCCAGCCGGACGCGACGGCAATTCTCCAGCAAAATGATCCGCGGGCGCGCCCTGGCTGGCGTGCGGTAGCCCATGGCATCAACGCCACGGGAGAACCAGCCGTCAGCGCTGCCGTAAATCTCGCCGCCGCCGCAGATGGTAATATTCTGTGCATCCACAGCATACAGAAAGGCCCGATCTGAAGATTCCGCCCGGCTCAGCGCCGTCGCCTGAGCAAAGTCATCATAGTTTTCGCTAACGATAAGCTCGGCCCCGGCGACAGCCACAGACAGGTGTTCGACCCTATCCGCAAACCGCCAAGCGCGTACCTGCCGCAATCAACTACCAACTGGCCGCCGCCCGCCTGCGCCAGTTCGTCCAGCGCCTGTTGAAAGAGTTCAGTATCAGGCGTCACGCCATCCGCATGGGGATGGCGCTGCGAAAGATAAATGTTCATAGCATGTCCGGAAATCAACGTGGGGACTATCTCACCATCTCTCTCACCCTCAGCGTAGGGTCGAAATCACTACCGCGGAAATATCTGCGTACCCTTTCACATTCGCCGTCACGCTCAGGGGCAAAACGTGAGATTACGCGCAAAATTTGCCTGCGGAAAAAATGAAAACAGGGCCGTTATCACAGTAAACGCCCTCTCAAACCGCTGCATATGTGAGCAGTATCACGGGATTTATTTCATTTTGTCGCCATTTGGCATGCTGCTCGCAGAACGGTACGAAAAACCGACTGTCGGGATTCTCGCCCCCCTCCCCCTCTTTTACTGTGCAACCTCGCATTCCTTACCAAAGAGATACGCTCATGACGAGGACAGTGACCCCGCAACGAGAAGTCAAAACCCGCAACATCCTCTGCTGGGGGATGGGCGATATTTTCGGCAGCGGCGCGATGACCATCACCGGCCTGTGGCTGCTCTACTTTTATATCGAAGTCGCCGGGCTCTCACCCGCCGCCGCGGCCTCTATTTTCGCCATCGCCAAGATTTGGGACGGCATCACGGATCCGGTGATGGGCTACATTACCGACAACATTCGCACCCGTTGGGGACGGCGACGGATCTTCTTCATTCTCGGCGCGCCGCTATCGCTCTGTTTCGCTCTGATGTGGATAAGTGGTTTTGGCTACGCCTGGTACCTTGGTACCTATCTACTATTCAGCACCGTCTTCACCCTGCTGATGGTGCCTTACGATACGCTGCCTGCAGAGATGACCACCCGCTATGATTTGCGCTCGAAAATGTCCGGCGCGCGAATGTTATTCGCTCAGGCGACAGCCTTTCTCGCGGCGCTGATCCCCGGGCAAATCATGGCCAACGTCGCCGATAAATCGCAGGCGTTTCTCTATATCGGCATTATCTTCGCCCTGCTTTTTGCCTTGCCGTGGATCTTCGTCTGGCGCGGTACCTGGGAACGTGAGCATCTCCCACCACCGCAGACGCAGCAAGGTTTAGGCAAAACACTACGTTCGCTGTATCGCGAAATGGCCTCTACCTTCCGTCTGCGGACCTTCCGTATTCATATCATGATGTATGTCGGTGGCGCGGTGGCGCTGGATATTTTCGGCTCGCTGTTTATGCACTATATGACCTACGTGCTACGTGTCGGCACCTCGCTGGCTTCGCAGGCCATGAGTCTGATGACGCTGTTTCAGTTCTTCGCGATCCCTTTATTTACCTGGCTTTGCATCCGCGTCGGCAACGGCAACGCCTATAAGGTGGCCATCGCGCTGATCCTCTGCGCGCTACTGTGGTTCAGCCAATTGACCGCTTCTTTCAGCCATCTTTCCTGGCTGCTGCTCGGCGGCGCAATCGTGATGGGGATCGCCCGCGGCGGCACCTATCTCATCCCATGGAATGTCTACAATTTCCTGCCCGATATCGATGAAGCCTACACCGGCGTGCGGCGTGAAGGGATCTACGCAGGGGTGATGATGCTGACGCGCAAATTCTCCCAGGCGCTGGCGCTGTTTATCGTCGGCCTGGCGCTGGAAGCCTTTGGATTCACCAAAGGCGCCGAAACGCAGAATACCGCCGCGCTGAATGGCATCTGGTGGGTATTCCTCGTTGGCCCCGGCCTGCTGGCCCTACTGGCGATGTATGGCGCGTTTCGTTTTCGCTTGAGCCAGCCGCGACATCAAATCCTGATTAGCGAACTGGAGCGTCTGCGCGCCGGTGGTCATCCACAGGATGCCAGCCCGCTGGCACGCGAAACCATCGAGCTATTGACCGGCCATCCACATCGCAACGATCGCTGGCAACGCGCCGCCGTTTCTTCTCAAGGAAATCACTATGTCGCAGAAAAACAACCGTCCTGAATTACAGTCACTCATCGAAGCGCTAATCGGCAACTTAACCGCGATTACCGACGATAGCGGCCAGTATTTGCAACGGCTGGCGGATGGCCGGGTGGTTGACACCAAAGGTTGGGACGGCTGGGAGTGGACGCATGGCATCGCCCTGTTTGGCCTGTTTCGCTACCAGCAACTGACAGGATCGCTTCGGGCTCGTGAACTTATTGACGGCTGGTTTAGCGCCCGCTTCGCCGAGGGCACGCCGGAAAAAAACATCAATACCGCTTGCCCGTTTTTAACCCTGGCGCTGCGCTATCAACAGACGCCTCGCAGCGACTGGCGCGCCTACCTGGAAAGCTGGGGAGATGCGATATATCGCCAGATGCCGCGTACCGAAGAGGGCTGCCTGCAACACGTCACCTATGAGAATCCCCATCATCAACAAATCTGGGACGATACGCTAATGATGGCGGTGCTGCCGCTGGCGATGCTCGGCAAAATGTTTGGTAAATCGCGCTGGCTAGAAGAGGCGAAATTTCAGTTTTTGCAGCACCTGCACTATTTAAGCGACCGCCAAAGCGGCCTGTGGTTTCACGGCTGGCATTTCGACGGCAGACACCATTTCGCCGGCGCGCTGTGGGCTCGCGGCAATAGCTGGATAACGCTGGCGATACCGGAGCTACTGGAGATGCTCGAGCTCGACGAACATGACGCCTTTTACCGCCAGTTGCAAAATACTCTGCAGATTCAGGTCAGCGCCCTTGCCCGCTGCCAGGCCGAAAACGGCCTATGGCCGACGCTACTTAACGACGCGGATAGTTATCTGGAAGCCTCTGCGACGGCGGGATTTGCCGCGGGTATTTTCAAGGCGGTGCGCCTCGGCTACCTCGACGACGCGTTTCTGCCGGTCGCCGGAAAGGCCTGCCGGGGCATAATCGAACATATCTCGCCGCAAGGAGAGTTAACGCAGGTGTCGTTTGGCACAGCGATGGGCAAGGACCTCGACCACTATCGTAATATCCCCCTGACCGCCATGCCCTACGGCCAGGCAATGGCGATACTGTGCCTGGTTGAAGCCCTACGTCGCACCCTTTAATGCAGTTACCTGAGCGCCGCCAGTTCGGTGCTCAGGCTATCCGCCAGATTACGTGCTCGTACAGGATCGAACATCACGTAAAACGCCGGCGAGGCCTCGCCAATCTGCTGACAAAGCGTTTCCATTTCCGATGCGCAGCGATATAACGCCTGCACGTTGATATGGCAAATTTCCCGCATGCTCCAGCTGTTTTCCACCTCTCGGGCATAGTGCAGGGTAAAGAAGGCCTTTTGCGCATGGGTAAATAACTGACAATAGAGCGGCAGTCCCTGCCACTCTTCACGCCACCGAAGCGCCAGCGCGGCGGGAAAATCCGCGGTGAGAGCGAACGCTTGCGCCGCTATTCCCAACTGCTGCGCGCTGGCTGCGACTTCATCTTTTTCTTGCGCGATTTGCGTGAGATTAGCCATCGACTTCTGCGGGTCATCGCGGGTGAAGTGGATATCCTGCGCCGAACCGGGTAACCAGTGGCTACGCGCCAGTTGTCCGTAAAGGCTCCACACCGCCTGGCCGTAGCTTTCAGGCAATTGGCTATGGCGATGGAAAACATGGTCACGCACATATATTGACTGGTAGAGCGTCTGCGTGGCCTGTTCAAGCAGCAACTGGAACTGCTGCGCGACATCGGCTGACGGACACCAGCCGTAACGTTGCGCCAGCCATTGCACCAGTAACTGCTGCTGATTTTTTACCGCCCCTTCGCCCAGCAACTGACTACAGGCGAAGAGGTTGCATTCGCTTAGCGTCGCAGGGATCCAGTGATTATCGATACTTTCCCAACTGGTTTTACAGATAGCGCCGGTAATGCGCGGGTTGCGACTCTGACACCACAACAGTCGCCCCTGCAGCTCATCAATACGTAAAAACGGCATGACGCCCCATCCCACTTCTTCGCCGGCAAGATCGATATCGATCCATACATCTCGCGTCTGCACCGCCAACAGCGCCGGATTATTCGGGAAAGCAGGCCAGAAACGTTCCGGCGTGAGTTTTATCGATACCGAAACCGCAGGCGGCAGCGGTTCAATCGCATCCAGTACGACGCTGAGATCGTCATTGCTGGCGGGGAAAACTCGCAGTACCAGATGCTTATTTTGCGCGGCTACCGCCTGACTCAGGGCATTAAAGCAGCGACGATAGAGCATCAAGCTTTGCGCCGGCTGGCGAAGACCGTCGCTTTGCCTGACCCACTGCGGGCGAGAGATCGGCAGTAAACCGTCGGTACTGGAGAGTGCAATAATCAAACCGGTGAGCGCCGGCACGCTTTGGCACACGGCGCGGATTTTGTCGGTTAACCAGCGGCTCCAGAAATCGACATCAAAACGCACCCCGCGCGGGGTATCCAGCAGTTCCGGATGCGCTAATAACAGTTCGGTGGGAAAGCTAAGTTCTTTCGCCTGCAGATAAAATCGCAACCCCTGCTCACGACAGCGCAACGCCAGGCGATTGAGATAGATACAGCGCGCTCGTTGTTGGCTCGACAAGCGGTCGTTATAGTCAAAAGGCGTATACCCCTGTGGCGCAACCAGCTTGCCAAATAGCTCGGCCTGCCCCACCACCACGGTATTAAAATCATGCTCAATTGCGTATTCAATCAACCGGCAGGCCGACGGCCAGTGCCAGATGTCCTGATTATTGAGCTCCAGCGCCCGCGTTTCCCACATCGTTTCGCCCTCCATTTCGCCCCTGACTGAACATAACGTAAGCAAACAAACGCGTCCGCTTTTTCCTGACATCCGATTGAAAGAAAACTGTCATATTGCTTTGACATAGTTGGACATTCAATGGCAAAGCTCGCCATAATGAAAAAGCGACGTCAATGATCCGGAGTGTGAGTTGTAATGGGCCAGGAAAAGCTATACATCGAAAAAGAACTCAGCTGGTTGTCCTTTAACGAGCGCGTACTTCAGGAAGCGGCGGACAAGAGTAACCCGCTTATCGAGCGCATGCGCTTCTTAGGAATTTACTCCAATAACCTTGATGAGTTTTACAAAGTGCGCTTCGCTGAACTTAAGCGACGCATTCTTATCAGTGAAGAACAAGGTAGTACCGCCCATTCACGTCATCTGTTAGGTAAAATCCAGGCCCGCGTGCTGAAGGCCGATCAGGAATTTGATGGTCTTTATAATGAACTGCTGCTGGAAATGGCGCGTAATCAGATCTTCCTGATTAACGAACGCCAGCTGTCCGTTAATCAGCAGTCCTGGCTGCGCAACTACTTCAAACAGTATCTTCGCCAGCATATTTCGCCGATTCTGATCAATCGCGAAACGGATCTGGTTCAATTCCTGAAAGATGATTACACCTATCTGGCGGTGGAGATTATCCGCGGCGATACCATTAACTACGCGCTGCTGGAAATTCCATCCGATAAGGTGCCGCGCTTTGTGAACCTGCCGCCGGAAACGCCGCGACGCCGCAAACCAATGATTCTGCTGGATAACATTCTGCGTTACTGCCTGGATGATATCTTCAAGGGCTTCTTTGACTACGATGCCCTTAATGCATACTCGATGAAAATGACCCGTGATGCCGAGTACGATCTGGTACACGAAATGGAATCGAGCCTGATGGAACTGATGTCCTCGAGCCTGAAGCAGCGCTTAACCGCCGAGCCGGTACGTTTTGTCTACCAGCGCGATATGCCGGACGCGATGGTTGAAATGCTGCGCGATAAGCTCTCCATCTCCAACTACGATTCAATGCTGCCGGGCGGGCGTTATCACAACTTTAAAGACTTTATCGGTTTCCCGAATGTTGGCAAGGCCAACCTGGTCAACAAACCGATGCCGCGCCTGCGCCACCTGTGGTTCGATAAATTCCGCAACGGCTTTGACGCCATCCGCGAACGCGACGTACTGCTCTACTATCCGTATCATACCTTCGAGCACGTGCTTGAACTGCTGCGTCAGGCCTCGTTCGATCCAAGCGTGTTGGCAATCAAAATCAATATTTACCGCGTCGCTAAGGATTCACGGATTATCGATTCGATGATCCACGCCGCCCACAATGGTAAAAAAGTGACCGTGGTGGTTGAACTGCAGGCGCGCTTCGATGAAGAGGCCAATATTCACTGGGCTAAACGTCTGACTGAAGCCGGCGTACACGTTATCTTCTCGGCGCCGGGGCTGAAGATCCACGCCAAACTATTCCTCATTTCACGTAAAGAAGGCGATGAGGTAGTACGTTATGCACATATCGGCACCGGCAACTTCAACGAGAAAACCGCTCGTATCTACACCGACTATTCATTACTCACTGCCGACGCGCGCATCACCAATGAAGTCCGTCGCGTATTTAACTTTATCGAAAACCCTTACCGACCCGTCAGCTTCGACTACCTGCTCGTATCGCCGCAGAACTCGCGTCGTCTGCTGTATGAAATGATCGATCGCGAAATCGCCAATGCGCAGAATGGGCAACCGTCCGGAATTACGCTTAAATTAAATAACCTGGTCGATAAAGGGCTGGTGGACAGACTCTACGCCGCCTCCAGCACCGGCGTACCGGTGAACCTGCTCATCCGCGGCATGTGCTCGCTGATCCCGGGTCTTGAGGGGATTAGCGAAAATATTCGCGTTATTAGTATCGTTGACCGTTTCCTTGAGCACGACAGGGTCTATTGTTTTGAAAACGGCGGTGATAAACAGGTGTGGTTATCCTCCGCCGACTGGATGACGCGCAATATCGACTATCGTATCGAAGTGGCCGTACCGCTGCTGGACCCGCGTCTGAAGCAACGCGTACTGGATATTCTCGATATCCTGTTCAACGATACCGTAAAAGCGCGCTATCTTGATAAAGAACTGAGTAATCGCTACGTGCCGCGCGGCAATCGCCGCAAAGTACGCGCACAGATAGCGATTTACGATTATCTCAAATCACTCGAACAACCCGATTAACCTATGCCAATAAACGAAAAAACCCCTCGGCCGCAGGAGTTCGCTGCGGTCGACCTTGGTTCGAACAGTTTTCATATGGTGATCGCCCGTGTCGTCGACGGGGCAATGCAGATCATCGGTCGCCTGAAGCAGCGCGTCCACCTGGCCGATGGCCTGGATGAAAACTCGGTGTTGAGCGAAGAAGCGATTACTCGCGGGCTGAACTGCCTGTCGTTGTTTGCTGAACGTCTGCAGGGGTTCTCCCCTTCCAGCGTTTGTATCGTCGGGACGCATACCCTGCGCCAGGCGGCTAACGCGGCGGATTTTCTCAAACGAGCGGAAAAAGTCATTCCTTATCCCATCGAGATAATCTCCGGTAACGAAGAAGCGCGTCTGATTTTTATGGGCGTTGAACACACGCAACCGGAACGCGGACGTAAGCTGGTTATCGACATCGGCGGCGGTTCGACTGAGCTCGTCATCGGCGAAGATTTCGAGCCCCGCCTGGTGGAAAGCCGACGTATGGGCTGCGTAAGCTTCTCGCAGGCCTATTTCGCCGGCGGCGTTATCAATAAAGAAAACTTCCAGCGCGCGCGCCTGGCGGCGGTGCAGAAACTGGAAACCCTGGCCTGGCAATTCCGTATTCAGGGGTGGAACGTGGCGCTGGGCGCCTCTGGCACCATCAAAGCAGCGCACGAAGTGCTGGTCGCGATGGGTGAAAAGGACGGATTCATTACCCCAGAACGCCTTGAAATGCTGGTCAGTGAACTGCTGAAGAATAAAAACTTCGATTCATTAAGCCTGCCGGGATTGTCGGAAGACCGTAAAGCGGTATTCGCGCCCGGTCTGGCCATTTTGTGCGGGGTATTCGACGCGCTGGCGATCAAAGAGCTGCGCCTGTCCGACGGCGCGCTGCGCGAAGGCGTGCTGTACGAGATGGAAGGTCGCTTCCGCCACCAGGATATTCGCAGCCGTACGGCCCAGAGCCTCGCAAACCAGTACAATATCGATCGCGAGCAGGCGCGCCGGGTACTGGAGACCACCACTCAGATGCTCGAGCAGTGGCAGGAACAAAACCCGAAACTGGCGAATCCGCATCTGTCCGCCCTGCTGAAGTGGGCGGTAATGCTACATGAAGTGGGGCTGAACATTAACCACAGCGGCATGCATCGCCACTCCGCCTATATCCTGCAAAATAGCGATCTACCGGGCTTTAATCAGGAGCAGCAGATGCTGATGGCTACGCTGGTGCGCTATCACCGCAAAGCTATCAAGCTTGATGATCTGCCGCGTTTTACCTTGTTTAAGAAAAAACAATTCTTGCCGCTGATCCAACTGCTGCGTCTGGGCGTATTGCTGAACAATCAGCGTCAGGCGACGACTACGCCGCCAAAACTGACATTGAAGACGGAAGCCAATCACTGGACATTAATTTTCCCCCACGACTGGTTTAGCCAGAACGCGTTAGTGCTACTGGATCTGGAGAAAGAGCAAGAATACTGGGAAGGCGTGCCGGAATGGCTGCTGAAAATTACTGAAGAAGAAGCGTAAAGCTGGATTCTTTCACTAAAACGGCCGGGTCATACGCCCGGCCGTTTTTTATGCGACGTCAGCCGCGCAGGCCAGCTGTTCTATCGGAACCGGCATACCAATGTCATAGCCCTGCATATAATCAATCCCCAGTGAAATCACCGCCTGGCGGATCTCCGGCGATTCCACATATTCCGCCACTACCTGCATGTTTTTGATTTGCGCTAACCGGCAAATCGACGCTACGACCTGATAATCCAGGCTACTGGTGACCAGATTACGGATAAAGCTACCGTCAATTTTCAGCATGTCGACGTTAAGCGTTTTCAGCCGCGCATAGCTGGCATAGCCGGTGCCAAAATCATCAATCGCCACCCGGCATCCCAATTCCTGCAACCGCGCGAGCGTTTGTTGCGCCTGCTCCGGATTACTGAGCGAGTGGTTTTCCGTTAGTTCAAAAATAAGCTGCCACGGCTCGATATTATAATGATACAGCATTTCCTCGACTTCATCCGGGAAACGGCTGCGGCTGACCGAGACTGGCGACAGATTGATGGCCAGACGCATGCCTGGCAACGTATGGCGATTATCGTTCATAAAAGCCAGCGTATTGTCGATAACCCAGCTGTCGATGCGCGAAGCCAGGCCAAATTCGTGCGCCGCGGACAAAAAATTATCCGGCGCAACCAGCTCGCCCTGCTCGCCAACCATGCGTAACAGGACTTCATGATAGCTATCGCCGCGCATGCCGACAATTGGCTGCGCCATCAGCCGAAAGCGATTCTGCTCCAGCGCCTGCAGGATCTGGTTCATCATGGACACGCGTTCTTTTAGCCCCTGTTGAACGTGAACGGCGCCGCGGCGCTGCACGTTTTCCGGCTGTCCGCTGGTTAACGACATGTCGGCAATATTATTCAGTTCACCGAGCAGTAAATACAGATGCTTGACCGGAGAGCGCACGTTGCAATAGCTGATCCCGACGGGCGGCTGCAGCGGAATACCATCCCAAATGAAACGGAACTGCTTAATCCGCTCATCCAGCATCACAATGCGTTTTTGATGATCGTCGCTATTCAGGCGTACCACAAGGTCATGGCCCGAAAGATGACAGACCATTTCGTTTGGCTGCAGTAGGTGACTCAAATACTCCGACAGCTGCTGCTTATACTGAATTCGCAGCATCACGCCGTAGTGCCGCCCGAGCAGCTCCAACTCTGGCATGCGTAAAAAGCACAGTACCGACCAGGTCGAGTGGTTTAGCGCCCGGCTCAGGGCGCGCAAATTT
>AEWW01036728.1_pt1 | contig 11019 bp, 7 predicted proteins | sample 267848 | NCBI WGS metagenome assembly AEWW01 (sample SAMN00713649, study PRJNA62039) | ant fungus garden metagenome | place: Panama: Gamboa | collected Apr-2009 | depth 0.5 m m | reverse complement strand
GATTGGCGATATCCTCGACATGGCGAAAATCGAATCGGGCAAGCTGGAACTGTCGCCGGAATGGGTGCGCTTCGATACCCTGGCCGAACCGGTGGTGCGCGTGTTTGAAGGGCTGGCGCGCCAGAAAGGATTGCTGCTGCACTATCAGATTGATGTGCTGCATCCGGATGAACTGCTGCTGGATCCGATGCGTCTGCGGCAAATCCTTTCCAACCTGATCAGCAACGCCATCAAATTCACCGAGCGCGGCACGGTGGAAGTGCAGGTGCGCAGCAAACCCGGCGAAGGCGATCGCGCCACGCTGGAACTCACGGTGCAGGATACCGGCATCGGCATCAGCGAAGAGGATCAGCAGCTGATATTCAATCCTTACGAACAGTCCGCATCGGGCAAAAAACAGAGCGGCACCGGCCTCGGATTGGCGATTTGCGAACAAATGGTGGCGATGATGGCGGGCAGCCTGACGCTGCACAGCCAGCCGGGGCGCGGCACCCGCATCTGCGTGCGCATTCCGGTAGATTGCCGTGAAGCGGTGAGCGCGCCGGTGGAACCGATACGCCAGCAAGATGCCTGCGGCCTGCCGTTAACCATCCTGACGGTGGATGATCATCCTGCCAACCGCCTGCTGCTGAAACGCCAGCTCACCCGACTGGGACACAAAGTGATCGAAGCCGAGGATGGCGAACAGGCGCTGTGGCTGTGGCAGGAAAACCAGATTGATTTGGTGATCACCGATTGCAGCATGCCAGTGATGGATGGCTTCACCCTGACGCGCGAACTGCGTAAAAAACAGCGTGAACCGCTCACCATTATGGGGCTGACCGCCAACGCCCAGCCAGAAGAGCGATCGCGCTGCCTGGAAGCGGGCATGGATGACTGCCTGTTCAAACCGTTGCGTCTGCCGCAGCTGGAAGCACTGCTGCAAAAGGTGCCGCGCCCTGCTGCTGTGCCCTATCCCGGCCATGTCGCGCTGAATCATCTGCTCGATATTAACGCCCTGCGCGAACTGGCTCATCAGGACAACGAGATGCTGCAGCGCCTGCTCAGCGCCACCCGCGATGAGAATCTGCAGGATATGCAGGTGGCCTGCGCCTGTTACGACAATCGCGACTGGCCCGCGCTGGAGCGCAGCCTGCACCGTCTGGCAGGTTCAGTGCAGATCATCGGCGCCATATCGATTGCCGATCAGTGCCGCGAATTAGAACAAGCCTGTAGCGCCCCAGCCGATGAACGCCATCTCGGCCAGATGCTCGATAAAACGCTGGGCTGCGTGCAAGTGTTAAATCAGGCAATCGAAACCTTTCTCAAAGACGAGTTCAGCGCATGAACTGCCGAGCGTCTCAATCCAGATTGTGCCGCTGGGCAAAATCGAGCACATCCACCAGATTCTTTAACTCCAGCTTCATCATCAGCCGGCTTTTATAGGTGCTGACGGTCTTATCGCTGATGTTCATGCCTCGCGCGATATCCACCACTTTCTCGCCGCGCGCCAGCTGACGCAGCACATCCAGCTCTTTCGGCGACAGCTCATCAATTTTGCGCTGGTCGCTGTTTTCATCATCGAGATGCGAGCCCTGACGCGCTCGATTCATCGGGAAAAAACCGTACCCTTTGCTAATGGCGCGAATCGCATCTCTCAGCTCCGCCAAATCTTTGCATTTACTCATAAATCCGTTGGCACCCGCCGTGGCGCAGCGGCGAATATAATGCTCGCTGTCTTTGCCGGAGAGCACCAGAATGCCCATCTCGTGCCCACTCTGGCGCACGCGCTTAATGACATCGATACCGTTGAGCACCGGAATATCGATATCAATAATCACTAAATCCGGCTGCAGTTTTTTCACAAACTGGATGGCCTGAATGCCATCGCCCACTTCGCCCACCACTACCCGATTGTCCTCTTCAAGCAGCAATCTGAGCGCTAATCGCGTGATTGGATGATCGTCAACAATCAGTACCTTTTCCATTCTTCACCCCGTCCCGCGCATTGACCGATAAAGTAGAGCGGCTGGGTGAATTGACGTGCGTCATTAACCGTCAGGCATCAGCGCCAAATTGACTCTTCCTTGTCTCGCCAGCCACCACTCTCCGAAAACGATCCCTTAACGGTTTTATCGGTGGATGTGGCGGTTGCTAAAATAAATGCGTGTTTGAAGGGAACAGGGCATGGATTTTATCTCTGTCGGATGGCGTGGCAGCTCCAGGCTTTCAGCCCGTTTCATCTTCGTCTTACAACAGGTGCAGGAATGGATGACAACATTTAACAAGTCAGAGACTTGCAATTACGTCATAGATATCTTCCATCAATCTTGATCAACAAGTATTTTGCGAGCATTATCAAAATTATTTGTCTGATAGTGAAATCAATGGCTTCCATCAAAACTCTGCAACAGGCAATCACTAACATCACAATCTGGCGTAAAGGCGACCAACGTGCTCCGCATAAGCCGTTGCTGCTGTTGTATGTATTAGCGGGGTATCAAAATGGCCATGAGCGCCTATTTGATTACGGTTCAGAAATAAGGGACAACCTGCATAGCCTCTTGGAACGATTTGGACCTCAGCGCGCCCAACAGCGCCCTGATATGCCCTTCTGGCGTTTACAGGGCGATGGATTTTGGGAACTTCAAAATGCGGAGCTTTGTTCCACATCAGGTACTAGCAGACAACCACCTGCAGGAGAATTAGTTGAACATCATGTTGCGGGTGGTTTTGACCAGCAGTATTACACTCTTTTGATAAAGAGTAAGACCTTAATCAACTCATTAGCTGAGCAAATCCTCAAAGCACATTTTACTGAAAGCATTCAGGAAGAACTGGCCGACGAGCTAGGATTTAATCTCCTGGAAATTCGTAAACAGCGCGATCCTTTGTTTCGGCAGCAAGTATTACGTGCTTATAACTACCAGTGCGCGATCTGTGGTTTCAATATGCGACATGATAGTGCCTCAATTGCGCTTGAAGCTGCTCATATTAAGTGGAAGCAGCATGGAGGTCCATGTGAGATCGCAAATGGTATAGCGCTCTGCGCAATCCATCACAAAGCATTTGATAAAGGTTCTATTGGCGTGGATGAAGATATGCGGATTCAAATATCTTCTGCGGTAAATGGCAATAGCATTGTATCCAGACTTTTTTGGGACTTCTCAGGAAATCAAATCAATCTCCCCATGCAGAAAGAAAACCATCCACAAGCTAATTTCATTGCATGGCATACAAGAGAAATATTTAGGAAGTAATTAAAATACAATGTTATGGTGGTGAATATGGCTTTCCCAAGTTATAAAGAGATCGAAACACCCTTGCTTTTAAATATCTATAACCAAGGTGGTGAAGTAAATCCTTCATCATGTTATGAGTCGCTGGGGAAGGCGTTTGGCCTCTCAAATGAAGATATGAACGAGTTAATACCTGATGATAGTAACCGTTCTCAATGGAAAAACATGGTTCAATGGGCGAAAAGAAAACTTGTTGACTACAAATACATCTACAATGCAAACGAATCAGGCCGTGGCATTTGGAAGCTCACTCCAGAGGGCATCAGTAAAGCCGAATCGCTTTCTAATACAGTAGATATTATTTATCCAGATGATGTTTCAGAAACCTTTTATGAAGGTGCAGTAAAACAGTTCAAGGTTAACAAACACGAACGAAGTAAAACAGCCAGAGATAAATGCATAGACTATTACGGCTGTCAATGTAGCGTGTGTAATATGGACTTTAAGGACGTGTATGGTGAAATCGGTAAGGACTACATACACGTCCACCATATTACTCCTCTTTCTGAGATTGGAGAGCGCTACAAATTGGATCCAATAAAGGACCTTCGCCCTGTCTGCCCCAATTGTCATGCAATGATCCACAGACAAAAACAATCACTCACTATTGAAGAACTGAAGGCCATAATGGAAATTCAGAATATTAAAAACCTAACATCAACTTCAGAACTAATAAAAAACTGAGAATATCACCCCATACCAAGAACAGGTTGAATACGAATCAAAATGCTTGCACTTGCATATAAGTAGAATTGAAGCCACTTAATTTTAAAAACTTTTCAGTCACTGAAATAAATGGCAGCGCTCAAAAAGGATTAAATTATTTTTGAGCGCGGGGAATCACCGGGACATGCGTTGTTTAATTACTTCGAAGAACATTTCCCAAAGGTGTGCAGACGTTCCTTCATTCGTCAATAACTGTTCTCGCGAATTGCCACTACTGTATCCCCCCATCAGAGCACGAAAACCGAGTGTCTGACCGTTATCAGTAAGATTCAGGCATTCGTTAAAACTGTTTCGAACAACATTATCTTGGCTATAACAGATATCACCCATCCCATGATGTTGGTTGCCAAGCCAAATCCCACACTGGCCAAACTTGCTACCGTTGATATACACCGCGCAAGTGAATGAATTCGCATCAATTCTATGAAAATCAAATTCTAACCCAGCATGGCGCTTCTTGAGTTCATTCAACGAGTTCTCAAAATAACGCGCTACATATTCAAAACCTTCACGCCGTGCTCGATCTTTATCAAGGTCAGTAAAGGTCTTTGGTAGAGAAAGGTTACTGGAACGCGGTGTAAGAATCGTTTCCGATGTCTGAAGCCATGGATTGGCCGAAGGTTGGGGAAGAACGGGAATATTCTGCAGTGGTTTTCTCGCATCCATATCAGCAATAGCACGAGAAACGGCATTGACGACCTGCACATAGCCTTCATCGTGGCTGGCAAATTTGGTGATGGGTTTACCATCGATCGTAGCCGCCATAATGCTACCGAATGGCAACTGGTGCCAAGCGCACTCTCTTAAGATTACCGGAATAACCACCGCCTCGCCTCGTTGATGCCGCGTCAGCGCATTAGTCATTTCTATTTCATAGCAATAATCGGAGGCAATAAAATCACTGCTAATTAGCAGTAAAATTATGTCTGCTTCAGAAAAATACTGATCAATCTGGCGTTCAAACTCCTGCCCAGGAACGATGCGGCGATCGTGCCACGTAGTGATTTTCCCTGCACGCTTAAGAGGCGACAGATGCTTCTCAAGTTCGTTGCGAAGTGCTTCATCTACATGAGAGTAAGAAAAAACGAGGCTAGTCATAATGGTGAGATGCTCCTGAACCGATGCTGTCTTAAGAGCTATTCTGGACCCAGAATCTAAAAAATCAAATTAATGGCAGAAAAGAATAGCTGCTTGATCTGTTTATAGTTATTGCATCAGTCAATCATAATCACCATATGTCATCTGACTCACTTCGTTAGCCAATTTAATGTGATATTCTCTCCAAAATTCCTGTTGCATTCACAAAACAAGGCGATGATTGATGGAGCAGTCTCTCAATTTTGAAATGTTACGTAGCCAGTGGCCAGAACTGTCAGATCTGGGGTTAATGGCAGAACGCTATGCCCACACCGACCCGGAAAGCAGTCTGGTTAAGCTTCGCAACTATACCGAATTAATGGTGCGCTGGTTGTACCGCCAAGAAAGACTGCCTGAAGGTATCAAAGCGAATCTTTACGATTTAATGAACGCCGATGTCTTCACCAGCATGATGCCTGAAGCCATCATCATGAAAATGGATGCATTACGAATTCACGGTAACCGCGCGGCGCACGGTGGACGTATCAAAGCTAAAGATACCTACTGGCTACTCAAGGAGGCGTATTTACTTGGAGTATGGCTGTATGTTCGTTATGCCCACGGTAATGTTGATAACTGCCCCAAATTTTCACTCCCTCCATTAACACAATTGTCAGGTCGTGCAGAAGAAAAACGTCTGGAAGATGCAATCAGGGCTCAGGATGAAAGCCGCGAGCGCGAACTGGCATTACAACGCGCACTACAGCAGGAGCAAGAAAAAGCTGAACACCTCACTCAGCGCCTGAATGAAGCCAGAGCACGTAACCAGCATGTTGCTGATATCCTCTCCATTGATGAAGCGGAAACCCGCCGCCGCCTGATTGACACCCGCCTGCTTGCTGCTGAATGGAATGTAGGTGAAGAACTTAAAAATACCGACCAAGTTACACAGGAACATCATGTTAAAGAACAACCTACCGCGACCGGCGATGGTTACGCGGACTATGTCTTGTGGGATGAGGCGCATAAACCGCTTGCGATAGTGGAGGCCAAAAAAACCAGCGTCAATGCCGAGCAAGGGCGAATTCAGGCCCGGCTGTATGCTGACTGGCTGGAAAAAGAATATGGTCAGCGTCCGGTCATTTTCTATACCAACGGCTACGATATCTGGCTATGGGACGATGATAAAACTCATGGCTATCCTCCGCGCCGGGTATTTGGCTTCTACAGCAAGGAAAGCTTGCAATATCTTATTCAGCAGCGTGAAACCCGGCTGCCACTCAACAGCGTGCCGCACGTTAAGGATAATGAAGGCAAAGCAGTTGCCGGACGTCTATATCAGCTTGAAACCATTGCCCGCGTCAGCGAACGTTTCACCAGCAAGTATCGCCAGTCGTTGATTGTTCAGGCTACCGGTACAGGTAAAACCCGCGTGGCTATCACACTGAGCAAACTGATGATTGATGCTCGCTGGGTAAAACGCGTCCTGTTCCTTTGCGACCGTAAAGAGCTGCGTAAACAGGCGGCTAATGCCTTCAATCAGTTCACCAATGAGCCGCTATATGTGGTCGGGAAATCGAAGAAAGCAGATAGGCAGAACGCCAGGATCTACATCGCTACCTATCCAGGCATGATGAAAATCATGGACCATTTCGATGTCGGTTATTTCGATCTGATCATCGCCGATGAATCCCACCGCTCGATCTACAACATCTACGGCGATCTGTTTAAGTATTTTGATGCCCTCCAGATTGGCCTGACAGCCACGCCGATCGACATGGTGAGTAAAACCACTTTCGGCCTGTTTGGTTGTGAAGGACGTATCCCTACCGCCAACTACAGCCTGGAAGATGCCATCGCCGATAACAATCTGGTTCCCTATGAGGTTATTACTCACACCACGGGATTCCTGCGCGAAGGCATCAAACGGGAGAAATTAAGCGACACGCAAATCCGAGAGCTGGAAGAGCAAGGTATCGATCCCAATACTCTGGAATTTGAGGGTAAGTCGCTGGATGATGCGATCTACAACAAGGATACCAACCGCCATATTCTGCGTAATCTGATGGAAAATGGTCTGAAAGATGCCGATGGGCAGCTTCCCGGTAAGACCATCATTTTTGCCCGTAATCACAAACACGCGCTGTTGTTGAATGAATTGTTTGACGACATGTACCCGCAGTTTGCCGGGCGCTTCTGTCAGGTTATCGACAACTACGATCCCCGCGCCGAGCAACTGATTGACGATTTTAAAGGACTGGACGAAAGCACCAACAAAGAGCTGACTATCGCTATCTCTGTTGACATGCTCGATACCGGCATTGATGTCCCGGAAATTGTGAATCTGGTCTTTGCCAAACCGGTCAAATCGAAAGTGAAGTTCTGGCAGATGATTGGCCGTGGTACGCGCCTCTGCGCGGGGCTGTACGGCTACGATGACAACAGCAAGCCGCTGGATAAACAAAAATTCCGTATCTTCGATCACTGGGGCAATTTTGAGTATCACGAGCTGCATACCGAAGAGGCCGAAGTCACAGCGACAAAATCGCTGGCACAAAAACGCTTCGAGGCATGGATCGCGTTAGGGACAGCTGCTCAGCGTAAGTTCGACAAACAGGCGGTAGATTTAGTCGCTCATCAGCTCCGCGAGCAAATCAACGCGCTGGATGAAAAGTCGATTGCCGTGCAGGAAAAGTGGCAGCAAAAAGCGCAGTACAGCGATGAAAAAGTGCTGCGCCAGCTTTCCCCGAAAACACAGCAGGATCTGCTATCTGTCCTGGCCCCTCTGATGCAGTGGCTGGACGTTCGCGGGCAAAGCGATGCCATGCGCTTTGATATGGATATTCTGGCGGCGCAAACTGCCCGTTATACCAACCCGGAAGAGTTGGATGTGCTCTGGCCGGTCATCATCGAGAAAGTGGAACGTCTGCCGCCGCATCTGACTCAGGTGCAGCAACAGGGGCATCGGATTAATCAACTTCGTGATTTAGGCTGGTGGAAGCAGGCCAGGCTGGAAGAGCTGGAGGATATCCGCATTCATCTGCGCGGTATAATGCACCTGATGGAGAAAGATGCGACACCAAAATTTGGTTCGATACAGGTGGATATTACCGAAGATGCGAACCTGATCCAGACGGAAACCCGCAAAACCAACATCCGCTCAATTGATTTCAAACTGTATCGTCAGCAGGTTCAGGGAGCGCTGGAGCCGCTGTTCCAGCAAAATCCGGTTCTGAAGAAAATCCGCAACGGCGAGCCGGTGACTCAAAGCGAGCTGGATGAACTGGCTAAGCTGGTGTTGATCCAGAACCCTAACGTTGATATCCGGTCGCTGAAAGAATTCTACCCGCAGGCGACCGCCAGCCTGGATAAACTTTTGCGTACCATTATCGGGATGGACAGCGATGCGGTTGAAGTGCGCTTCGCACAGTTCGCCGCTGACAACAGCCTGACTAGCCAGCAACTGCGCTTCCTGTCATTGCTGAAAAACCACATCCGCGATTACGGCACCATTGAAATGCGGCAACTCTTTGAACAGCCGTTTACGCATATCCACAACGAAGGAGTTACTGGCGTATTCCCGGATCTAGAGCAGATCGTCCGGTTGCAAAAGATTGTCGAAGAGCTGGGTGTTGTGACCGACGCAGCGACGGTATAATACACACATGACAAGCCCCGGCAGCGGGGCTTTTGTATTTATAACAGGATATAGACGTTAACAATGATCACCGGTGACTTAAAAAGTAAAATCGACGGCTTGTGGGAAGATTTCTGGGTAGGTGGCATCACTAACCCGCTGACCGTAATCGAACAAATCACCTACCTGATGTACTCCCGGATGCTGGACACCCAGGAACAGCGGGACGAGAAGCGTAAACAAATTGCAGGTATTGATTTTAAACCGCGTTTTACGCCAGAACAGCAGGAATTCCGCTTCAGTCACTACAGTAACCTCGGTTCGGATGAAATGATGGAAGTAGTGCGCGATGGCGTATTCCAGCATTTCCGCCAGCTCGGCCAGGCTGATGCGTCAAAGGTGACGCTGCTGGGCAACTTTATGAAAGATGCTCGCCTGGAAATTGTTAAACCGTCACTGCTGACCAAAGCCGTAGAGGTGATCAAAAACCTGCCTCTGGATCGTGGCGACACAAAAGGTGACCTCTACGAATACCTGTTAAGCAAACTGACTACCGCCGGGATCAACGGTCAGTTCCGCACGCCGCGCCACATTATCCGCGCGATGGTTGAAATGATGGAGCCAAACCCGGCGCGTGTTGAAACGATCTGCGATCCGGCCTGTGGTACGGGTGGTTTTCTGGCAATCAGTTATGAATACCTGCTGGAGAAGTACAGCTCGCTGGAATCCATTCATACCGAGATTGGCACAAACGAACGCGGCGAACTGGAAGAGCAAAAAATCTTTACTGGCGATCTGCTGACGCCGTGGCGTGACCATGTGGATAACAACATGTTCCACGGTTACGACTTCGATACCACCATGCTGCGTATCGCCGCCATGAACCTGATTATGCACGGCGTGGAAGCGCCGGATATCCACTATCAGGACACCATGAGCCAGAGCTTCAGCACCAATTTCCCACAGGCCAGTAAAAACGCCTTTAACCTGATCCTCGCGAACCCGCCGTTTACTGGTTCTCTAGATGAGGAAGATATCGACGCCACACTGTCGGCAATGGTGAAAACCAAAAAACCGAGCTGTTGTTCCTGGCGCGAATTCTGCAAATGCTGAAAGTGGGCGGACGCAGTGCCACTATCGTGCCGCAGGGTGTGCTGTTTGGCTCCAGTAAATCGCATCAGTCGCTGCGTAAAACGTTGGTGGTAGATAACCAGCTGGAAGCGGTGATCAATCTGCCTTCCGGCGTGTTTAAACCTTACGCTGGTGTGGCGACGGCGATCCTGATCTTTACCAAAGGTGGTCAGACGGACGAGGTCTGGTTTTACGATCTGCAGAATGATGGCTACAGCCTGGATGACAAGCGTAACCCGATAAAAGATAACGACCTGCCGCATCTGCTGGCAAGCTGGAAGCATTACCGTACTTTACGCGGGCTACCGGTTGATAACTTTATGGGTGAGAAATTAGCCTCATTGTTGAAACAACAGTCCCCGGAAGGGATTGATGCTGGCGTTGATTTTAAAGATCGCACGCAGGCGGTGTTTGTGGTGCCGAAGGAGGAGCTTGCGGCTCAGAAATACGATCTCTCCATCAACCGTTATAAAGAAGTCGTGTATCAGACGGCGGAGTATGAAAATCCGAAGGTGATACTGAATCGCTTGAAGGATATGGAAAAAGAGATTCTGGCGGATCTGGATGATCTGGAGGGGATGCTGTGATTGAAAGTAATTTAGTAGGATTTGTCGAGAAAGATTTTTGTAGTGTTGTAAAAGATTGTACTTCAGGAAATCCTAAGATAGGAAGTAAAGATTACCTTATGGAAGGAAGATTTCCAATAATTGATCAAGGAAGCAACTTTTGCAGTGGTTATACAGACTCTAAAGAGCTTTTATGTAATATAGAGCTACCATGTATCATTTTTGGCGATCATACCAGAGTATTAAAGTATGTTGATACCCCTTTTGCTCTTGGTGCTGATGGGGTTAAAGTTCTTAAGCCAACAAAGGGATTAAGCGAAAAATATCTTTTTTATTTTTAAAAAATTTAGATATCCCGTCAGCGGGATATAGTAGGCACTTTAAATTTCTGAAAGAAAATAACATTAAGTATCCGTTACAGTTAAGTGAGCAAAAACGTATCGTAGCTATTCTTGATAAAGCCGATGGTATACGCCAAAAACGCGAGCAAGCTATCAAGGTAGCTAACGATTATCTTTATTCCGTATTTTTAGATATGTTTGGCGATCCGGTAATGAATCCTAAGGGTTTTGAAATTAGGGTATTAAGTGATTTTTTTATTGAT
>AEWW01020666.1_pt1 | contig 11037 bp, 13 predicted proteins | sample 267848 | NCBI WGS metagenome assembly AEWW01 (sample SAMN00713649, study PRJNA62039) | ant fungus garden metagenome | place: Panama: Gamboa | collected Apr-2009 | depth 0.5 m m | reverse complement strand
CCAGCTAAGTTCGCCTTGTCATAACAGGAAAGCCCATTATACACGTGTATAATGGGCTTTCCTGTGCTGATTCGTTGGCTTGCTTCCCTTCATTATTAAGTGATGCCACCATTGAGAACCTGTTCCATAGGTAAGCATGACAGCTCTTCGCTCACAGTGGCCTTTCTGCTCAGTGAATCCGTCCACTCCGTGCCAGAGATAACCTCTTGATCTCAATAATAAATGGCATCTAATTTGTCCTGACTGATGCGGGATGACAGCACCTGATGGCTCTATTTTCGCTCGCTGTATCTCGGCAAGGTATCCGCTTTATCCTGGCTGTAACCATCAATAGTTTGAGGAGAGGGGATAAGTACCGTTGTACTTTTATCATAACTCCTGCTTTTGAGTTTCATATATTAAACAGAGATCAAAACCACGTACACCCATACGACGGCCTTATTACAGCAGAGCACAGAATCCGGGCACAATAAAACAATCTAAGCCGCTGAGGGCAGGTCAGTTGTATATAGGCGGTTTGAGCACCTGTGGAAAAATTGAATATTTAGCGCTGTTTCGTCAATACCCAGAAGCCCAGAAGGATAATAGTTTACCTGTGTAGAGCAAATTGCACCCTGACCATATGAAAAGGGGGTAAAAAGTGTCATATCGATATGGAATGGATTCGTATGAGTCTCAGGGGCATTATAGCGAAATACCATATCACGTTGAAACATGTGCAAGAGCTGACTGCAGAGCTTAAAAAAAGAAAATATTCACTCGATTGGATGAAGTGAATGCCGAAGCCAGACTTAGCTGACCTGGTGGCGGGTTTACACACAGATATCGGAGCTCGTGATATCTGTGTGTGAAGTTTTTAAAGCTGATGTTCCGGAATCCGGGCGATAACCTTTATCTCAAAATCAAATCCCGCCAGCCAGTTAACCCCCACGGCTGTCCAGTTGGGATATGGCGGCTTCGGAAAAACGGTTTGTTTCACCTGCATAATGGTTGAAAACTGACTCTCCGGATCGGTATGAAAGGTTGTCACATCGATAAGATCTTCAAACGAACATCCTGCGGCGGTAAGAGTGGCCTTGAGGTTTTCAAAGGCACGTTCTACCTGCGTTGCAAAGTCGGGCTCAGGACTACCATCTTCCCGGCTACCCACCTGACCGGATACAAACAGTAAATCACCAGAGCGGATCGCAGCAGAATAACCATGCTTCTCATAGAGAGCGTGGCGATTCGCCGGGAAAACAGGTTTCGGTTGGTTCATAACGTATCCTTTTTTCGGATGTGTGAAGCCGTGCGTGACATAAATAAATCAATTAATATACGCAGTGTATGTAAACTTAACCACACATACGCGGCGTATGTCAAATTTCATACGCTGCGTATATTGCAAGGAGTCCGCATGGCTGCCAAACGCCGCGCCGAAACGATGGAAGAAACCCGCACGAAGTTGATTACAGCCGCACGAAAAGCCTTTGCCGAAAAAGGGTTTGCAGCAGCATCAATGGATGATTTGACTGCCAGCGTTGGCCTGACGCGTGGGGCTCTGTACCATAATTTTGGGGACAAAAAAGGGTTGCTTGCCGCTGTGGTTGCCCAGATTGACTCAGAAATGGCACAAAGTGCCAAGAGTGCAGCGACACAGTTCAGGGATGACCAGCAAAAGCTTCTGGCTGAAGGGATAGCCTATATCAGAATGGCTCTGGATGAAGAAGTCCGGCGTATCGTTCTGCTTGATGGCCCGGCTTTTCTTGGCGATCCTACGAAATGGCCGAGTCAGAACAACTGCCTTGACGCCACCCGAGAGAGCATTTCAGATCTGATTGAACGCGGCTTAATCAAGCCGGTAGATGTGGATGCTACCGCCTGGCTGCTAAATGGAGCTGCACTGAATGCCGCTCAGTGGGTGGCTGCCAGTGAAGATCCGCAGCATGCTTTACCAAAAGCGATTCAGGTTTTCACCCTGCTGGTAAATGGCCTGCTGGAAGAGGGCAAGCACCCATAACCTCCATTCTCAACCTGAAGGTTCGTTAATAAGTTGAGCTCCGTGCCGCTTGTTCCGGCTTCGATTCTCTCGGGTCAGTAATTCAGTCTGAAAATCACATAAGGCCGGTTCAATACGGCCTTCACGAATCTTGATAGTAAAGAATTTTGTGTAGCAATGTTTTACCAGATTTTTCGGACGTTACAATACAGCCAGCCCGATTGTGTATAAACAGGCCCGAGAAGCTAAACTCCACCTTTCATTCATAGAGATCGTACGGCTATTCAGGCAGTCCGCGTCGCGCCAGAAGCGGATATTGATAATTTGATCAATTAATTATTCGATGCGTTTAACATCTGGATGACGTTCGGTTGCAGCTTCATGGAAAATATCATCTAACCAGCCTGCAATTTCATCTTCTGCCAGATCATCTGGAATAACAACGTCATAGATACGGGAATACTTTCTTTCTGTCAAATCTACTCGAAAAACCAACCAGCACTCATTCTTACGCAGAATGCCAAGGTATCGACCAAAGACATTATAAACCAACATGTTATACCTCCAGTAATGTCAATCAAACCACACGTTATATTACTTCGAATAAGAAAGGCAGAGAATAAATCCTGCATTCGTTAGAGGACAACATCTTCTTTTGTCATGACAGTTCTGGTGATCCTGCATGCTGACCGCTTCGTGCCAGGAGCGGACGTTTATGAAAAGGGTGATAGATAAACATCAGCAATTTTATCTCCGATTACAGCACCTCAACCACTTCGAATTCTTCTGCGATCAACTCCATATCCTCAGAAAAATGACCTTCACGGATGAAAAATCGCTGATGCTCTTTCTTCCAGTATTCAAGACTTAAATCGCCTTCACCCTCTTTGCGAGCGAACTCCTCATTAATATCGCAAAAACGCACCAATTGTAGCGAAACCAGCCGGATCACGCATACCGGGACATTCTGTCCATCAAGAATTATGTTATAGCTGCCAATCCTCGGAGCAGATTCTTCCTGTTGGTAAGAGGCAAAAGATCCACAAGAGGCCGTTTTGATTCCTTTTTTAATAAGGTTAGCAAGCTCGCTTGCCAGTTCTGGACTGTCTCCCATTTGCCAGGCCCCTGCGCCTGGATATTTCATTTCTATTTCCCTAAGCTTAACCATTAATGCATCTGCCTAACCGTTGATGAAAAAAGTAATAATAGTATTAGCGTTAATGGGGTCACCATTAACAGTAATACGTTACCTCAGATAGTGTGGTTTGCTCTTCGCTCAGACTGGAGCTTAAACTCAGTTGGTTCATCCGCGCAGTGCCAAAAACTGCCCCTGACTGCTTGTTAACCGCGCCTCCTATTGTATAGATATTTTCTGTACATCAAGATACATTGAGATAGCTATTTAATGGCTTAAATAGTAATAGACACTAAGTTCAGGAAGGAAAAGTGCTGATGCCAATACCTATTCTCTATACAGAACGCTTACTGTTAAAACCATTATCCTCAGAAGATGCCTCACAAATTCAGATACTTTATCCTCGCTGGGAGATTGTTCGGTACATGGTCTCATCAGTACCGTGGCCCTATCCGGATAATGGCGCCGAGAATTATGTCAATAACGTTGCCTTGCCTGATATAGCAAATGGAATCGCTTGGATCTGGACTATTAGGCATCGTGAAACACCTGACAACATGGTAGGTTTAATCTGTCTTTATGATGTTGAGGATAACAACCGAGGATTTTGGTTATCTCCGGAGCATCAGGGCAAAGGTTTTATGCGTGAGGCCTGTAACGCAGCTACAGATTATTGGTTCAATTCCTTAAATAAGACTATATTGCGTGCGCCGAAAGCGGCTCTCAATAACCGCTCCAAACGTATCTCACAAAGCAGTGGCATGCGGCTCATTAGGACTGAAAAGAAAGCATATGTCAGCGGTCTGCTGGATTCCGAGCTATGGGAAATCACACGTGATGAATGGAATGCTCGTAAAGGTGGCTGATAAGCTGATGGCATGTCCGCTAAGCGCTCCCAGCGGACCTTCAGCTTCGTTAACACGTCCGCTCCGTGCCAAAAGCGGAAGTTAACTACGGATAAAATTCAGCGCCCCACACCCAGAGCCGCTGCATAACGGCAATAAGCTACACTTGTTCATTATTTCCACAACAGGAAAGCCTTCCGCTGCTTCAACGGTGTGTGTTTGACATCGCGCAGTTGGGACATTTTGATCAACAACGAGCATGGCCAGCTAACGATGAAATTGATACTTGTTCGACACGCAGAAACAGAGTGGAATTGGGAAGGAATTATTCAGGGGCACAGCGATAGCTCCTTGACCTGTCGGGGTTTGCGTGAAACATCCGCTCCTACTAGCAGCGTTTAGTGCAAGTGAGTATCAAATAGAGCGTGTTTACGCTTCTCCGCTTGGGCGTGCCTGGCAAATGGGGCAAAGCCTGGCTGAACACTTTCATTGTTCACTGACGGCTGAACCGGCCCTTAAAGAGCAGGCCTTTGGTCAGTTTGAAGGTATGCCGTTAGAACTACTCAGACAAAAACATCCAAACTATGCAAATGCATTATTCAGGCTTGATGCAGAGTATTGTCCACCAGGGGGGGAGTCACTGGCGCATGCTTCTCAGCGAGTTATGCGTTTTTTACAAAACCTGGAAGATACCTCATCACATCAACAAACAATATGTATTGTGTCTCACGGGCATGTCAGTCAGGGCACTCTGGCAATTCTTAAAGAAGGGACTGTCGATAGTTTCCCTCGCTATGCTCATCCCAATGCAAGTTATTCTGTTATCGACCTGATTAATGGAAAATGTATTGGCCTAAAGTGGGGGATTGCTACACATTTACGTCACCTGAATTAGTGGCTACCTTCCAGGCATTGAAAACCATCCTGCCAGAGTCATCATTATTTAAGCACAATGTTCACTCCTCGCTGTGAGTTCAACGGGTCGATGCAACGCTATCCTTAGGGGGGACGTTGCTATGAAACGAAGAACTCGGATTAACTTACCCGCGTTGTGCCGGATGCGGGCATCGCAAACTCATGCTCTTCTGATGACGTGGGTGCTAAAGATAATTGTCCATCCATTGAAACCTGACTTTTTCACACTGACACAATCAATGATTCCAGCCTAATTTAGGTAATGGCATAATCAGGCTGGCGAAAGTGAGGGTAAAAATGGATAAAACAGAGAAAAATCAGATAGTAGATAGCGACATTGCACAGTTATTACTAAAGCACAGGAAAGCTCGTAACTGGACGGTAACGGAACTTGCTCAACGCTCAGGCGTCAGCCAGGCGATGATTAGTAAGATTGAACGAGGCGTCTCCAGCCCCAGCGCGACTATTCTTAGTCGGTTAGCGAACGCCATGAATATTACGCTATCAAAACTTTTCGCCGAGCTTGAGCAACATCAGAATTCGCTGGTTCGTTTCGCTCACCAGCAGCAGCATTGGACAGATGAACAATCAGGCATTATTCGTTGGACATTGTCCCCGGCGGGCGCCAGCCCGGAACTGATAAAAGTTGAAATCCCTGCAATGGGGCAACTGACGATCCCCGCCTCCGCTATTGAGCATCTTTGCGGGCAAACACTTTGGATGCTGAGCGGCAACCTTGATTTTAGGGTCAATCATCAGACCCATCACTTACAAGCGGGTGACTGTCTTGCTCTTACCTTTGCAGGCGAGTGCCAAATGACTAACCCGGATAGCGAACAGAGCTGTACATACATCGTTGCGTTTAGCCAAAAAAACAGATGATATTTCCCCTGCTAAACGGTTAGACGCCATTCCCTTTACGCAGGTGCAGCAGGGGATAAGGTCTTCCCTGACTATCCTGCCCGGAGCGCCCTGAAACCTGGAAGCCCATATGTTGATAAAACCCGACAGCCTGTTGGTTTTGTTCATTGACGTCGACGCTTAAATCAGGATGAAGAGCAAGGGCATGGGATATCAACTGTTTTCCGACGCCAAGCCCGCGAGCAGCAGCATCTACGAACAGGGCCTCCAGATGGCCATCATGTAAAAACATAAATCCGAGTGGCTGGTCTTCATCATTTGTCGCTACCCATACAGGGGTTTCCGAAAAAAAGCCGACCACCTCTTTTTCGATCTCTTGCCGGTCATGAGCTGACAGAAAATCATGCGTAGCATCGACAGAACTTTTCCAAATTTGGATGATGTCTTCCGCTTCAGAAGGTCGTGACATTCTGATTTTTATCATCTTTTTTTCCTTAAAATGGACATGTTTTTGGGTAATAACCTACAAAATGAATCCACGTAATTTACTATGGTGTAATTAAATTCACAATAGTGAAGGTGTCGTCAAGTCTATCGTTGCTAGACTCACTTTCAGGTGCAGAATGCCACGACCGGCTCTGGCCTGATAGCGCTCGAACTGGCGTACAAGCCGTTCGAGCACCACGATTTATTGTGGAAAGCCGCGATGAGTTCCGATTTATTGTTGTGGAGCTCACCCTATGCATGTCCTCAAGGTCACATTCACTGCTCAGGCTACGAAGCAGACTCGCTAGAAGATAGTCGAGTAAGGGGCAATGATAATGCCTTTCAGGCCGATGCGTTCTACTGACTCAGAAATCTTTTTTACGGAAGCTATCGCGGATGGCGTCCCCCATCAGACAGGTCAGGTTCATCCAGGTAGGCTCGACTGCGAAATTCGCCATGTTTCCAGCCATATTGTCGAACGCTCGCTTGTTTGTGTACAGCATGTGCCCTGGTGACATAAACTTTGTCTCCATGATCGATTTCTCAACGTTCTCGTAATTGAGTAGGTTGCCAAAGTTGCCGCGACCAGAAACGAACGTCTTGTCTGCCTCATTTCCACCCCAGGTCAGATAGGGGTTGAGAAAAATGAAGGACGGCATGCTGTTGATGGCGACCGCACCATATTCCAGGTCAGACACCGCCTGCTCAAGTAATTTCTGATGGGCCTTTCTGGTGTCCTCATCGATAAGTATCGCACTGGCGAGCGTGCCCAGGAGCTGGGTGTTGGCGAACTTGACGGCGCCGGGGAGGAAGTGCGCGGCATTGGCTGGCAGGTCAAGCGGCACCTCAGCGAGCACCAGGCTGAACGCTTCATGTGAAGTGGCGTAGCCACCGGGCTTAACGTCTGTTAGTAATATGACATCGGAATGCGGATACTTGCCGCCCTCGGGGCTCAGTACTTCCGCATCGGGATAGGCCTGTCGAAAACCATCCACGACCTTGTCGGCGCCGGGGTAGTACATACCCATGGCCGGAGTAGTCTCCGAGATAGCGACCCGCAGCGCGTCGAGGAATTCCTTGCGCTGCGGCCAGTGTTTGCTTGTCACCAGAGTCTGGGGACGACCGCAGTTCGCGCCACCATTGAACTTTGCCATGGTGGCTATCTGCACTGCCTGATGCTCAATTTCCTTCTTTGTCCATGGCCGGTCGCCCGGCACGATGATGCATGGGTTATTGCCGCCGCATTCGGAGATAAGCGGCGTCTCTGTCGCTGACATGATAGCCTCGGCCGTTGCGGTTCCACCTGTAAAGTAGATCCGGGAGAGGCGGGGGATCTACTGTCAGGTCTTGTCCCCGATCGGCATCGCAGAAGCTCAGAACGCGCCGATCGATCAGCGGCTGCATGATCTTCGCCCAAATCCTGTCGGTTTCTTCGTTCAGGTGATGCGGTTTGTGTACGACTGTACAGTTCTCGAAGAAGATCGCTTTCAACACCTCGAGCGCTGAGCTGTAGTTGCCGGCACCCAGCACGGCAATAATACCCGCGGGCTTTTCCATCGGATTGATTTGTTTCGGTGCGCCTTTCACACGAATGCGACTCTTCTGATCCGCGTACATCAACTTGTCTTTCCGCTCCTGCGGAAAGACATAAATGTCGTAGAGATCCTCACTCACTTTTTCCACGCTCAGCGGCTGTGGCATCTTGCCGTCGAGAATGGATTCATAAAGGATGATGGCTGCCGAGACGGTACTCGCCATAGGAACGACGGTAGCAACCTTAGACATTGGGTATGAAAAAAGAGGCGCACCGAGGATGCCGTTCTTCATCTTGCTGTCGGCGAAGGCGAGGTCATCACCGTACTTCTTCAGGTTTGCACGGACTTCCTCCAGCAGACGCAAACGTTCTGCGGGAGATGTTGTGGTCCATTTTTGGGGATCCAGTTGGTCGATAGCTTCGGTAGCATTCATGGGATTTCTCTATTGTTCAGATTGGACCGCCAGGACAGGTGGAACGTGTCCTGGCTGGTGTGATGTTTACATCTCACTATAGGAAGCAAGCCACGACAACGCTCTGGCAATCCGCGCCAATTTTAATGCGAGAGATGCCAGCACAGGGAGTTGAGTCGCGGATGTTACAGAGTGGCGCAACGTGCAGTCATTGTGGCGCGGTTTGACGGGGGTTAAGCGCACGACTGCTCTATACTCTGAGCGTCGGTTGAATGAGCAATAGTGACGGAGTTCTGAAGGTGCAAAACAAAACTTTTCCCATGGATATTGGCTGGCTGGCAATACTGAAGGACTTAGGTGTTCAGCCTGGCCATGTATTACGTCGGGCCGGCCTTCCAGACGATTTACTCTCCCGTACAAGACAGGGGCTTTCTGGCGAAGACTATTTTCGTTTCTGGCGCGCTTTAGAGGCTGAGGCAAGTGATGCCATTTTTCCCTTACGCCTCGTCGAGACTCTCTCGGCTGATTCTTTCAACCCACCGCTGTTCGCTGCCCTGTGCAGCGCGAATCTGGTACAGGCTTTGCAGCGCCTCGCCAAATACAAGCAACTGGTGGCGCCCATGAGCCTGGAAGTCAATACGGGTGACGCAGGCGAGCTGGTCGTGACACCTCGCTGGTTGTCGATACAAACCGCGGTACCTCACTCGCTGCAAGTGGCCGAGATTGCGTTTTTCGTGCGACTAGCCAGACTGGCTACCCGTGAGCACATTAAGGCGCATCGCGTTATCCTGCCGCAACTTCCGTCCAGTCGTTATCTCCGGCGTTACGAGAATTTCTTCGGCGTACCTGTGCAAAAGGGAGAGTATCCAGCAATCGCTTTCGCCGCTGTGGATGCTTTGCGTCCATTCCTCACGGTCAACGAAAGCATGTTTCACGCGTTCGAACCCGATCTTCGCCGACGGCTCAGTGAACTTGATTCGACGGCATCGACGGCGGAACGCGTGCGTGCTGTCTTACTGGAGCTGTTGCCTGGTAACGCGGCTACCATTGAGAAGGCCGCGGAACGACTGGGTTTGAGTAAGCGTACGCTTCAACGTCGGCTTGAGGAGGAGGGGGAAAACTTTCGCGCCCTGGTCAATATGGTGCGGGAGAGCCTTGCCCGACATTATCTGGCAAATACCACGATGTCCGGCGCAGAGATCGCTTTCCTCCTTGGATTCGAAGATCCCAATTCCTTTTATCGCGCATTCCAGGGGTGGACTGGAAAAACACCTGACAGCGTCCGTCATGCCATGCGCTTGAATTGAGGAAAAACACACCATGTCTAAACTTACCGAACAACGGAAAGTCCTGCTTGCTGGCGCCACAGGGCTGGTGGGCGGCTATATACTTCAGTCCCTGCTGGCAGGTCCCTGAGCGGTACAAAAGATTTTCACAAAGTCGTCCTGCCAAAGAAGGCCTATTTTGATGTCAATCCAGACAGCGTCAGATTCCAGGGAGAAGCTAAGCCTCCCCCTGAATTCACCCTCAGGCGTTAGCCGCCGCCTTTAACCGCGCCTTCATCAGACTATAGGTCGTCCAGGCGTACCGTTCCGCCCAGTCCTGGTCGGCAATGGCCTCGACCTTCACCGCGCAGTACTTGGTTTCCGGCGTTTTCGAGATAGGATCCAGATTATCCTGGGTCAGCTCATTACAGGCGCCGACCCACCACTGGTAGGTCATGTACACCGCGCCGGGGTTGATACGCTCGCTGAGATCGGCGCGAGTCATCACTTTGCCGCGCCGCGAACTCACCCAAACCAGCTGACGATCGGCAATACCTGCCCGCTCGGCATCGGCAGGGTGCATCTGTATCCGGCCCGGTTCGTCCGCCAGCGACTGCAGCGCGGCGCAGTTGCCGGTCATTGAACGGCAGGAGTAATGGCCGACTTCGCGCACCGTGCAGAGCACCAGCGGGAAATCATCGTCCGGCGTTTCCGCCGGCGCGCGCCACGGCGCAGCGAACAGTTGCCCTTTGCCCGATGGGGTATCAAAGTGATTATCCTGATACAACCACGGCGTACCGGGATGATCGAGCGTCGGGCACGGCCACTGCACGTGGCCCATATCGCCCATTTTCTCCCAGGTTACGCCGTAGAACAGCGGACAGAGTTCGCGCATTTCATCCCAGATTTGCTGGTTACTGGCGTAATGCATTGGATAGCCCATCTCGCTGGCCAGCAGGCTGATAATTTCCCAATCGCGTTTCACGTTACCTGTGGGAGAATAGCCTGCTCGAAACGCTGGAAGCCGCGGTCGGCGCAGGTAAAGACGCCGCCGTGCTCACCCCAGGACGTCGCCGGCAGCAGTACGTCAGCCACTTCCGCCGTTTTGGTCATAAAGATATCCTGCACCACCACGAAATCCAGCGCCTCCATCCCTTTGCGTACCAGACCCAGGTCAGCCTCGGTTTGCAGCGGATCCTCGCCCATGATGTAGTAGGCTTTGATTTCTCTCGCCAGCGCTTTATGCGGGACTTCGGTGATACGAGTGCCGATTTGCGTATCCATCAGCGCCGGATCGATGCCCCAGGCATTGGCGAATTTGGCGCGAACCGCGGCGTCGGTGACATCCTGATAGCCCGGGAACTGGTTGGGTAATACGCCCATGTCACAGGCGCCCTGGACGTTATTTTGTCCGCGAACCGGGCCGACGCCGACGTTAGGCCTTCCGAGGTTGCCGGTCAGCAGCGCGAGGCTGGCGAGACCACGAACGACATCAACCGCCTGGCCGAATTGGGTTACGCCCATTCCCCACATAATGGTGGCGGAAGGGGCGGCGGCGAAGGTACGCATCGCCCGCCGGATAGCCAGCGCCGGGACGCCGACCAG
>AEWW01021835.1_pt1 | contig 11041 bp, 14 predicted proteins | sample 267848 | NCBI WGS metagenome assembly AEWW01 (sample SAMN00713649, study PRJNA62039) | ant fungus garden metagenome | place: Panama: Gamboa | collected Apr-2009 | depth 0.5 m m | reverse complement strand
GTGCTGATCGTCGGGCGCGGCGGCGGTTCGCTGGAAGATTTATGGAGCTTTAACGACGAACGGGTCGCGCGGGCGATTTTCGCCAGCCGCATTCCGGTAGTGAGCGCCGTCGGCCATGAAACTGACGTCACTATCGCCGATTTCGTCGCCGACCTGCGTGCGCCGACGCCCTCTGCGGCGGCAGAGATCGTCAGCCGCAATCAGCAGGAACTGTTGCGTCAGCTACAGTCCGGCCAGCAGCGCCTGGAGATGGCGATGGATTACTTCCTAGCCAACCGCCATCGCCGCTTTACGCAGTTGTTTCACCGTTTACAGCAGCAACATCCTCAGCTGCGCTTAGCGCGTCAGCAGACCGAACTGGAGCGCCTGCGTCAGCGGATGCGCTTTGCGCTGGAAAGCCAGCTCAAACGTGCCGACCAGCGTCAGCAGCGCGCCGTGCAGCGGTTGAATCAGCAAAACCCGCAGCCGCGCATCCATCGCGCGCAGTCGCGTATTCAGCAACTGGAGTATCGTCTGGCGGAAAATATTCGCGCCCGCTGAGCGAGCAGCGCGAGCGTTTCGGCAATACCGTGACGCATCTGGAAGCCGTCAGCCCGCTGGCGACGCTGGCTCGTGGCTATAGCGTCACCTCAGCCGGTGACGGCAAGGTACTGAAAAAAATCAAACAGGTGCAGGCTGGCGATGTTGTCACTACCCGGCTGGAAGATGGTTGGGTCGAAAGCGAAGTGACAACCATTACCCCGGTGAAGAAAACGCGCGCCCGCAAAAAAGTCTGATTATCCCCCGTTTCAAGCGGGGATAACTATACTGCTGTCATGCCCTTTTAACACCGTTCATCCGGCCAGGGAGCGTGATATGCCAGATACTTGTCCTCGTTTCGTGATTCCACCCTACATTTTACGCCGTATTGTCGACCATGGTTCCGTTCAGCAGCAGCGCTGCGCGCAGCAAACGCTGAGCCATGTACAAACCCTGATGGCGCACGTGCCGGGCCGCCCCGCCGCCGCCCATGTCGCCACGCCAGGCCAGCTTGAGCGCGACATTTACGATGCCAGGCAGACTCAGGAACTTCCAGGGTTCCAGGTGCGCTTTGAAGGACAACCTTCCAACGGCGATGTCGCCGTGGATGAGGCCTACGACTATCTCGGCATCACCCATGAGTTTTTTCTGGAAGAGCTATCATCGCGATTCGCTGGACAACCGCGGATTGAAGCTGACCGGCAGCGTCCACTATGGTCACGAATATCAAAACGCCTTCTGGAACGGGCAGCAAATGGTGTTTGGCGATGGCGATGGCGAGATCTTTAATCGTTTTACAATTGCGATTGATGTGGTGGCGCACGAGTTAAGCCATGGCGTTACGGAGAGCGAAGCCGGCTTATCTATTTCGAACAATCCGGCGCGCTCAATGAATCGCTTTCCGATGTTTTTGGCTCGCTGGTCAAGCAATATCAACGCCAGCAAACGGCAGATAAAGCAGACTGGATAATTGGCGAGGGGCTCCTCGCGAAAGGGATTCACGGCCAAGGACTGCGATCGATGTCGCATCCGGGGACCGCCTATGATGACCCCATTCTTGGCAAAGACCCGCAACCCGCCCATATGAAAGATTTTGTGCATACCCAGCAGGATAACGGCGGCGTGCATATTAACTCCGGCATTCCTAATCATGCTTTCTATCTCGCCGCCAGCGCGCTGGGTGGTTTTGCATGGGAAAAAGCGGGATACGCCTGGTACGACGCGGTTTGTGATAAGTCACTGGCCAAAGACGCCGATTTTTCAGCCTTTGCCAGACTGACGATTCAACATGGCGAAAAACGTTTTGGTAAAGCGGTCGCCGATGCGATTCGCCAGGCCTGGGAGGGCGTTGGAGTCACATTATGAACGAGGCCGATCTTAGCGATGACGCGATTATTGAACTGGCGCGTGAAGGCGGTGTCGCCTGGTTCCCGACGCTTAGCGGCATGCGTAAGATTGTCGTAGCGCAACTTAACGAGCAACAAAAACAGCGCATCGCCGCAATACTGCAGCAGTCGTTGCCGCTCGGCAAGCCGCCGGGGCAGCCGGATTCCCCGGGTAGCGGCGACCAGCGTTTCTTTCGTATCCAAATAATCAGCGCCCAGCACTATCACAGCCTGATCATTCTCATCCCGGAAGAGCGGGCGCCGGAGGCGCTGGTTGAACTCTGGCGAAATGGTGAAGGCTGCGTTAGCGATTAACCGAGCACAAATTCGACGCGTTTTTTCGAAATCAGTCCGTGGCCGTGCTGGCAGAAATAATCCACCGCACCGCACGCCTTCAGCACTTCCAGCGGCTGATGGCAGTCCGGGCAGCGCGCCTCTAAAGCAAAATCTTTCTCACAGTGCGCGCAATGCGCGCTGTTGCCTTCGTGCTTCCAACCGGGCATGACAAATGGGGCAATTGAGTTCCATGGTGTCTCCTTCTCATAATGAATAGCATGAGTTTATCACGTCATACGTCAGCGTTGCTGACCCGCGAAGCGTTGAATAGGGTAGATAAAAAAACCCGCCAGCGGCGGGTTTCTGCATTATTTGCTTTTCTTGATATGTTTAATCAAGCGTTTACGCTTACGCATCTGGTTCGGCGTCAGGGTATTGCGTTTATTGGCAAACGGGTTTTCCCCTTCCTTGAATTGAATGCGGATCGGCGTACCCATGACATCCAGCGATTTACGGAAGTAGTTCATCAGGTAACGCTTGTAGGAATCCGGCAGGTCTTTCACCTGATTGCCGTGAATCACCACGATCGGCGGGTTATAACCGCCAGCGTGCGCATACTTCAGCTTCACGCGGCGACCGCGTACCAGCGGCGGCTGATGGTCTTCTGCCGCCATGGTCATAATACGCGTCAGCATGGCGGTACCCACGCGACGGGTGGCGCTGTCGTATGCTTCACGCACCGATTCGAACAGGTTGCCGACGCCGCTGCCGTGCAGAGCGGAGATAAAGTGCACGCGGGCGAAGTCGATGAAGCCCAGACGGAAGTCGAGGGTTTCTTTCACCTGCTCTCTCACTTCCTGGCTCAGGCCATCCCATTTGTTGACCACGATAACCAGGGAACGACCGCTGTTAAGGATAAAGCCCAGCAGCGATAGGTCCTGATCGGAGATGCCTTCACGGGCATCAATGACCAGCATCACCACGTTGGCGTCTTCAATCGCCTGCAGCGTCTTGATGACCGAGAATTTCTCCACGACGTCGGTAATTTTGCCGCGCTTACGCACACCAGCGGTATCGATAAGCACATATTCGCGTTCATCGCGCTGCATCGGAATGTAGATGCTGTCGCGGGTTGTGCCCGGCATATCGTAAACCACCACGCGATCTTCGCCGAGAATACGGTTAGTCAGCGTTGACTTACCGACATTTGGACGACCGACGATCGCCAGCTTAATCGGGAGATCTTGCGGGTTGAAGTCGTCTTCCGGCTCTTCAACTTCTTCGCCGTTTTGCTCGGCTTCAAACTGCGCCCAGTAGGCGGCGTCTTCATCCACTTCTTCCTGCGGATTAACCTCATCCACCCACGGCAGCAGCACATGTTCCAGCAGGCTGGTAACGCCGCGACCGTGCGAAGCGGCGATCGGATAAATATCGCCCAGCCCCAGCGACCAGAAGTCGGCCATCGCCTGATCGACGTCGATGCCGTCGGTTTTGTTCGCCACCAGGAAAGGTCGGTTTTTCGCGAGAACGCAGATGTTTGGCGATTGCGGAATCCGCCGGCATCAGGCCCGCGCGCGCATCAACCATAAACAGCACCACGTCGGCCTCTTCAATCGCCAGCAGCGACTGTTCCGCCATCCGGGTTTCCACGCCTTCTTCCGTACCGTCGATACCGCCGGTATCGATACAGATGAATTCGCGGCCTTCCACTTCAGCACGACCGTACTTACGGTCGCGAGTCAGCCCCGGGAAATCCGCGACCAACGCGTCACGAGTGCGCGTTAAGCGGTTGAAGAGCGTGGATTTTCCAACGTTAGGGCGCCCGACAAGCGCGACCACAGGTATCATGTTAAATGCCTCATACAAATTGCAATACAACCTCATTTTACGAGGTTTTTTAAAAAGTCAAAACGGCCCCTGTCTGTCAGGAGCCGTTTATTAAAGCGATACTACCGCGCGAGTTAACGCGTGATTGAATACAGCGTACCGTCTTTGGCCTGGATAAGCAGGCGACCGTCGGCGATAACCGGGTCGGTCAGGAAGCCGGAACTATCGACTTTCTGCTGCGCCACAAAGTGGCCGTCTTCCGGATTGATCCAGTGCATGTAGCCTTCGCTGTCGCCTACCACCAGGCTGCCGTTATACAGCGCCGGAGCGGTCAGCAGACGGTGCAGCAGATCGCTCTGGGTCCACAGCGTTACGCCGCCATCGGTGGTCAGCGCCAGCAGGCGGTCATTCTGATCGACCAGATAGATACGATTGCCGTCAACGATGAAATCGTTCACTGAACCCAGTTCGCGTTTCCAGATAATCTGGCCGCTGCGCAGATCCAGCGCGGTCAGGTTGCCATTATAAGCCAACGTATAAACAACGCCATTAACGATAACCGGCGTGGTGTCAACGTCGTTCAGACGGTCGATCTCAGTCGGGCCGGTAGCCGTAGAAATACGCTGCTGCCAAATCATCTGCCCCTGCTGCATCAGCACGGCGCTGACGCGGCCGTTATCGCCGCCGACAATTGCCGCGCCATAAGCGGTGGCCGGAGCGGATTCACCGCGCAGGGAGAGCGCCGGCATGTCCAGGTTCACGGTCCATTTTACCGCGCCGTCGGTTTCGTTCAGCGCCTGCAGCTGACCGTTACTGGTATGCACCAGTACCATGCCATCGCTAACGACCGGACGAGAAATCGCTTCACCCGCAACACGGCTCTGCCACGCAACGGTACCGTCGCTGGTATTCAGCGCGAACAGCTGCGCCTTTTCAGTACCAACATAAACGTGGCCGCCGGAAACGGTCAGCCCGCCGGAGAGCAGCGCCGGGGCGCGCGAGAACCAGCCGTCTTTTTCCGCCAGGTTCACCGACCAGACTTCTTTACCGTCTTCAGCGTGCAGCGCTTTCACGGTGCCTTTACGGTCAGCCGCATACACAACGCCGTCGGCAAAGGCCGGGTGCAGGTTGGAATAGAAATCACCGATACCATCGCCAACTGAAGTGCTCCAGGACGTGGACGGCGTAAACTGGTTTTCCACCGTCGGCAGCGGTGACATTTTCACCACATCTTCTTCGCTGTTAAACAGCGAGCAACCGCTCAGTAAGGTGACGGAAAGCAGCCCTGGCAAAAGTAATTTACGCAATTGCATCGAGTCCCTCTCAGATGGACAAATTATTTATTTTCATACGCATCATTTCGCTGAGCGCTGGCGATGCATCGCTTTTCACGCCTGATTCCCAGGCCGCGCGGGCACCCTGCTTGTCGCCTTTGCTCAGCAGAATTTCACCGCGCAAATCGGCAACGATAGCGGTCCAGCCTTCGCCTTTAATGCCTTCCAGGGTTTTCAGCGCCGCATCCGGCTGCTTGAGCTGCAGCTGTACGCGGGCCAGACGCATATTGATAACCGATTTCAGGTTATCATCGGAGGCGGCAGTCAGCCCTTGTTGCAGCTGCTTCTCCGCGCCCTGCAGATCGTTTTTGTCGACCAGACGCTGCGCGAGCTCCAGCGATGCGAACGCGCCATAGGTGTTTTTACTGTCGGCGGCGAATTTCTCCGCTGCGGTCAGCGTTTCAGGCGTACCCGATTTCAGCGCGGAAATGGCATTTTCGTAGGCCAGAGAGGAATCCCGGGCCGAATCCAGCTGATGGGAAGTCCAGTAGCGCCAGCCAACCAGCGCGCCGATCCCTAAAATCACCCCGACGGCCAGCGCTTTACCGTTCTCGGCAAAGAAACGCTTGAGGGCGTCGACCTGCTCGTTTTCGTTGTTGAAAGTTTCCACGCAGTCCTTCTCCTGACTAATGGTTTCCGGGAAATTAACCCAGAAGTGTGCGCAAATGCGCGGCAACGCTATCCTGCGTTACGGTAGTTTGCTCACCTGAGCGTAAATCCTTCACTACCACGTTTCCGTCAGCAATTTCTGACTCACCAACCACCAGCGCGACGCGCGCGCCCCACTTGTCAGCGCGAGCGAACTGCTTCTTAAAGTTACCGCCGCCGTGGTTAGTCATCAGCTTAACGCCGGGCAGCGCATCGCGAACCTGCTCAGCCAGACGCATTGCTGCGGACTGAGTATCGGTACCGGAGGCTACCAGGTATATATCGACAACAGGATCGGCTTTAAATTCCGGATTGACTGCCTGAACCAGTAAAACAAGACGTTCCAGGCCCATCGCAAAGCCAACGCCCGGCGTCGCGCGACCGCCAAGCTGCTCTACCAGACCGTCATAACGGCCGCCGGCGCAGACGGTACCCTGCGAACCGAGGCTGGTCGTGACCCACTCAAATACGGTGCGATTGTAATAGTCGAGCCCGCGCACCAGGCGCTGGTTGACGGTATAGCGAATTCCAGCGCGTCGAGCAGCGCGCACAGACCGGCGAAGTGTTCTTTGGACTCGTCGTCCAGATAATCGCCCAGCGCCGGCGCATCGTTCAGCAGCGCCTGTACTTCCGGATTTTTAGAGTCCAGCACGCGCAGCGGGTTGGTATACATGCGGCGTTTGCAGTCTTCATCAAGCTTATCTTTAAATTGTTCCAGATAGGCAACCAGCGCGTCGCGATAGGCGGCACGCGCCTCCAGCGAACCGATGGAGTTCAGCTCAAGGCTGACGTGATCGGAAATGCCCAGCTCGCGCCACCAGCGCGCGGTCAACATGATAAGCTCGGCATCGATGTCCGGCCCTGCAGGCCAAAGACTTCCGCGCCAATCTGATGGAACTGACGGTAGCGTCCTTTCTGCGGACGTTCGTGGCGGAACATCGGCCCCACGTACCACAGACGCTGTTCTTGATTGTACAGCAGACCATGTTCGATGCCGGCACGTACGCAGCCCGCCGTTCCTTCCGGACGCAGCGTCAGGCTATCGCCATTGCGGTCTTCGAAGGTATACATCTCTTTTTCAACCACGTCGGTCACTTCGCCGATCGCGCGTTTGAATAACGGGGTCTGCTCTACAATCGGCAAACGAATTTCGCTGTAACCGTAGCTACCAAGCACCTGCTTCAGTGAGCCTTCAATGCGCTGCCAGAGAGCGGTTTCGCCCGGCAGATAATCGTTCATGCCACGGATGGCTTGAATGTTCTTTGCCACGTTTATTCTCTTTATATATAAAAATGAACCCCGGCGCCTTGCGCCCGCAGGTTCAATCATACACGGGAAGCGTATTGCTTCCCAACACGTTATTTTGCTTCAACCTGCTGAACTTCAATACGACGCGCTTCATCCAGCATGGTGGCTTTCGCGCGGATACGCGCTTCCAGCTGGTCGATCATGTCATTATTGTCCAGTCGGTCTTTGCGCACGCCGTCTTCGTACAGGCCGCTTTTCTTGTTGCCGCCGGTGACGCCGAGGGTAGAAACCAGCGCTTCGCCTGGGCCGTTAACCACACAGCCGATGATCGAAACATCCATCGGAGTGATGATATCTTCCAGACGCTGCTCCAGCGCGTTCACCGTACCGATGACGTCAAACTCCTGACGCGAGCAGGTTGGGCAAGCGATGAAGTTAATACCGCGGGAACGGATGCGCAGCGACTTCAGGATATCGAAGCCGACTTTGATCTCTTCCACCGGATCGGCGCCAGCGACACGCGCAGGGTATCGCCGATCCCTTCAGACAGCAGCAAACCTAAACCGATCGCGGATTTTACCGCGCCGCTACGCGCGCCGCCGGCTTCGGTGATCCCGAGATGCAGCGGCTGATCGATCTGCTTCGCCAACAGGCGATAGGATTCAACGGCGAGGAAGACATCAGAAGCTTTTACGCTAACTTTGAACTGATCGAAGTTCAAACGATCGAGATGATCGACGTGACGCATGGCGGACTCTAACAGCGCCTGCGGCGTCGGCTCGCCGTATTTTTCCTGCAGATCTTTTTCCAGCGAACCGGCGTTGACGCCGATGCGGATAGGAATGTTTTTGTCGCGCGCGCAGTCCACAACCATGCGGATACGCTCTTCGTTACCTATGTTGCCTGGGTTGATGCGCAGGCAATCAACGCCATATTCCGCGACTTTCAGCGCGATACGGTAGTCAAAGTGGATATCGGCGACCAGCGGGACGTTGACCTGCTGTTTGATGAGCTTGAAAGCTTCCGCTGCGTCCATCGTCGGGACGGAAACGCGGACGATGTCCGCGCCCACGCGCTCCAGCGCTTTAATTTGATTTACCGTCGCGGCCACATCGGTGGTGCGAGTATTGGTCATCGACTGTACGGCGATGGGAGCCCCATCGCCAATCGGCACATTACCAACGTAAATGCGTTTGGACTTTCTACGTTGAATCGGAGCCTGGTTATGCATGAAAAATCTCCCGCGTTACCCGTCTGTTACTGCGCCGGTGATTGTTCGGCATTAAGGGTCAGACGCGCAACCTGGTTAGTTCTGATAAAACGACTCAAATCGACTGGTTTGCCCAGATACTGGATTTGTACCGCAGCCGGGGCGCCGATTTTCAGCTTATACGGCGCCTGACCGCTCAGGTTCAGGTTCCCGCCTTTACGCTGCAGGCCGCTGAACAGTTTTTTACCGGTCGCATCGCTCACTTCCAGCCAGCAATCGGCGCTAAAGTTCATTACCAGATCCTGAGCGGAAGCCGCCGCTGCGGCATTGGCCTGATCGGTAGGCAATGCGGAGGTCGGGGCTGGCGCAGCCGGCGCGGTGGCGGCGGTATCGACGTTCGCCTGCGAAGGGGCGACCACGGCGTTGTTATCCGCCGGCGCGGAGGTAGCCGCTGGCGCGCTCGCGGCTGGCGCAGTCGAGTTATCGACCGGCGCGCTATTGGTATTGGCTGCCGTCGTATCCGGCGCGTTATTCGCCGAACCGGTGTCCAGCGGAATTGACTGGCTGCCGCTATCGCTACTGTTCAGATCGCTGGTGGATTGATCGGCCATGCTGGTGATCTCTTCCTGCTGCGCTTTGTGGTCTTGCCACCACCATGCGCCGCTCAGGCCGATAACCACAAACAAAATCAGCCAGGTAAAGCTCATCAGCCAACCGTCGCGTTTTTTACGACGTTTACCCAGCGAGAAGCTCTGCATCGGCGCCACTTTGGCGGCGCGAATTGGCGCTTGCTTCGCCATCATCGGCAGCAGTTCTTCTTCCGGGATATGTACGAGGCGAGCGTAGGAACGGATATAGCCGCGCAGGAAGGTCGAAGCGAGATCGGCTGGCGCCTTATCTTCTTCAATATCACGAACCGTGGAAACCTTCAGGCATAAGCGTTCAGCCACCGCTTGCTGGCTGAGTCCGAGTTGTTCGCGGGCATTACGCAGGCGCGCGCCCGTAGAGTTTGCTTCTTGATGGTCTTGAGTGGCTTCAGTATTCATTCGCTACAACTACTGGTACGTGAAATTTAAAGTTCAGCGCGGGAAAGAGCCTGCGCCGCGAGACACTGCTCAACGTCAACCGACAGTATAAGGCTGTCCGGGCGACTATCACAGAGACTTATCAATATTGAATGCTAAGCGGTTGTTGTACCGCTACATACTGCCTCAAAGTCGACAAAAACGCACCGTAATTATTAACCGAATCAGCGTATTTCGCCTGGCAATTCGACATATTTATGCAGCGCGCAGCGAAAGCTGTGCGCTGCATAACTTATCAGACGGCTTTCACGTCGATCGCTTCGCCCTGCATACGCTTACGCAGCGTACGTTTAGTACGGTCGATTACGTCGCCCGCCAACTGGCCGCAGGCAGCATCGATATCGTCGCCGCGGGTTTTACGCACGATGGTGGTGAAACCATATTCCATCAGCACTTTGGAGAAACGATCGATACGGCTGTTAGAACTACGGCCATACGGCGCGCCCGGGAACGGGTTCCATGGGATCAGGTTGATCTTGCACGGCGTATCTTTCAGCAGCGCCGCCAGTTCGTGGGCGTGCTCGGTACCGTCGTTGACGTGATCCAGCATGACGTACTCGATAGTCACGCGGCCCTGGTTGGCGTTGGACTTCGAAATATAGCCGCGCACCGAGTTCAGGAAGGTCTCAATATTGTACTTTTTGTTAATCGGTACAATTTCGTCGCGGATGGTGTCGTTCGGCGCGTGCAGAGAAATCGCCAGCGCAACGTCGATCATGTCGCCGAGTTTATCCAGCGCCGGCACCACGCCGGAAGTGGACAAGGTCACGCGACGTTTGGAGAGACCAAAACCGAAATCATCCAACATGATTTCCATCGCCGGAACGACGTTGTTGAGGTTCAGCAGCGGCTCGCCCATACCCATCATTACCACGTTGGTAATTGGACGTACGCCGGTAGTCTTCACCGCGCCGACGATTTTCGCCGCGCGCCAGACCTGGCCGATAATTTCGGAAACGCGCAGGTTACGGTTGAAGCCTTGCTGAGCGGTGGAGCAGAATTTACATTCCAGCGCACAGCCAACCTGTGAAGAGACGCACAGCGTGGCGCGGTCTTCTTCCGGGATGTATACCGTTTCAACGCGCTGATCGCCAACGGCAATCGCCCACTTAATGGTGCCGTCGCTGGAGCGCTGCTCTTCAACGACTTCCGGCGCGCGGATCTCGGCGACTTCCTTCAGTTTGCCGCGCAGGACTTTGTTGATGTCGGTCATTTCATCAAAGTCATCGCAGCAGTAGTGATACATCCATTTCATCACCTGATCGGCGCGGAAAGGCTTCTCGCCCATGTTTTTGAAAAACTCGCGCATCTGCTGACGGTTTAAATCCAGCAGGTTGATTTTGGCATCTTTATTCGGCACCGTCAGAGCGGCGGTATCAGGTGTGACAATTTGTTCAGACATAATTTTTCCGGCCTCGTTATTACACGTTATGGCCCCAGGTGGGTTGAAAAAGAAACGCCCCGGAGAGCGACTGCTCGTCCGGGGGCGCTATATTCTACAAATTCTGG
>AEWW01012597.1_pt1 | contig 11045 bp, 12 predicted proteins | sample 267848 | NCBI WGS metagenome assembly AEWW01 (sample SAMN00713649, study PRJNA62039) | ant fungus garden metagenome | place: Panama: Gamboa | collected Apr-2009 | depth 0.5 m m | reverse complement strand
CCTGATTGCCGGTATCGATGAGCAGCTGTCGCGCCAGGTGAATCAGATCCTGCATCATGACGAGTTCCAGAAACTGGAAAGCGCATGGCGCGGCCTGAGCTACCTGGTCAACAACAGCGAAACCGACGAGATGCTGAAAATCCGCTTTATGAGCATCTCCAAGCAGGAGCTGGGGCGCACCCTGAAGCGTTACAAAGGCGTGGGCTGGGACCAGAGCCCGATCTTTAAGAAAATTTATGAACAGGAGTACGGCCAGTTTGGCGGCGAGCCATTCGGCTGCATCGTCGGCGATTACTATTTCGACCATAGTCCGCAGGATGTGGAATTACTGGGCGAAATGGCGCGTATCGGATCGGCTGCGCACTGTCCGTTTATTACCGGTACCGCACCGGAAGTGATGCAGATGGAGTCCTGGCAGGAGCTGGCGAACCCGCGCGACCTCACCAAAATCTTCCAGAATACCGAATACGCCGCCTGGCGTTCGCTGCGCGAGTCGGAAGACGCGCGTTATCTGGGGCTGGTGATGCCGCGCTTCCTGTCGCGCCTGCCTTACGGGATTCGAACCAACCCGGTGGACAGTTTTGATTTTGAAGAGCAGACCGACGGCGCGGATCACAACAATTACGCGTGGGCCAACTCGGCGTATGCGATGGCGGCGAACATTAACCGCTCGTTCAAAGAGTTTGGCTGGTGCACCTCCATTCGCGGCGTGGAATCCGGCGGCGCGGTGGAAAATCTGCCTTGCCACACCTTCCCAAGCGACGATGGCGGCGTGGACATGAAATGCCCGACCGAGATCGCCATCAGCGATCGCCGCGAGGCGGAGCTGGCGAAAAACGGCTTTATGCCGCTGATCCATCGCAAAAACTCCGACTTTGCCGCCTTTATCGGCGCGCAGTCGTTGCAGAAACCGGCGGAATATCATGATGCCGACGCCACGGCGAATGCCCGTCTGGCCGCTCGTCTGCCGTACTTGTTCGCCTGCTGCCGTTTTGCTCACTACCTGAAGTGCATTGTGCGCGACAAGATCGGCTCCTTCCGCGAGCGCGATGACATGGAACGCTGGCTGAACGACTGGGTGATGAACTATGTCGATGGCGATCCGGCTAACTCGTCGCAGGAGACCAAAGCGCGCAAACCGCTGGCGGCCGCTGAAGTGCAGGTAGCGGAGATCGAAGACAACCCGGGTTACTACACCGCGAAGTTCTTCCTGCGTCCGCACTACCAGCTGGAAGGGCTTACCGTGTCGCTGCGTCTGGTTTCCAAGCTGCCGTCGCTGAAAACCAAGGAAGCGTAATATGATGCCGCCGGGAGGCGACTCCCGGCAGGTACCACGTCATGGAACTACACCGACTGCAAAGAAATATGGTTTTGGGAAATTAACTTCCCAGATAATCATCGGTGATCCTAATAAAACCTGGAGTCAGGATAACCCGCATTAATTTCAACTTTGCATTCCTGCTATTTCACAGCATGAGTGTTAAGACCAGCAATGGGCTTAAGCCTGTTGCTCTGAGGCAGAGGTAAAATATGGATGGTTTTATTCAGCCCCATGCTTTCCTGTTTGCCATATAAGTGCTTTTTCGAAAGCAATAATTTTCATTAACGAAGAGTAGATATTATGGCTATTGATATGTTTCTGAAGGTCGAGGGTGTAACCGGTGAATCAAAAGATTCTAATCACACCGGTTGGACTGATATTACCTCTTTTTCCTGGGGCGCATCCCAGCCGGGTAATATGAGCGTGGGCGGCGGTGGCGGTGCGGGTAAAGTGAATTTCAACGACCTGCACGTAAATGCGCTGATCGACAAATCCACCACCGCGATTCTGAAGCACTGCTCCAGCGGCAAGCACCTGACCAAAGTTGAACTTTCGGTCTGCAAAGCCGGTGGTCAGCAGGTTGAATATGCGCGAATCACCCTCGAAGATGTACTGGTGACTTCTGTGCAGTACACCGGCGCCGATAACGGCGACACCGTTGGCGTAACCTATGCCTTCCAGGCGGCGAAAGTGAAACAGCAGTACTGGGAGCAGACTTCCGCTGGCGGTAAAGGGGCAGAAAGCAGCGCCGGCTGGAATATCAAAGAAAATAAAGAAGCATAATTATATTGCTTTAACCGAACCGGAGGACTCTCTGGTTCGGTTTAATTCACCAGGGACTAAGAAAATGAAGGGACAATCAAACTTATTACCAGGTTACTGTATTGTACAGCAGCCGGGAACATTGGATTTTCAAGCTCGCTTATTATTCAATAATATCAATTGTGAATCCGCCCGTTACTTTATGCAGCTTAATCGCGATACCCCATGGGTCAAACCAGGCCAGATATTAATTATTGCCGACCCAAACAACTTAAATCAAGCATTCCAGATGAATTCACTTTTTGTCGCCAAGAAAAAAGTAAACACAGCATTATCGACAGTTGATAATTCAGTGGCTGAAATGCTCAATAAAAATTATGATAAAATATCTACCATTACTTCGTGGGGGGATGCGATAGTTGGCAATGCGAGCGATTCAGGCGAAAAATATTTCAGGCAAATCGAGAGTATTCTGAAAAAAATTGAAGCAACGTATCAAAATCAATTCAGGACACAAGGTGCTTTGATTGGACAACAATTCTATGCTGAACGAAATTCGTTATTTACTCAGCTAAAACCACTGCTTAATAAGGTTGTAAGAAAGTCCCTTAAATTCAATGACTATAACGATATGAAAAGGGTACTTGGATTGTCTACTCAATCTATCGTTCATGAATGGAGCACAGTTGGCATTGGGGCAATACCCGGTTACGCAACTTATGTGAACAGTGCAGCCAAAGCTGCCGCTTTTATGAAGATGGGGGGCTGGGTGGCATTTGGTCTATCATTCATGAACACCAGCAATGACGTCTATCACGCTTGCACCGCAGGCCGAGAAAGCGAATGTGGTCAGGTAGCAATCAAAAAATATAGTGAGTTTGCTGGGGGAATAGGTGGCGGTATGGCTGGAGCATCATTTGCAGCACCTATTTGTATAGCGGCTGGTGTTCCCACTTATGGTGTAGGAACTATTGTATGTGGATTAGTAGTTACGGCAGCAGGTTCTTGGGCTGGTAGTATCGTTGGCGACGAAATTGGCAATACATTAAATAGATTAATTTATCGTGGGGATTGATACTACATTGAAATACTACCTTGATATATTGTACTTGCTTCTTGTAGTTGTTTTTTTTACATCTATTATTTTTTCTTTTTTATTTTATCGCCGCCACACGAAGCAAGTGGAAGCAATGTGCCTATTACTCGCGAAAGCGGGAGTGCTTAGTGCTCAGGATTATGAGTTTTGGCAGCGGTTAGGATTCTGGGGGTTTAGTTTTCGCGTGGCAATGGTTTCACGAATTCATAATGGCAAGCCAGTTAAATTGAGTAATGCCAAAATACTGGATGCCAGGGAAGGTCAGCGTTGCATCGCAAACTTCGAACTCGACTGGATTCGTAATTATTATAAATGCGTTACTATAATGGCTATTGAGTTCTTAGTGCTTCTGGTATGGACGCTTATGCGTTAACTAAAATGTCTATTGTTAGTTATCACCTCATCATTTCTTCAGTTTTGTTTGTTGCAGTATTTGTAACGTTGATTATCTATCATGGTTATTATAAAAAACACGATCAGGAGTTAGCTGGCGCTTTCGAATTATTACGGCGGAACGGTTTTCTTGATTACCAGGATTGTTATTTATATGAAAAGCTGGGGTTACCCGGTTTCGGTTTTCGAGCATCATTAATGGCCGCAATTCTTAAGGAGAAAAAGATAAAAGAAAAGGGGGCGGTTGGCTTAAGCCTGGGGCGAGTCAGCTAGTCAGAGAATACTATGACATTTCCTGGCTACAGAATTTTCAGCGCCTGACTTGGTTAATGTTATTTTTATTTGCGGTGATGTTCGTCCTGGACTTGCTGGGCGATAATTAGTTCACTAAATTTACTTCTCTTTTTTTCTAAATGACTCAATAACTCGCCCGCAAACGCCGCCGTTCTTATTTCCGAGAGCGGCAGCGTTTGTGCGCCAATCATATCAGCAGGAATAGGCTATGCGATTCACGATTATTTCGACCAAAGCCGGTCATCAGCCCCCGCAGGGCAGCTGTGACTTTTACGCGCCGGGCGGTACCATTGGGCGCGGCACGGACAATAACCTGGTGCTGCCGGATGACGACCGCGCCATTTCTCGCCTGCAGGCCATCGTTCACGTGGCGGCAGACGGCGAGTGCAAAATTACCAATCGCGGCAACGTGACGCGGGTGGTACTCAACGAGATCCCGCTGGAGCGGGGGGCGTCAGGTTGAACTCCAGGATGGCGATATCCTCGCCATTGACGACTATCGCATCGAAGTCAGCGATCTGCTGCAGGATAGCCAACCGATAAGCCGAATGGCGGCGAGCGGTCAGCCGCCTGTCACTAGCGAAACCGTCGACACCCAGCGCCATCCGCAGCGCCCACCGTGGCGGAAGCCGCGCCAACCGCGGTACCGTCAGAAATCTGGGATAGCCTGATGCAGGAATTCTCGATTGCCGACAGCATCTCCAGCAGCCGGGCTAAGCCGCAGGCCGATAATGCGCCGAATCCCTTCGCCGAGCCGAAGCCTGCCGAACGTAATCCGGAAGATCCGCTGGCGATGTTCGCTGATAGTGAACCTCTGTTTGAGCGCCCGCCGGTGGCGACGGACGACCTGTTTGCCGATGACACCCCATTTGATCGCGACAGTATTTTTGCCGACGTTACGCCAACGACGCTGGTGCCGCCAGTTGAAAAACCGGCTCAGCCTGTCGCCGATGAGCCGCAGGCAGAATTGGATCCGCTGGCGCTCTTTGGCGGCGACGCCAGCGCCAAAACCGCGCGTCATGACGATCCGCTGGGGCTAATGGGCGGCGCGCCGCTGACATCGGTAGATGCCTTCAGCAACGAAGAGCCTGCTAAAACGGTTGCCGACGAACCTGATGCCGCTTTTGATTCGCCATTATTGATGGCCCAGCCGCCGCAGGAGCCGCCCGCGGCAGCGCGTGAAGAAGCGCCGGAAATAACCTTACCGACGCCGCAGGCCGTGGCGCGGCAAGCCGCCCAAACGCCAAAAGGGCGCTTGCGTATCGATCCCGTACGTCATGAACATCAGGCGACCAGCACGCCGCAGCCGGGTAACGGCGAAGTGCTGCAGGGAGAGCTACTGGAAGCCTTACTGGAAGGCATGGGGCTCGGCGATATGCAGCCGGTGCCGCAGTTCGACAAAGAGAATATGCGGCAGCTTGGTCAAATGCTGAGCATGTTCTCGCAGGGAACCGTCGCGCTGCTCTCTTCGCGTTCGATCCTCAAACGCGGCGTCAAAGCCGATATGACCATGGTACTGGACGACGCCAATAACCCGTTCAAGCTGTTGCCTTCCGGGAAAACCGTGCTGATGCAGATGTTCGGCGCGCGGATGCCGGGCTTTATGCCGCCGAAAAAATCGGTACGCGATGCGTTGATTGACCTGCAGGCCCATCAGTTAGGGATGATCTCGGGGATCCGCGCCATTATTGCCGCGATGCTGCAGTCCTTTAATCCCGAGCAGCTGGAAGAAGAGGCTAAGCGCGATGGCCATACTTCGCGCCTGGCGCTTCCGGCCAGCCGCAAAGCGGCGTTATGGGACTATTTTGTCCGTACCTACGGCGAAACCGCCGGGGAAATTGAAGACGATTTCCACACCCTGTTTGGCGAAGCGTTCCTCTATGCCTATGACATGGAAGTGAATCAGTACAAAGACTCACAGAGCGGATCGGAAGAATAATGGACATTACCACGGCTTCTCTTTCCCGCCAGGGAACGCGCGCCAGCAATCAGGATCAGACCGGCGAATGCGTCGGTGAGCGCTCCGCCTGCTTTGTGGTCTGCGACGGCATTGCCGGGTTGCCCGGCGGCGAGGTGGCGGCGGAACTGGCGCGCAACGCGATTCTGGATCAGTTTGACGGCGATAATCATCTGAACGCCCAGACCATTCGCCAGTATGTACAGCAGGCAAACGGCGCCATTCTCCAGCAACAGCAGGCGACGCCGGATTATCGGCGAATGGGCACCACGCTGGTGAGCCTGTTTATCGATCGCGATTATAAGCTGGCCTACTGGGCCCACGCCGGCGATAGCCGGTTATACCTGTTTCCGCCGCGGCTGGCTGTACCACGTCACCACTGACCACAGTCTGGTCCAACAGATGAAAGATGCCGGACATCAGACCGACGATATTAACAGCAACCTGCTGTACCGGGCGTTAGGCATGGCCAGCGACGGTGCGGAAGCCAGCTATAGCGATGTGGTGCCGGTCGAAGATGGCGATGCCTTTTTGCTCTGTACCGACGGTTTCTGGCACGGCGTCGGCGAAGAGCAGATGAAATCCTCCCTGCAGATGGTCAACACCCCGCAGGAGTGGTTAACCCTGATGAATCAGTATCTTCAGAGAAACAATGACGGCGACCAGGCCTCGCAGGACAACTACAGCGCCGTCGCGGTATGGATGGGCAGTCCGGAAGAGGCGACGCTGCTGCACTCGCTGGCCGACGCCGCGCAATTTTTCCCCCTGCGGGATTGAGACAGGCTAAGAAGGATTTTTATGAAACATTGGATATTGGGTGCGGCACTATTTGCCGCCACCGGCGTCGCGCAGGCGGAAAACTACCGTATCGTGCAATCGCCTTCGCAAAAACTGGATGTCTGGATCGATAACATCAAGGGCAATACCGCGCAGAGCTGGTGCGCTAATGAAGTGGCGCTACGCATCGTCGCCAATGGCAATAAGAACGTCAAGATACTGGATAACTTCCTGCCGCGCGTCGGCGCGTTAATGGAGCATCAGTGTTCGCGTTTACAGCAGCTGAACTGGACGCTGGTTGACGCTAACAATGGGCATATCGCCCAGGGGAGCGCGGCGAAAAACAAAAAATGGGCGGTAAAAGTCGCGCCCGCCGAGACCGCCGCGGCGGCGGAAAAGCCCGTCGCGCCAGCCTGGCTGCCGCCGGAAGAGAAGGCGGAAAAACTGTCTCCCGCCGCCGACCGCACGCCGTGGCAGGAGTTCACATTGCAGGGCGGCTGTCGACTGCGCACCTTCTGGCAGGAAAACGCCGCCGCCTTATTCATCCCCGCCGTTGAATCCGGTAGTTGCGAAAAGGGCGGCTGGCTGAGCGGTCGCACCGTCATCACTCAATCCGTTAACGGTAAAGAAAAGCAGAGCACCGTGACCTTCGTACATGGTTTCCCGGTCCTGGGTCTCAATGCCGCCGCTGACCCCAATAAACTTCTGATCACCGCGGTCAATAATCAACGCATGGTAGTCAGCAATGAAAACGCTCAACAAAGCTGGATGATCCTGCCCTATGTCGCCGGGCAAAACGGTTGGCAGATGACCGGCACGCTGGCTATCGAAATGTCCCAGGAACTGGCCAACGATCCGTCGCGTCTACAGGCGCGGATAGAGGCGGCGCGTAGCGTCTGGACGCCGTGGCTGGCGCCGGATATTAAACTCAACGTTGTGCTTATCGACGGCCTGCACCCGCTGCTGCGTAACCCGGCGGCCGGCGCATGGCGCGCGGCAAACTAAGGAGCGACGATGAACACGCTATATCAACAGCTGGCTGGCGAAAGCGTCGGCGCGGCGCTGCAACGCCTGGAAAGCGAGATCAAAAGCCGTCCCGCCGATGCCGATTTACGTGCGGCGTTCGTTCAGTTTCTATGCCTGAGCGGTAACTGGACGCGCGCGTTGGCGCAGCTAAAAAGCTGGCTGGCGCTGAAGCCGCAGGCCCAGCCAACGGTCACCCTGCTGGAACAGAGCATTCAGGGCGAGCAGCAGCGCGATGCGGTATTTGCCGGCAGCGCCCGCCCGCAGATGCCGGACAGCCAGTGGCCGTGGCTGTCTGCGCTGGCCTCCGCGCTTTGTTCCGATTCAGAAACCGCCCAGCGACAGCGGCTGGCCGCCTTTGAACAGGCGCCCCTTAATCCTGGTAATCTCAATCAGACGGATACCCCCGCGGTCGCTTTTCACTGGTTGATGGACGGCGACGCGCGTCTGGGCCCGGTTTGCGAACTTATCGTCAATGGCCGGTATTGCTGGCTGCCGTTTGCCGCTATCGCCGAAATTCGTTTTCAGGCCCCGGCGAGTGTCACCGATCTGGTGTGGCGCCATGCGCTGGTGCGCCTGACCGATGGAAGCGAGCAGGTGTGTCAGATCCCCGCGCGTTACCCTGTCACGCCGCAGGCGGAAGCACGCTTTCAGTTGGGCCGTGCCACCGAGTGGCAGCCGCTGGACGACGAAGGCGCGCTGTATCAGGGCCATGGGCAGAAAGTGTGGCTTAACGATAACGATGAATTCCCGATTCTCTCTCTCGACGTGGTGAGTTTTGCATGAACAAACCGGTACGCGACGGTGACGCGCTGCGCAGCGGCTGGCAGGCGCGTAGCAAACAAGAGACCATTGGCGCCCGCGATAAGATGCAGCCGTCGCTGCTCGACCGCCTGACCGATAATCAGCCGCAGAAAAAATCGGAGCCGCTTAACAGCAACCTGATCACCCACAGTACGCTGCGCCGTCACGTGCTGCGCGATCTGCAGTGGCTGTTTAATACCATCAATCATGACGATCCGCAGGCGTTGGCCGCGCTGGCGCACGTGCGCCGTTCGGTGGTTAATTTCGGCGTCGCGCCGCTGGCCGGGAAACGGATGTCGGATATTGAGTGGCAGGATATTCAGCGCAAACTTACCGAGGCGATTATCAGCTTCGAACCGCGCATTCTGCCGCAGGGGCTGCAGGTCCGCTGTATTTCTGATACCCAGTCACTGGATTTACATAATGTCCTGTCGATTGAAATTAAAGGGCGGCTGTGGTGCGTACCGTATCCATTAGAGTTTCTGTTCCGTACCGATGTGGATCTCGAAAATGGCCACTTTGAATTGAAAGACGCGGGGTAACGATGGAAGGCAAACTGCTTGAATATTACAACCGCGAGCTGGCCTATCTGCGTGAGATGGGCGCTGAATTCGCCGAACGCTATCCGAAGGTTGCCGGCAGGTTGGGCATGCGCGGTATTGAGGTCGCCGATCCTTACGTTGAGCGGATGATGGAGGGTTCGCCTTTCTGACTTCCCGCGTGCAGCTAAAAATGGACGCCGAATTCCCGCGCTTTTCACAGCGCCTGCTGGAGATGATCGCGCCCAATTATCTGGCGCCTACGCCGTCGATGGCGATTGCCGAACTGCAGCCGGACATCAATAAAGGCGATCTGAGTAAAGGTTTCGTGGTGCCGCGCGGTACGATGATGGACAGCCAGGTACTGAAGAAAAACGGCGTCACCTGTAGCTATACCACCGCGCACGATGTCACGCTGTTGCCGCTGCGTATTGAGAAAGCCGAACTTGGCGGGATCCCCGCCGATGTGCCGCTGGCCGCGCTTGGGCTCGGCCAGCGCGGCGCCGTCAGCGCTTTGCGCCTGCGTATAAGCTGTGAAGGGGCTCAACATCTTGGCCATCTGACCTTTGACCGGCTGGCGTTTTTCTTAAGCGGCCCGGATATTGAGGCGCTGCGCCTGCTGGAGCTGATTCTTGCCCACCAGGTCGGCGTGGTGTGCCAGACCACCGGGCGCGATCCGCTGCGTTTTTCGCTGAGCGAAGAGGCTATCCAACAAGAGGGTTTCGCCGCCAATCAGGCGCTGCTACCGGAAGATCTTCGCAATTTTGACGGCTACCGGTTGCTGCACGAATACTTTGCCTTCCCGGCGCGCTTCCGCTTTATCAGTATTAACGGCCTGAGCAACCTAATTGGGCAGTGCAAGGAAGAAAAATCATTCGATATCATCATTCTGCTGGATAAAACCGACGACCGCCTGGAACAAGTGGTGGAAGCTAACCACTTCGCGTTGCACTGCACGCCGGTGATTAACCTGTTTCCGAAAATCGCCGCCCGCCAGTCGTTGAGCGACAGCCAACATGAATACCATCTGGTGGTCGATAACATCCGCCCGCTGGACTACGAAATCTATTCGGTGAGTAAAATTCACGGCAGCGCTGATGGCCACCGCGACGATCGCGAGTTCCGTCCATTCTGGAGTTCATGGAGCAAGGATGCCGGAGATTATGGCGCTTATTTTTCACTGCGCCGCGAACAGCGGGTGCTTTCCGAACACGCGCTGCGCTATGGCACGCGTACCGGCTATACCGGCTCTGAGACCTTTGTCTCACTGGTCGATGAGCAGCATGCGCCGTGGCAGGAAGATCTGCGTTACATCACCGCCGAGGTGCTGTGCACCAGCCGCGACCTGCCGTTGATGCTACAACAGGAGCTGGGGCAATTTGTGCTGGCGGATTCGCTACCGGTAAAAACATTGAAAATGCGTAGCGGCCCGACGCCGCCGCGACCGGCGCTGGCGGAAGGGCTCAGCACCTGGCGGCTGATAAGCCAGCTGCAGATGAACTATCTCAGCCTGATGGATGGTGAAAATGGCGAAGGCGCCGCGGCGCTACGCCAGTTGCTTGGGCTGTATGCCGGGCTGGCGGAGACCGCCGTGGCCCGCCAAATCGAAGGGGTACGCCACTGCGTGCTGGAGCCGGTTCATCGCCGGGTGCCGGAGCCGGGGCCGATCGTCTTCGCCCGCGGTATCGGCATTACCTTAACCGTAGATGAGCGCGCTTTTTCCGGCGCCAGCCCGTGGCTGTTTGGCAGCGTACTGGAACGGGTCTTTGCCCGGCTGGTGTCGCTCAACAGCTTTACCGAATTCACCTTATGTAGCCAGCAGCGCGGCGAAATCGGTACTGGGCGCCGCGAATGGGGAAAAGGGCGCTGATATGAGTGACACGTTGGCTACCATTCATCGCCTGACGCCGCTGGCGGACGTTTTCTGGCGCGAGGTTACCGCCGCGCCCTGGCGCTACGATCTTTTTCATCTGCTGCGCCGCATTGACGCACAAGGGGGCGAACGTTATCCGCTTGGGCGCGCGCCGCTGCCGAAATTTGAATCGCTGCGCATCGGGCAAACGCCATCAATGGGGTTTG
>AEWW01035134.1_pt1 | contig 11198 bp, 10 predicted proteins | sample 267848 | NCBI WGS metagenome assembly AEWW01 (sample SAMN00713649, study PRJNA62039) | ant fungus garden metagenome | place: Panama: Gamboa | collected Apr-2009 | depth 0.5 m m | reverse complement strand
ATTGGAACATGCGATTCAGGCGGTGTGACCTTGCGAAAGTCGTGCGCGTGATTGCGCTCTCTACGCAGAGAGGTATAGAACGCTGCCAGCGTAGGGGCGCTATTCACAGGACATAACGAAAGCTTTCGTCGGGCCGTCATTTGATGACGGCCAAAACCCTCTCGCTTCTATCAGGAGGCGGCGATAAACAACTCGCGCAGCTGGTGCAACTGGTCGCGCACACTGGCGGCCTCTTCGAACTCCAGATTCTGCGCGTGCTGCTGCATCTGCACTTCCAGCTCGTGAATTTTCTTCTGCATGGCTTGTGGCGTCAGCGCCAGATAATTGGCCTCTTCTTCTGCCGCCACACGTGAGGCGGTTTTGCCCTTACCGCGCGTTTTCACCACGTTTTTGCCCAGCTCAAGAATATCGGTGATTTTCTTGTTGAGGCCCTGCGGCACAATGCCATTCTCTTCGTTGTAACGCTGCTGCTTCTCTCGACGACGTTCAGTTTCGCCCATCGCGCGTTCCATCGAAGGGGTGATCTTATCAGCGTACAGAATCGCCTTACCGTTGATGTTACGCGCCGCACGGCCAATAGTCTGAATCAGTGAGCGTTCGGAACGCAGGAAGCCCTCTTTATCCGCATCGAGGATCGCCACCAGCGACACTTCCGGCATGTCGAGACCTTCGCGCAGTAAGTTGATGCCCACTAGCACATCGAACTCACCGAGACGCAAATCACGAATGATCTCCATACGTTCAACCGTATCGATATCGGAGTGCAGATAGCGCACCTTCTCGCCGTGCTCCACCAGATATTCGGTAAGATCTTCCGCCATGCGTTTGGTCAGCGTAGTGACCAGCACACGTTCATTGATCGCCACGCGTTTGCGAATTTCTGATAGTAAGTCATCCACCTGAGTGGCGACCGGACGCACTTCCAGAATCGGATCCAGTAGCCCGGTGGGACGTACCACCTGATCAATCACTTCGTCACCGGATTTTTCCAGCTCATAGTTACCCGGCGTGGCCGAAACATAGATGGTTTGCGGTGCCAGCGCTTCAAACTCTTCAAAACGCATCGGACGGTTATCCAGCGCCGAAGGCAAGCGGAAGCCATATTCTACCAGCGTCTCTTTACGTGCGCGGTCGCCGCGATACATGCCGCCAATCTGGGGGATGGTAACGTGCGATTCGTCCACCACCAGCAATCCATCGGCGGGCAGGTAGTCAAATAAGGTCGGCGGTGGCTCGCCCGGACCGCGACCCGAGAGATAGCGCGAGTAGTTTTCAATGCCAGAGCAGTAGCCGAGTTCGTTCATCATTTCGAGATCGAACTGGGTACGCTGGCTGATGCGCTGCTCTTCCAGCAGTTTATTGTTCTCCAGCAGCACCTTGCGACGATCCACCAGCTCGACTTTGATCTCTTCCATCGCCTGCAGAATACGTTCGCGTGGCGTCACGTAGTGCGTTTTCGGATAGATGGTGAAACGCGGGATCACGGACTCAATCTGCCCGGTCAATGGATCGAACAGCGACAGACGCTCAACTTCTTCGTCAAACAGTTCGACACGCAAGCCGATGTCGTCGGATTCAGCCGGGAAGATGTCGATCACTTCGCCACGCACGCGGAAGGTGCCACGCTGGAACACCTGATCGTTGCGGGTATACTGCAGCTCCGCCAGACGGCGCAGAATGCTGCGCTGGTCGATAATCATGCCGCGCGTAAGGTGCAGCATCATTTTCAGATAGAGATCGGGATCGCCCAGGCCGTAAATCGCCGAGACCGAGGCCACCACAATCACATCACGGCGCTCCAGCATCGCTTTGGTGGCTGAGAGACGCATCTGTTCAATGTGCTCGTTCACCGCCGCATCCTTCTCAATAAAGGTGTCGGAACTCGGCACATAGGCTTCAGGTTGGTAATAATCGTAATAAGAGACAAAAAACTCCACGGCGTTATCCGGGAAGAACTCTTTCATCTCACCGTATAACTGCGCCGCCAGCGTTTTGTTTGGTGCCATCACCATCGTCGGGCGATTGAGATCGGCAATCACGTTGGCGATGGTAAAGGTTTTACCCGATCCGGTTACCCCCAATAGGGTTTGATGTGCGAGACCATCCTCCAACCCCTCTTCAAGACGACGAATGGCCTCGGGCTGATCGCCTGAAGGTTTAAAATCAGAGTTGAGTTTGAAGGCTTTACTCATGGTTTTGCGGTTCCTGCAGAAGATGTCAGCGAGCAGGCTGATAATTCTACTCTGCTATGACGAATTTGCCAGAAAAAAATACTGGATATATTTACAGATATCTTGCACGATAACGGGGAAAGCACCTGTCTCGCTTCAGTGCAATTTAAGCGGCAAAAGGCAAAAGCTTGTTGCGCAAGGTTATCCCCAGAGCCGTGACGCTTTTAACATTTGTCAAGAGAGCGTCATTAAATTGCAGTCCGATGACAAGGCAGAAAAATCTCAGGCTTGCTTTTAATTAACATGCTGATTTTATTGGCAATGAGTTCAAAGTCCAGTTTCGCAGCATAATGTATGCAGGCCGCGTATTTCCTCGCTTCCACGCGGTTTTCAGTCGCTAATGCACAAGGTTATCCACAGGAATAGTGGATAACTGAATCCAGCCCCGAGCCCATCAGCTGTGTATAATTTTCCCCGCTCTTATCCTGGCGTGCGAAATTATTTTTTTTTCGTTTTTTTTCCGCCTGCCTTAAACCGCTTTAACTATCCTTTTGGCAAGTCAAGCACCATTGTTATCGTAAAAACCGTGCCTTAAGACCACTTATTTCTTCAGTGATTGCCTTATCAGTGAACAGATGCACCAGAAACGTTAAGCATTCAGCACCGTCAAAGTGCAGTCAGGTTATTACTCAGTGGGATTATTAAGTATTTCTCACCTTTTTAAGCCCGCTTTTGCTGGATTCTGACTCAGAATATCCCGTTCCATTAACCTGGCCTGGTAATTGCAGTAGTTTAACGATGGAGTGACGAGTCCATACGGCTTGCCTTGCAGGCCATCAACAGCAGTGTCCACCTTAATCGTGCACGACTGTATGCCAGACGACACAGAGCGGGAGCATTCAGGCAAATAATCTGGAAGGAGTATGTCAGATGCTGAGTTTACGTTCGGTGAATCAGTTTTACGGTCACAACCATATCCTGTGGGATGTGGATCTCGATCTGCCGCCCGGCACCTGTACGGGTGTGCTGGGCAGTCCAGGCATGGGCAAAACCACGCTGGTGAACTGCATTATGGGTCGCTTGCCCATTAACAGTGGCTCAATGATCTGGCAGGAAGATGGCTCGCCACCGGAGAATTTGTTGCTGCAGCCCGCCGAACAGCGTGCGCGCATGGGGATTGGCTATGTGCCGCAAGGTCGCCATATCTTTTCGCAGATGAGCGTGGAAGATAATTTAATGATCGCGCTGATGGCCGCTCAGGACGATCGCAGCCGTGCCATTCCTGAAATGGTGTTTGACCTGTTCCCGGCACTCTATTCCTTGCGTCATCAGCGCAGTGGCGAATTGCCGATGGATCAACAGCAGCAGCTGGCACTGGCGCGAGCATTGGTGCTGCAACCTAAACTGCTGATTCTGGATGAGCCGACCGAAGGAATGTCGCCGTGGCTGGAAGAGGAGATGGGCAACCTGATCCGCCGTCTTAATCGCGATTACGGCCTGACCATTTTACTGCTGGAGCAGCATGTCTCCTTCATCCGCCGCGTGGCAGACTATTTCCTGCTGCTTCACCGTGGTCGCAATGTGGCGCAGGGTAAAGTCGCTTTGCTGGATGATGTGACGGTGAATAAGTGGCTGACAGCAACATGATGATGTGGTCGCCATCGATAAACTGCAGCCAAAATGTTGCATCACATTCTGACATTGAAGGTGCTGGTTTATGGCGGCCCTACGGACGAAATGATGTCAGGTGCGCACTGTTGCGTACCTGACATCGAATCGCCATCCATCACGATCCTACGGGCGATATGAAGTAGAGTGCGCATGAATGCGCATCTGAAACAGGCTCATGACTGCGGCAACGTTAAATACTGACCGCACTCGGCCTGTTGTGCTTCGCTGTCCAGATAGGGAATTTCACCGAGGAACGGTGCATCAATACGTTGACGCAGCGTGGCCATGTACTCGGCATGTCGTTTACCTGGCGGCTGAATATCATTGGCAATCCAACCGGCTAACCGCAACCCTCGCGCCTTCACCGCTTCCGCTGTCAGCATCGCGTGGTTAATACAACCTAGCTTCACCCCCACCACCAGAATCACCGGCAGTTGTTCCGCTTCGACCCAGTCAGCATAGGTCTGCGTCTCGGATAATGGCGTAAACCAGCCGCCCGCACCTTCAACCAATACCCATTCGGCCTGCTGCTCCAGCGCACGCAATCCGGCTGACAGCGCAGAAAACGCAATCGGCCTGCCCTCTTCCGCGCTGACAATATGCGGTGACGTCGGCTCGACAAATGCCAGTGGATTCACCTGCTCATAGCTGAGCGCCAGGCTGCTGTAGCGCTGCAACGCCAGCGCATCACTGTTACGCACGCCCTCTGGGGTGATCTCGCAGCCCGATGCCACGGGCTTGTATCCTGCGGTGCGTAAACCTGCTGCGCTTGCCGCCTGCAACAGTGCGCCACTGGCGACCGTTTTGCCCACTTCGGTATCCGTTCCGGTAATAAACCAGCGTGTCATTTGCTCAAAACTCCGTACATCAAGTGATAACTAAGACGATAACCCTGCGGATCCTGCGGCCAGTGCTGCTCCAGTTGCGTGAGCTGCGAGCGTGTGAGCGGCTGTGCGCCACGGCCGTCGTGCAGATGCGTAGCACCAATGCCTTTCAAAGAACGCATGGCACTCAGCGCGCTGGGGAAATGCAACGTGATAGTCTGCGGCTGGCACTGCGCCGGTAAGCCTGTGAGAGCGGCAGAGAACTGCGCTGCACTGAGAAAACGATTGGCGTGCTGACGGCCATCTAACCGAGCCCAGGCTTCATGCACTTCATGCAGGGAGCCATCGAGCAAGGTTGAGAACAGCACGCTGCCACCCGGCCGTGTGACGCGCAAAAACTGCTGCAACGCCAGGCGCAGATCGCTGCTCCACTGCACCGCCAGATTGCTCCACACGCCATCGACGCACGCATCCGGCAGCGGCAGATGATCGATATCGCCTTGCAGATAGTGCTGCGCCGAGCACTGCTCACGCGCGGCGTCCAGCATCGCGCTGGAGAGATCCAGCGCCGTCAGTTCGCGTCCACGATCGCGCCAGTAGCGGCTGTACCAACCGGTGCCACAGCCCGCATCCAGCAGATGCGGCCCGAAGCCCGCGGGTGCCAGCGCCAGTAGCGCATCGCCGCTCTGCCGTTGCAGCTCGGCATGCTGCTCGTAATGCTGTGCGGCACGGCCAAACGCTTTGGCGACCGCCTGCTTGTTAACCTGCAGCGTCATACAGCGCCTCCAGCAGACGATCAATATCGTCGTTATGATGGGCAGCAGTGAGCGTAATGCGCAGCCGCGCCGTGCCCGGCGGCACCGTCGGAGGACGAATGGCGCTAACCCAGCATCCCGCTTGTGCCAGTCGTTGTGACAACGCCAGCGCCGCGCTATTTTCCCCGACGATCAACGGCTGAATAGCACTGGCTGATGGCATCAGTTGCCAGGGCAAATCAGCGGCACCCGCCCGGAATCGCGCAATATGACTATTCAGCCGCTCACGCAGTTCATCGCCCTGCTGGATCTGGTGCAGCGCCGCCAGCAGCGCACAACACTGTGCCGGTGGCATCGCGGTGGAGTAGATGAGATGGCGAGAGAACTGCTCGACGTAATCCGCTGTGGCATCGTCACACAGCAGCGCTGCACCGCTGACGCCAAAGCCCTTGCCAAACGTGACAATCAGCAATTCCGGCTTCACGCCCTGCTGCCAGCAACTGCCGCGCCCCTGCTCACCGTGCACGCCAATGCCGTGCGCATCATCCACCAGCAGCCAGCCGTTGGCGCGGCGCGTCTCTTCAGCAAGGGCAGCGAGCGGTGCGCTGTCGCCATCCATGCTGAATACGCCTTCCGTCACCACCAGCGTACCGCCTTCCGTCGGGCTAGCCAGCAGTTTCGCCAGACTCTCCGGCTGGTTGTGCGCAAAGCGGCGTAATGTGGCGGGGCTGTGGCTGGCCGCATCCAGTAATGAAGCATGCGCCAGCTTATCAGCAAGAATGCGATCCTGCTTTTCCGCCAGCAGGTGGATCACCGCCTGGTTGGCGGCAAAGCCAGAGATAAACAGCAGTGCGCGTTTATAGCCCAGCCAGTCAGCCAGCTGCTCTTCTAACTGTGCATGATGACGGCTATAGCCCGTCACATGACCCGATGCGCCCGCCCCCGCCCCCGCCTCTGCCGCGCCCTGTTGCCAGGCCGCAATCACCGCTGGATGCTGGCTCAGCCCGAGATAATCATTGCTGGAGAAGTGACGGTATGAACGCCCCTCCAGGGTTATCTCGCGCACGCTGTTGTGTTCAACCCGGCGTCGCAGACGCCAGCCATCGGCATCACGTCGCGCCGCCAGCGCCTGTTCGATGCGAGATGACCAGCCCATCACACCGCCGCGTTGTAGAACTGCTCGGTATCAGCATGCACCAGCTGCTCACTGAGCTGATACTGCTGTTCGTTATCACCGGCGGTAGTGGCGGTATGTTCTGGATTCAGGCCCAGCTTGCGGAACAGAATCAGATCTTTGTCCTCTTCCGGGTTTGGCGTGGTCAGCAGCTTGCAGCCGTAGAAAATCGAGTTAGCACCGGCCATAAAGCACATCGCCTGCGTCTGTTCGCTCATCTGCTCACGACCCGCGGACAGGCGGACGTGTGACGATGGCATCATGATACGCGCCACGGCGATAGTGCGGATAAAGTCGAACGGCTCAACGTCATCGTTATCGGCCAGTGGCGTGCCTTTGACTTTCACCAGCATGTTGATCGGCACGCTCTCGGGCGGTGTCGGCAGGTTCGCCAGCTGCACCAGCAAGCCGGCACGATCTTTTACGGTTTCACCCAGGCCGACGATGCCGCCAGAGCAGACTTTGATACCTGCGCCGCGCACTTTATCCAGCGTATCCAGGCGTTCCTGATAGCTGCGGGTGGTGATGATGCTGCCGTAGAATTCCGGCGAGGTATCGAGGTTGTGGTTGTAGAAATCCAGCCCGGCGCTGGCCAAACGCTCCGCCTGGGTGTTATCCAGCGTGCCCAGCGTCATGCAGGTTTCCATGCCCATGGCTTTAACGCCCTGCACCATCTGCTCCAGATACGGCATGTCGCGTTCGTGCGGGTTTTTCCACGCAGCGCCCATGCAGAAGCGGCTCGATCCTGCCGCTTTGGCTTTGCGCGCCGATTCCAGCACGGCTTCCACTTCCATCAGACGCTCGGATTCTAGCCCGGTCTTATAACGCGCACTCTGCGGGCAGTATTTACAGTCTTCCGGGCAGGCACCGGTTTTGATCGACAGCAGCGTACTGACCTGCACCTGGCGCGGGTCAAAATGTTGACGGTGAACTTGCTGCGCTTCGAACATCAGCTCAAGGAAAGGTTTATCGAACAGAGCCTGGGCTTGTGTCAGTGTCCAGCGGTTTGCCATTGCTTACTCCAAAAAAAGGGGTTCATCCCGACGATTAACGTGGTTATACTTGTAAACTAAATCTTTTCAAAATGGTTTACAAGATCGATGTTCACCCAAGACGACCTCAACTTTGACCGCCAGCATATCTGGCATCCTTACACGTCAATGCGCGATCCCCTGCCCTGTTATCCGGTGGTGGCAGCGCACGGTTGCCAGCTCCAGCTGGCCGATGGACGCGAACTGGTCGACGGTATGTCGTCGTGGTGGGCAGCGATTCATGGCTATAACCATCCTCGTCTCAACAAGGCGCTGACGCAGCAAATGGCGCAGATGTCACACGTGATGTTTGGTGGCATTACTCATCCGGCGGCGGTGGCGTTAAGCCGCCAACTGGTCGAGATGACCCCGGAAGCGCTGGAGTGCGTGTTCCTTGCCGATTCGGGGTCGATTGCCGTCGAAGTGTCGATGAAAATGGCGTTGCAGTACTGGCTGGGGCGCGGTGAAACGCGACAGAAATTCCTGACGTTAAAACGTGGCTATCACGGCGATACTTTTGCCGCGATGTCGGTGTGCGATCCGGAAAATTCGATGCACAGTCTGTGGCGCGGCTATCTGCCCGAGCATCTGTTTGCCGCTGCGCCGCAGTGCGGTTTTGATGACAAGTGGAACGATGCGGACTTCGCTGATTTCGCCCGGTTAGCCGAGACGCACCATCGCGACATTGCCGCGGTGATCCTTGAACCGATTGTGCAAGGCGCAGGCGGTATGCGTTTCTATCACCCGCGCTACCTGCAACAGGTGCGTGAGCTGTGCGACCGCTACGGTATCCTGCTGATTGCCGATGAAATCGCCACCGGCTTTGGCCGCAGCGGCAAGCTGTTTGCCTGTGAACACGCCGGGATTACGCCAGATATTCTCTGCCTCGGTAAAGCGCTGACCGGCGGCACCATGACGCTCTCCGCCACGTTGACCACGCGCGAAGTGGCCGACACCATCAGCCGCAGTGCGGCGGGCTGCTTTATGCATGGCCCGACCTTTATGGGCAATCCGCTAGCCTGTGCGGTGGCTGTTGAAAGCCTGACAATGATCAACGAGGGACTCTGGCCTGCGCAGGTGGCGGCGATTGAACAGCAACTGCGTCGTGAGTTGTTGCCGTTGCGTGAGCATCATGCGGTGGTGGATGCACGCGTGCTGGGCGCGATTGGTGTGATTGAAACGCGTTCACCGGTCAATATGGCGGCGCTGCAGCAATTCTTTGTCGAGCGTGGCGTATGGATTAGGCCGTTCGGCAAGCTGATCTATCTGATGCCACCTTATCTGATTTCTGCCGCAGAGTTGGCGCAGTTAACCCAGGCGGTGCGCGCGGCATTGGACGTTGAGGCACATTTCCTGGCCTAAGCGAACTGGAAGTGGCGCGCGTTTTCCACCATGATGGAGAGCACACTGCACAACGGAAAAAGGAGAAGTCATGCGCGTAGTTAGCCAGGATTTTAAAGACGGCGATAAAATGCCCGAACGTCACGTTTTCAATGGGATGGGACGTCAGGGTGACAATCTGTCTCCCCATCTGGCGTGGGATGAAGTGCCTGCTGGGACAAAGAGCTTTGTCGTGACCTGTTTCGATCCAGATGCACCCACCGGTTCTGGCTGGTGGCACTGGGTCGTGGCAAATATTCCGGCTGACGTCACCGAGCTGCCACAAGGTTCCGGTTCAGGCGTGGTCGAGGTGCCGCAGGGTGCGATTCAAACCCGTACCGACTTCGGTCAAACCGGTTACGGTGGCGCAGCACCACCACAGGGTGATCCGCATCGCTATATCTTTACTGTGCACGCGATGGACACCGATAAGATTGATGTCGACGCCGGCGCGAGCGGCGCCATGGTCGGCTTTAATGTGCACTTCCATGCACTGGCAAGCGCGTCGATCACAGTTCTGTATTCTTAAAATGAGAACGGCGCCGAATGGCGCCGTTTTATCATCAATCCAGGGTGTGAATCACCACCCACATCGGGCCTTGTCCCACCGCGTAACGCGCCAGCGGTTGCAACAGACCACGATCGGCAATCTTGTAGACTTCGATATGGTGCGACTTCTGTCCTGCCGCCACCAGATACTGACCGCTGTTATCGATATTGAAGCCGCGCGGCTGAGTTTCGGTCGGCTGATAACCTTCAATCGCCAGCACTGAGCCATCTTCGCTGATGCTAAATGCAGTAAGGGTGCTGCTGGTGCGATCACAGGCGTAGAGGAAACGGCCGTCTGGCGTGATATGGATATCAGCCGCCCAGCGCGTGTCGCTGAAATCTTTTGGCATCATATCCAGACTCTGCACACGCTCAACCTGACCATGCACGTTGTTCAGTGCCCACACATCCACGGTGCTATCAAGTTCATTCACTACATAGCCGTACGCGCCATTTGGATGGAATGCCATATGGCGTGGACCCGCGCCTTCAACCGTAGTGACCTGCGCCTGCTCGCGCGGTGCCAGAGTGCCATCGGCGTTAAGCTGGAACAGGCAGATACGATCCTGCTTCAGTGCTGGCACAAACAGCGTTTGGTTGCTGAGATCGATATTGGCTGAATGGCAGCCATCCATGCCGCCAATCACCTGGCTTGGGGCTTGCGGCAAACCATCGCTGTCGATCGGGCTGATGCTAACGCATGCATCATTGTAAGAACCGCAGAACAGGAATTTACCCTGGCGATCGGTCGAAATGTGCGTTGGGCTGCCCGGCAGTGGCGCTTCACCCGCCAGACTCAGGGAACCATCGGCCGTAATGCGGTACGCTAACACGCGAAAATTCGGACGAACGCCGACATAGAGGAAATCTTTCTTCGGGCTCACCACCATAGGCTGCACCTGACCGGCCACGTCCGTGACCTGCAATAACGTCAGTGCGCCATCTTCCTGCAACTGCCACGCATGGATCTGCTGGCTCTCTGGACTGGCGGTATACACGACTTGTTTCATGCGTTTTTCCTTATTCGCTGCCTGATGAAAGGGATAACTGTAGCGCGTTTCATTTTGCCGCGCTGGATTCATTTGTGCCCTGTTTTTTGTCTCAGGGCCGCTGCCGGGTGTAGACTCAATGCTTTGCTAACTCCCGGACGGAAAGTGTAATGAGCTACCGCGTAATCGCCCTTGACCTTGACGGCACCCTGCTGACCCCTACTAAAACCATTTTGCCTGAATCGATCGAAGCTTTAGCCCGCGCACAACAGGCGGGGGTCAAAGTGCTGATTGTGACCGGTCGCCACCACTGCGCCATTCATCCTTTTTATCAGGCGCTGCAGTTGGATACACCCGCAATCTGCTGTAACGGCACCTACTTGTACGATTATCAGGCGAAAAAGGTATTGGCTTCCGATCCGCTGGAAAAAACCAGGCGAGCCGCGTGATTGAGATGCTCGATCAGGAGAACATTCACGGCCTGCTGTATGTCGATGATGCCATGCTGTATCAGGAGCCGACAGGCCATGTGACCCGCACCCTGAACTGGGCACAATCCCTGCCGGAAGCGCAGCGTCCTCTGTTCCTGCAGGTGCCAAGCCTGGCGCAGGCGGCGCTGGATGCGCAATCCATCTGGAAGTTCGCCCTTTCCCA
>AEWW01004996.1_pt1 | contig 11210 bp, 10 predicted proteins | sample 267848 | NCBI WGS metagenome assembly AEWW01 (sample SAMN00713649, study PRJNA62039) | ant fungus garden metagenome | place: Panama: Gamboa | collected Apr-2009 | depth 0.5 m m | reverse complement strand
GCCAGACAGAGCGCGCCCAGCGCCCAGAACGGCATCACGCTGAATAGCGCAATCGCCACAAACGACCCCACCGTTGTCGTCAACATCAACGCCCCCGGCCTGGCGGTATGCGCCAGTTGTCCGCTGGTTAACGCTCCCAGCGCCGCGCCAAGCGGAATGGCGGCGTACAACAGGCCAATCTGCGAATTTGACATCTGCCAGCCCTCCGCCAGCGCCGGATAAAGCACCCGCACCGCGCTGGCCATCGTCAACAGGCCGCCGAGCAGCGCAATACCGCCAATAAGCGGGCTATTAAAGAGAAATTTAAGCCCCGCCAGCAGAGATTTCAGCGGATGCTCGCGCGGCTGCGGCGGCGGAGGCAGCAGCGGCAGACGCAGCAGCGTCAGGGTGGTAATGAACGTCCCCGCCGCCGCCAGGCCGTAGTTCCAGGCCACGCCGCCGGTCGCCAGCAGCAACCCGCCGATCATCGGCGATATCACCGAACCGAGACGCACGGTCAACATGGTGATCGCCCCGGCTTGCATCAGGTTTTCGCGGCCCACCAACGCCGGCGTCGCCGCCAGCAGCGCGGTCACCCCTAAGGAGGCGAAGAAGCCATCCCAGATCCCCAGCAGGTAAATTGCCGCCAGCGAGGGTTCCGGCAGCATGGCGTTCAGGCACAGGCCGACGAAGCCCACGCCACAGGTGCCACGCGCCAGCAGGATCAGGTGTTTGCGCTCATAACGGTCGGCCAGCACGCCGCCAACCATCAGCCCAACGAACATCGAACACCCGGTCAGCATTACCGACAGTCCGACCTGCCAGGTCGAGTGGGTCATTGTCTGGATTTGAACCGGGATCGCCACGCCGAGCAGGCCAAGCGACAGGATCGAGATAAAGCGAGCGATAAAGACGGCGTGGAACGCCGGATGGGTGCGCAGGAGGCTGACATCAAGCAGCCGGGAAGGTCGATTCATGCAAGGGCCTTGTCGTTATTTTTCATACCATTTTTATGGTTTCTCATGGTAACATACCTGAATAAAATCGATAACGATAATTACTATCATTATCATGTCAGGGATTTGAACTATGTCGTTTTCTACGACCACGGTGCGCGCCGTCGCCGTGCCGGGTCTCTTGTTACTTTTGGCTCTTGCGATTGCGCTCAGCCTGCTTATCGGCGCCAAACCGTTGCCGCCTTCGGTGATTGTCGATGCCTTTTCCGGCAGTTGTCAGAGCGCCGACTGTACCATCGTACTGGATGCCCGCCTGCCGCGTACGCTGGCCGGATTGCTGGCCGGCTGCGCGCTTGGTCTCGCCGGCGCGCTAATGCAAACCCTCACCCGTAACCCGTTGGCCGACCCGGGCCTGCTCGGCGTCAACTCCGGCGCCAGCTTCGCCATCGTGCTCGGCGCGGCGCTGTTCGGCATAACATCGCCGCAGGAGCAGTTGCTGATGGCCTTCTGCGGCGCCTTCGCCGCGTCGCTACTGGTCGCGTTTACCGGCAGCCAGGGCGGCGGCCAGCTTAGCCCGGTGCGCCTGACCCTCGCGGGCGTGGCGCTGGCGGCGGTACTGGAAGGTTTATCTAACGGCATCGCCCTGCTCAACCCGGACGTGTATGACCAGCTGCGCTTCTGGCAGGCCGGCTCGCTGGATATTCGCACCCTGCAAACGCTGAAAATCGTCCTGCTGCCGGTGCTGATTGCCGCCGTGGTAACCCTGTTTCTTAGCCGGGCGCTGAACAGCCTGAGCCTCGGCGCCGACACCGCCACCGCGCTCGGTAGCCGGGTCGCGCGTACCCAATTGATCGGCCTGCTGGCGATCACCGTCCTGTGCGGCAGCGCGACGGCGCTGGTCGGCCCTATCGCCTTTATCGGCCTGATGATGCCGCATATGGCGCGCTGGCTGGTGGGGGCGGATCACCGCTGGTCATTGCCGGTTACGCTGCTCGCCACCCCGCCCTGTTGCTGTTTGCCGACGTGCTTGGCCGCCTGTTGGTGCCTGGTGAATTGCGCGTTTCGGTGGTCAGCGCCTTTATCGGCGCGCCGGTGTTGATCTGGCTGGTTCGCCGTCAGCCGCGAGGAGGTGCGCTGTGATGGCTCCCTCCCGCCGCCTGATGTTCTGCTGCCTGCTGCTGATCGCCGCCAGTCTGCTGGTGTCCCTGCTCGGTCTGGGTAATGGCCTGGTGCCGCTCAGCATTGAACAGGTGGTTTCCGCGCTGCTCGGCGACGCGCCGCGCAACGTCAGCATGGTGGTCACCGAATGGCGCTTGCCGCGCGTGCTGATGGCGCTGCTGATCGGCGCCGGGCTTGGCGTCAGCGGCGCCATTTTTCAGTCATTGATGCGTAACCCGCTGGGTAGCCCGGACGTGATGGGCTTCAACACCGGCGCCTGGAGCGGCGTGCTGGTAGCGATGGTGATGTTCGGCCAGAACCTGACCGCCATCGCGCTGGCGGCAATGCTCGGCGGCGTGCTGACCTCGCTGGTGGTGTGGCTACTGGCGTGGCGCAACGGCATAGAAACCTTCCGCCTGATCATTATCGGCATCGGCGTGCGCGCCATGCTGGTGGCATTCAATACCTGGCTGCTGCTGCGCGCGTCGCTTGAGACCGCCCTTTCCGCCGGATTGTGGAATGCCGGTTCGCTCAACGGCCTGACGTGGGGCAAAACCTGGCCTTCGGCGCCGCTTATCCTGTTGATGTTGGCGTGCAGCGCCCTACTGGCGCGGCGGATGCGGCTGCTGGAGATGGGCGACGATACCGCCTGCGCGCTGGGGGTTCGAGTCGAACGTTCGCGCCTGCTGCTGATGCTGGTGGCGGTGTTGCTGACCGCTTCCGCCACCGCGCTGGCCGGGCCTATTTCTTTCGTCGCGCTGGTCGCGCCGCATATCGCCCGGCGGATAAGCGGCACCGCGCGCTGGGGGTTAACCCAGTCGGCGCTGTGCGGCGCGCTGCTGCTGGCGCTGGCCGATTACTGCGCCCAGCGCCTGTTCATGCCTTATCAGTTACCGGTAGGGGTGGTCACCGTCAGTCTTGGCGGTATCTACCTCATCGCGTTATTAATTCAGGAGTCCCGCAAAAAATGACCGCTGTAACTTCCCGTTTGCGCGGCGACCAGTTGACCCTGGCCTACGGCAAAAAGACCATCGCCGAATCGCTGAACGTCACGATTCCTGACGGCCATTTCACGGCGATTATCGGCCCCAACGGCTGCGGTAAATCGACCCTGCTGCGCACCCTCAGCCGCTTGATGACCCCGTCCAGCGGACACGTTTATCTCGATGGCGAGCAGATCCAGCACTACGCCAGCAAAGAGGTGGCGAAGCGGATCGGTCTGCTGGCGCAGAATGCCACCACGCCCGGCGATATCACCGTACAGGAGCTGGTGGCGCGCGGGCGCTATCCGCACCAGCCGATGTTTACCCGTTGGCGTAAAGAAGGACGAAGCAGCGGTAAATAACGCGATGCGGGCGACGGGTATTGTCGACCTCGCGCTGCAGAGCGTGGATACCCTCTCCGGCGGCCAGCGCCAGCGGGCGTGGATTGCGATGGTACTGGCGCAGGAGACGGCGATTATGCTGCTTGATGAGCCGACGACCTGGCTTGATATCAGCCATCAGATCGACCTGCTGGAGCTGTTAAGCGAGCTGAATCGCGAGAAGGGATATACGCTGGCGGCGGTACTGCACGATCTCAATCAGGCCTGTCGCTACGCCACCCATCTGATCGCCCTGCGCGACGGTAAGATCGTCGCCGAAGGCGCGCCGAAAGAGATCGTCACGGCGGATCTGATTGAGCGTATCTACGGCCTGCGCTGCACGATCATCGAGGATCCGGTGGCGCATACGCCGCTGGTGGTGCCGCTGGGACGCCGATAATCTTTTCTTTACCATCGCATCCCCGGCTTGCGCTGCGCTGAGCCGGGCTACCAAAAACGGGTAGCCCGGCTCTACCGTTACCCCAGAATTTCCCGCACTACCGGGCCTATCGCTTCAAAGGCCTGCGGCGAGATAATCTCGACGTGGGCGCAGTTCTGGCTGAACACCTCCAGCTCGCCAACCCACGGCCCCCATGCGACCTGCGGATCCATCCCTTTCTGGCGCGTTTTCTCCGCCACAAATAGCGTTGCCTTACCGTCAAACTTCGCGCTGTGCGCGGTCGTCAACAGGCGCACCGCATCGGCGTAGTTACCTTCAATCGCGCTGAACAGCTCGCCGGAAGCCTGCCCCTGCTGAGCGGCGAGAAACGCTTCGCGCTCGCGGGCGATTTCCGCCAGCACTTCGGGATCCAAGCCGTTCGCCTCTTTCTCCGCCCAGTTTTGCGTCTCCGGCGGCCAGGTATCGAGCAGGCCAAGGAACGCCACCTCTTCGCCGCGCTGGCGTAAACGGGCGGCAATCCCCTGCGCCAGCGTTCCACCGAGCGAATAGCCAAACAGATAGTAAGGCCCATGCGGCTGCTGCGCTAAAAGCGTGCGCAGATGATGCTCGCAGACCTCGTCGAGGTTGGCGGCGGAGGCCATTGGCCCCGTCGGACGCGGCGACTGAATTCCGGTAATCGACCAGCGCGGGCTAAGATAACGCGCCAGCACGCTGAACTGCCAGGCAAAACCGGAAGCCGGATGGAAGCAGAACAGCGTCGGACCATCGCTCTCGCGCAGCGGCAACAGCGCATCAAAGCCCAGACGCTGCGCCTGCTCGTCGCTCAGGTCGGAAGCCAGCAGCGCGCTCAGCTTGCCGACCGTCGAAGCGACCATCACCTGCCCCGGCGTCACCTGCCGCGCCAGCTCGCGGCTAAGCTGCGCCGCCAGCCGCATCGCCAGCAGCGAATGGCCGCCGAGGGCGAAGAAATCGGCGTCGATATCATTTACCTCGCAGCCCAGCAGTTGGCTGAACGCCGCGGCAACGGTCATTTCGGTAGCCGATTGCGGCGGGCGACCGCTGCGCTCGCTGCTTAAGGAGGGGAGCGGTAGCGCTTTACGGTCCAGCTTACCGTTGGCGCTGAGCGGGAAGGATTCCAGTTGGATCAGCACCACCGGCACCATGTGCGGCGGCAGCTGTTCACTAAGACGCGCCTTCAGCGCCGCCACGTCCAACGGCTGGCCGGACTCGCTCACCAGATAACCGACGAGCTGACGGGCATCGCCACCGGTGGCCGCGGCCTGATTGAAGACGCAGGCGTGGCACACCGCCTGCGCGACGTCCGGCAGCGCCGCCATCACCCGGTCGATCTCGCCAAGCTCAATGCGCTGGCCGCGAATTTTCAACTGATCGTCGCTGCGGCCAAGATACTCTACCGCCCCGTTATCCAGCCAGCGCGCCACATCGCCGGTGCGGTACATGCGCTCGCCGGGGGCAAACGGGTCGGCAATAAAGCGGCTGGCGGTGAGATCCGGGCGCCCCATATAACCCTGTGCCAGCTGAATGCCCGTTAAGTACAAATCACCCGCCACGCCCGGCGGCACCGGGCGCATGGCGGCATCAAGAATACGTAATCCAGTGTTCCATACCGGCCAACCGATGGGCACGCTGTTGCCGGTGACCGCCGCCAGCTCTGGCCCACAGGCGGGATACCAGCTGACATCCACCGCCGCTTCCGTCGGTCCGTACAGGTTATGCAGCGGCGCGCCGGTTAAGCGTTCCCATTCGCGACACAGTTCCGTCGGCAGCGCTTCGCCGCTGCAGAAAACGCGTTTTAGCGTCCGGCAGGACGACACATTATCGCTATCCAGCGAGGCGACAAACGCCGCCAGCATCGACGGAACAAAGTGGGTGGTGGTCACGCCGTACTGCGCGAAGAACCGCTGCATCGCCTGCGGATCGCGATGCGCCTCCGGCGCCGCCATCACCAACTGCGCGCCGGTCATAAACGGCCACCAGAACTCCCATACCGAGACATCAAAGCTGCACGGCGTCTTCTGCGCAACCACATCTTCGGCGGTTAACGGATAGTGATTTTGCATCCACAGCAGGCGGTTCACGATGGCGGTCTGGCCGACCATCACCCCTTTCGGCCGCCCGGTGGAGCCGGAGGTGAAGATGATATAGGCGGTATGTTCCGGTTTTGACAGCGCCAGCGGCGTATCATCTTCAGCGGCCAGCGGCTGCTGATAACACAAGCTGCTCAGCCCAGGAATATCGCTAAAACGGGCCAGTTGATCGTCAGAGGTAATCAGCAGCGAATGGCTGCGCATCCTCCAGCATCATCCGCAGACGGTCATCCGGGTAGCCGGTATCCAGCGGCAGCCAGGCGGCGCCGGCTTCGACGATACCGTGCAGCGCCAGCGTCAGGAAGACCGAACGCGGTAAGGCAACCGCCACGCTATCCCCCGGCTTCACGCCGCGTTGCCGCAGCAGGTTGGCCAGCGCCACCACCTGCTGGCGCATTTCGCGGTAGCTAAAGCGCCAGTTGGCATCCGCCAGCGCCGGGGCATCCGGCGTTTTCCGCGCCTGTTCCGCTACCAGCGCGCTGAGGGTGGTGGTCGGCAGCGGCATCGCGGTATTGTTGATCAATGCCAGCTGCGCGCCTTCTTCCGCCGACAGCATCTCCGCTTCGCCGCAGCGCAGCGCCGGGTTGGCGGCGAACTGCGCCAGCAGCGCGGTCAGCCGCGACACGTGGCGGTTCAGCGTCGCCTCATCGTAGCGCGCTTTATTGGCGAGGATCTCCAGCGACAGACCGCCGCGTTCGTCCGGGAACAGTGCCAGCTCGAGGTCATTCACCGGGCCGGTGGCGAGGGTATGCGTCTGCGCCTGCACGTCGTCGATATCCAACTGGTAATCAAAGACTTTGATGTTCAGCACCGGGCCAAACAGCGGTTCGTCGCCCGCCGCTTTACCGCTATCGCGGACAATTTGCTCGGCATCGTAGCGCTGATGGCGGCGCATTTTTTTCAGTTGTCCGGAGAGACGCGTCGCCAGTTGCGCCAGCGTCTCCTGCGCGTCGATATTCACCGCCAGCGGCAGTACGTTGAGTACCGGGCCGGTGGCGGTCAGCGCCGCCGATCCCATGCGGCGCATAAAGATAAAGCCAGCCGCGTAATCCATGCGGCCGCACAACCGCCCAGCCATAACGCCGTCAGCGCCAACGCCAGATCGGCACGCTGGCACTGCGGCGCGCTGGCGGCGAGCTGGCTGAAGACAGCCGGATCGGCCTCCAGTTTCAGGCGCCAGATATCACTGCTGGTCGCCCGCCCGGCCAGCGGCGCGTCAGATAGCGAAGCCGGAGACGGCAACGCCTGACGCTGCGCCTGCCAGAAGGCTTTATCGCGCTGCCACGCCTCGCTGCCGTAGTAGCGCTGATACTCTTCCACCACCTCGGCGAACGGGGTAAACGGTGAATCCGGCGTCTCTTCCCCGCGTTGCCAGGCGCGATAAATCGCGGCGATCTGGCGGGTAATGGCCGGGAAGCTAAAGCCATCAACCAGCAAATGGTGATAGCGCTGATACCAGTACCAGCAATCGTCGCCAACGCGCATGAGCTGATGGCAGACCAGCGGATTACCGCTATCGACACGCAGATTCTGCCCGAGATCGCTTTGCATCAGGGCCAGCGCGGCCATGTGCGGATCGGCCTGCTGGCGCAGGTCGACGTTTTGCGGCTCGGCAAACTCGCGCGCGTCATCAACCCACTGCCACGCTTCGCCGTTATCTTCGCAAAAGCGCATGCTCAGGGTATCGGCCTGCTTAAGCCCGGCGACGATCGCCTTACTCAGCAGCGCCGGATCGAGATTGCCGCGCAGTTCAACATAGTGGGCAACGCTCCAGGCGCCGGGTAGCGTAGAGAGGCGTTCAGCCATCCAAATCCCGGCTGCGCCGCAACCAGCGGTAAACGTGTACTCATCGAAAGCTCCTCAGGAGGCGTAGTGCGCTGGAATAAGGGTTGACCAGTTGGCGGCAAGCCAGGCGTTACAGGCCTCTAATGACTGCGGCGGACACTCCACCGTCCAGCCTGTCGGCAGCGCGCAGTGATGCGGCCACAGGCTAAATTGCCCCTGTGCGTTGCGCAGAATGTAAAACTGCCCTTGGGGATTATCGAAGGGGTTGCTGAATTGCATCTCTCACTCCTCGTTAAGCGCGTGTTGTTGCCCGCGGCGCAAAGACTGCCACAGCTGGATAAGCCCGGACGTCAGCCCGCCGCGCCAGCATAGCGCGTCATGCCCGCCGTCAACCTGGCGCCAGAAAATGGACGGCGTGGTCTGCCGCAGCTGCGCGAAAAGCGCCTGGTTGGCGCGAAAAATAATCGGTTCGCGCACGCCGGCTTCCAGCCAGATACGCAGCCCCTGCGGCCGAAGTTCGCCGCGCTGCAGTTGTTCAAGTATCACCCCCGGCTGGCTACTGCCGCGCTGCGGCCACCAGTACGACCCCGACTGGCTCAGGACGCAGCCAAAACGCTGCGGCCAGTGGAGCGCGGCATACATCGCCGCCAGACCGCCAAAGCTCTGCCCCGCCACCACCGTCCGGTCGGCGCGATCGCTGAATGGCGCCACGGCCTGTACCTGCGGCAGCAGTTCTTCCTGTACCGCCAGCCAGAAATCACGGTTGCAGGGCAGCTCGACGCTGCGGTGTTGATTGTCGATAACGTCGATCAGCACATAGACCGCCGGCGGTAGGCGGCCTTCCCGCGTCAGTCCCGCCAACGGCGCAAAAATCGGCATGCTTTCGGCCCAGAACTGGCCATCAAGCAGGACCGCCAGCGGGCGATCCGTCCCACTGCCGGTGGTGTAAATCCACACTCGTCGCTGGTTACCTAATCGCTGGCTGCGCCATTCAATACAGCGCGGCGCAGGCGAAACCGGCTCGCGATAATGCCAACCCGGCTGTTCCGGCGCCTGCGGCAGTTCCAGCGCCGAGACCGCGTGGCCGCGTCCCCCCTTCCAGCTTTGCGGATTGCGGGGATCGGCAATCGCCCGTGGCAGCAGTTTGCGCCAGCCTTCGCGCAGCAGCGCGCGGTCCGGCGCTTCACCGTTAAAAAGCTGCGGGGAAAAATCGTCGTCGCGTTCGGAGGGAATAAAACAGTAGCTGCCGCGCCAGCTGGCGGGGAGCGTGGTTTGCCAGCGCCAGGCATCGGTACCGGGGATGCGCTGCAGGGTTTGCGGCGCCGCGTTGTGGTGATGATCGGTGACGCCGGTAATGTAAATCCACACCCGCCGAATCGGCGACGTGGTTTCGCTGCCGGCCGGATCGCGCCACCAGAAGGTCACCCGATATGCGTCGCCCAGCGCCTCAGTCTGCGGGCCGGCGATCCCCCGCCACCAGTCGTCACTTCCCGTTATTTGCATTCCGTCAGTAACCCTATGTTTACCGTGATTTTTATCAACAAAGGTAATATTTATTGATAATATTATTGATAACTATTTGCATTTGCAATAGCGTATTAACGCGCCTATGGGTAGCGCGTCTTCTCATTACATTAAATCAAGGTCAGAGAGGGTCTTTTCAGAGCGTTTGGCTCGGTCGGCTACGGAAAGCGTTCACCTTCTACTGGCTACATTTATGCCGCCTCCTCTCCCGGTGGGAAGGGGCTTCTGGGGAAAGCGGCAAAGAAAAGCGGAACTGACTTACAATGAATAACAGGATTAAGTCCCTGGCCTTAATGGTCAATCTGGGTATCTACGGGGTGGCATTCCCGCTGTGCGCGGCGGAAGAAACCACCGACAGTAAACAAGCCGCCGGTGAAGAAACGATGGTGGTCACCGCCGAGGTGCAAAACCTGCAGGCGCCGGGCGTTTCGACCATTACCGCCGATGAAATTCGCAAACGTCCGCCGGCGCGCGACGTCTCTGAAATCATCCGTACCATGCCGGGCGTCAACCTGACCGGCAACTCCACCAGCGGCCAGCGCGGCAACAATCGCCAGATTGATATTCGCGGTATGGGCCCGGAAAACACCTTAATCCTGATTGACGGTAAGCCCGTGACCAGCCGTAACTCTGTTCGTCTCGGCTGGCGCGGCGAGCGCGACACCCGCGGCGATACCAGCTGGGTACCGCCGGAAATGATCGAACGTATTGACGTTATCCGCGGCCCGGCGGCGGCGCGCTACGGCAACGGCGCGGCGGGCGGCGTGGTCAACATCATTACGAAAAAATTCGACAACCAGTGGCATGGTTCGTGGAACGCCTACATGAACATGCCGGAGCATAAAGACGAAGGCGCGACCAAGCGTACCGACTTTAGCCTCAGCGGCCCGCTGGGCGGCGATTTCAGCTTCCGCATGTACGGTAACCTCGATAAAACCCAGGCTGATGCCTGGGATATCAACCAGGGCCATCAGTCTGAACGTACCGGCATTTACGCCGATACCCTGCCCGCCGGGCGTGAAGGGGTAGAAAACAAAAACATCAACGGCGTGGTGCGCTGGGATTTCGCGCCGATGCAGTCGCTGGAGTTTGAAGCTGGCTATAGCCGCCAGGGCAACCTGTATGCCGGTGATACGCAAAACACCAACAGCAACGATCTGGTGAAAGAGAACTACGGTAAAGAGACCAACCGTCTCTATCGCAATACTTACTCCGTGACCTGGAACGGCGGCTGGGATAACGGCGTGACCACCAGCAACTGGGCGCAGTACGAACACACCCGCAACTCGCGTAAAGGCGAAGGTCCTGGCGGGCGGCACCGAGGGGATCTTCAGCAGCAACCAGTTCTCGGATATCGATCTCTCCGACGTGATGCTGCACAGCGAAGTCAATATTCCGTTCGACCTGTGGGTTAACCAGAACCTGACGCTGGGTAGTGAATGGAACCAGCAGCGCATGAAGGATAACGCCTCCAATACCCAGGAACTCTCCGGCGGCGAAATTCCGGGCTATAACAGCACCGGCCGCAGCCCGTATTCTAAAGCGGAAATCTTCTCCCTGTTCGCCGAGAACAACATGGAAGTGACCGATACCACCATGCTGACGCCGGCGCTGCGTTTCGATCACCACAGCATCGTCGGTAATAACTGGAGCCCGTCGCTGAACCTGTCGCAGGGTCTGGGCGACGACTTTACCCTGAAAATGGGTATCGCTCGCGCCTATAAAGCGCCGAGCCTGTATCAAACCAACCCCAACTATATTCTCTACAGTAAAGGCCAGGGCTGCTACGCCAGCCAAGCAGGCTGCTACCTGCAAGGGAATGACGATTTAAAAGCAGAGACCAGCATCAACAAAGAGATCGGCCTCGAGTTCAAACGCGACGGCTGGCTGGCGGGGGTTACCTGGTTCCGTAACGATTACCGCAACAAGATTGAAGC
>AEWW01025878.1_pt1 | contig 11296 bp, 9 predicted proteins | sample 267848 | NCBI WGS metagenome assembly AEWW01 (sample SAMN00713649, study PRJNA62039) | ant fungus garden metagenome | place: Panama: Gamboa | collected Apr-2009 | depth 0.5 m m | reverse complement strand
ACCTGGTTCTGCAGTGCATTCATCACCAAAACAAACCTGAGTTATGCCAATTTATCCAAGGTGGTTTTAGAGAAGTGCGAACTCTGGGATAACCGCTGGATTGGCACTCATATTCTGGGCGCAACGTTCAGCGGATCAGACCTCTCTGGCGGTGAATTTTCTTCATTCGACTGGCCCTCTGCCAATTTCACTTATTGCGATCTGACTAACTCGGAGCTAGGTGAAATCGATGTGCGTGAAGTTGATATGCAGGGCGTGAAGCTGGACAACTACCAGGCCTCATTAATATTGCAGCATCTTGGCATCTCAGTTGTTAATTAATAAGCTGCATGTTAACCACTCATTTTAAATTTATCGCAGTGCTTGAGTGAATGAATACGCACTGCCACTAAACAACATATTATGGCAATACCGCTAGTCATCAGCACAAGGTCGATTATCTGGCATGGTCGACCAAATACTATTCACCCCATCGTGTTGCCTTCACTACTGTCACGGAATGAAGGCGCAGTGACGATGCCAATGGGCCTCTGAACTTAACCAGCATTTGTGAAGCGGTCTTGCCCACTGAGAACGCCGGTCCTTACATCTCAAATCTTCGCGAAAACGCCCAAACGCCCAGCCTAAAAAAAGCCGCTAAATCGGGGTTTCTCCCGGCAAATTGTAAATTTATGTCTATGCTGTATCAGGATCATCAGCTTTTGCTGGGTTCACTATCACGTTTTACTGTTTGTTTATAACTAGATATCAATCAAAAGCAATTGATTTTTAAGGGAATGGTAATGCTTAGTATAAGACGTAAAAAGGTTAAACCGATGCGGTTGAAGGACGTGACAATCATTGATGATGCTCGTCTGAAAAAGGCGATTACCGCCGCCGCTCTGGGTAATGCCATGGAGTGGTTCGATTTTGGGGTATACGGCTATGTCGCAGCCGTTTTGGGCAAAGTTTTTTTCCCGGGTGCCTCGCCTGGCATTCAGATCATCGCTGCTTTGGGCACATTCTCGGTTCCGTTCATCATTCGTCCGCTAGGGGGAATGTTCTTTGGCGTATTGGGTGATAAATACGGCCGTCAGAAGATTCTCGCCATCACCATCATATTGATGACCTTCAGCACCTTCAGTATCGGACTCATTCCTTCCTATGCCACTATCGGCTTCTGGGCACCGGTCTTGCTGCTAATTGCAAAAATGGTGCAAGGATTCTCGGTGGGAGGCGAATATACCGGTGCTTCCATCTTTGTTGCGGAGTACTCACCAGACCGTAAACGTGGTTTTTTAGGCAGCTGGCTTGATTTCGGTTCGCTGGTTGGCTTCGTCTGTGGCGCCGGTGTCGTTGTGCTGCTCACCACGATTCTGGGCCAGGAAACCTTCAATGACTGGGGCTGGCGCATTCCCTTCTTTATGGCATTGCCGCTAGGTTTAGTCGGCCTCTACCTGCGTCATGCGCTCGAAGAGACCCCAGCATTCCAGAAACATGTGGATTCACTGGAAGAAGGTTCCAAACAAGGTTTGAGTGAAGGCCCTTCTGTTCCTTTCAAAGAGATTGCACGCAAACACTGGCGAAATCTGATCTCCTGCATCGGCATCGTTATCACCACCAACGTGGCTTATTACATGCTGCTGACTTACGTGCCGAGTTATCTGACCCACAATCTGCACTATTCAGAAGACCGTGGTGTTTTGATCATTGTCGTTATCATGCTGGCGATGCTGTTTGTGCAACCGGTGATGGGATTACTCAGTGATAAATTTGGGCGTCGTCCGTTTATCATTATTGGTAGCGTGGCAATGGTGCTGCTATCCATTCCCTCCTTCATGCTGATTACTCATCACAGCCTGGTCGCACTCTTTTTTGGATTGTTGATTCAGGCGGTCATACTCAACTGTCTGATTGGCGTGATGGCCTCGACCCTGCCCGCGTTATTCCCGACTGAAGTGAGATACAGCGCGTTGGCCAGCACCTATAACATCTCCATTTTGGTTGCGGGTATTACCCCTACCCTTACCGCCTGGTTAGTGGAAGTGACAGGCAACCTTTATATGCCGGCATGGTATCTGATGGTAGTGGGTGCGATCGGTGTGGTGACCGGTTTTACCGTGAGGGAAACCGCTAACAAACCGCTCTATGGTGACACCCCGGCGGCCTCATCCCTTGAAGAGGCTAAAGAGTTACTGCAGGAACATCATGATGGCATTGAGCAGCGTATCGAGGATATTGATGAACAAATTGAGGCGTTGAAGAATAAGCGCCGCAATTTAGTTGCTCAGCACCCCGAAATAACGCAATAAACAACAGCCGCTGCCTTAGGGCAGCGGATTCCCCCCTCAATCGCTCTTCCTGACACAGAACACTTATTATCGTCTATACTTTCAGTGAGTTGGTTTATTCACTATTTTTAATTAAAACTCGATAATGATGAAATTGTTTTCATCAGAATCAATGATGGGTATTAAATTAATTTCATTATTAGCGAATAGATAGTTAGCAGATAACCGGACAGACAACGGTTACTGAATATGTAATTTACCTGACAATGATATATTGTCAGCTGAGAATGAGAGAAAATAATGCCATCGATATTTGATGAGTTATCTGACGCCCCTTCATGGGTGCCTGCTGTGTTACTTGTCACCCTTTCGCTTGTCGCGGGTTTTTTGGCTCGTTTTTTACTGCTTAGATTTATACGTTACTGGCAGGATCGCGACAGGAAATTATTCAAATCACTTGAGAAGCATCTTCGTGGTTCAATGTTTCTATTTATTCCACTGATGTTAATCAACGTCGGAGCCGAGTATGTAAATATTCACCCCGATTCGCTTTCGTTCATTACCCCCACGCTGAATGTTTTCATAATATTGTCATTGTGCTCGATTTTAATAAGATTGACCAACGTCGCGCAGGACATGCTATTTATTCGCTATGATATTAATCTGTCAAACAACCTGCGCGCCAGGAAGATTCGCACCCAGATCATTTATGTCAAAAAGGTCGCGATTGTCCTCCTTGTATCATTCTGCCTTTCTCTAATTCTTATCAGCATTCCCGGTGTGAGAAAATTCGGCACCACTATCCTCGCCGGAGCTGGGGTGGCCGGCATCATTATCGGTTTTGCGTTGCAGAAATCACTGGTTAATCTGTTCGCTGGCATTCAAATCGCCTTCACGCAACCGATCAAAATTGATGACGCGGTTGTGGTTGAAAATGAATGGGGCTGGATTGAGGAGATCAACCTGACCTATGTTGTGGTGCGTATCTGGGACCTGCGCCGACTGGTGCTCCCAATTACCTACTTTACCGAGAACGCCTTCCAGAACTGGACGCGCAATAATGCCCAAATATTGGGTTCAGTATTTCTATATCTTGATTACTCGATGCCACTCGAACCGCTACGTCAGCATTTTGAAAAAGTCTTGAGTGAAACCAAACTTTGGGATCAACAAACGCAGGTGCTTCAGGTGACTGATACTACGGACAAAACCATGACGATTCGTTTATTAATGACCGCGCAGAACTCCCCGACGGCCTGGGATTTGCGCTGCTATGTGCGTGAGAAGATGATTGAGTTTATTCAACAGAATTACCCGCAGAGTCTTCCTCATGTGCGGGCGACGTTGACCGAGGCCGCAGAATCGAATAACACGAAAACTCAATCTTAGATCACCCTCTTTTCTGCACTTTAGAGTGGCAGTTCATACATGGGTAAGTATCTACGTTGGGACACGAGCAGGGTGGACATCGCCCTGCTGTCGTCCTCAGTCCTTTTCGCCTAAAACAACAACAAAACAGACGGTCCAAGGCCGCCAGTTGTTCTTCAGTGCCCACGCCGCGCCCGCATCATCGCCAGCCTGAACTGGCGGACATCTTGTGGCGTCCAGCAGCGGCAGGACAACGGCGCGGTATCGTCAACCGCGGCGGGTAGCGGGACTTTCTCTAGCGTGCCACGATTGCAAATCGCACAGGCTAAAGTGGAGGAGGGCACGCCAAGATAGCGCGCCACCTCCGGCAAGGTCATCAGTGTAGTACGCATCATAACCTCCTCGTTGCATGTGATTTAACTGACATGGTTGAGCAGTTTTCAGCGTAATTTTATGATCGCGATCAGGTGATGAATTATTTTTGGTTAAAAAATAATCACAGCGTCATCAGCATCTCGTGCCACGCCATGCCGCCGTGATCGGACGCCGAAGGTTTGATGTACTGATAGCCGAACTTCTTATACAGATCAACGTGATGGGTTTTGCACATCAAATGGATGGTCTGCTTATCCATCTGCTTCATAAGCTTGATGAACTGTTGCATCATCAGTGTGCTGTACCCTTTGCCCTGATAGGCCGGATCGAGCACCACTGACATAATCACCACGTTAGGTGCTGCAGGATCGTGCCCGATTAACTCCTTAAATTCCTCATCTGACATCACCACATCCCAGGCGCAACCTGCATTGATAAAGCCAATGACTTGACCCTCATTTTCAAGGCACATAAACCCTTGAGGATACTGTGCGATACGGGTTGCGATTTTTTCGCGCGTGGCAGCCTCATCGCCTTCGTAGGCATTAATTTCAATGGCATAGCAGCGATCAACATCGGCTAAGGTGGCACTTCGGAACTTCAGATTCGACACAACAGACCTCTAAACATAACATCTCGTGAGCGCCATATTAGCAGGGTGTCATGGGGAAAGGTTGAGAGAATGGAGCGCTGCATTGCTGCAGCGCTACCGTTTAAATCACTTCCACAACCCGATTTTCACGTGCGCTAACAAAAGCAGCATCCAGTACCGCCAGGACTTCAATCGCCTGCTCTGGCGTCACCGGAGGCTCACTGCCATCGCGTACCGCTTGAGCAAAAGCTTCGTAATAGGCGTGATAGGCACCTTGTTCAGAAGGCACCCGTTCTGAGCCTTGCGGCGTATTGAGCGTGCCCCAGCGCTCAGGCTGCTCATAGCCCCATGCATCCCGATCGTCCGCCGGGCGCTGGCCCGCAAAAATGGCCTGCGCCTGCACATCCGTCCCTTGTGAAACAAAGCTACCGGCATCGCCATACAGACGAAACTCACGGCAAACAAAGCGATTCAGTTTGGTGGCGGAAAGATAGGATTTAGTCCCGTTTTGATGAGTTAGCGTCAGCACAAAACTGGCGTCGGTCGGCCCTTCCGGCAGGTCGATGATATCCAATTGAGCATAAACCGATTTTACCGGCCCCAACAGAAACAGCGCCTGATCGACAATATGACTGCCTAAATCACGCAGCAAACCGCCGGTTTCGCCGCCTTCGAGGGTATTGGCATCGTCAAAATCCATACGATTATGCAAACGCCACACTTTTCCCACGCGATTTTGCTCAATCAGTTTTTTCAGCGTGCGCACATCATGGTCAAAACGACGGTTGTGATACACGCTCAATACGACGCCTTTCGCTTTTGCGGCATTGGCCAACTCACGCCCCGTTTTCGCGTCGGGTGCAAAGGGTTTGTCGGCAATCACCGCCACACCCGCAGCAATCGCTTCCAGCACCAATTCGCGGCGCGTTTGCGGTGGTGTCGTGATCGTGACGACATCGACACCTGCCGCCAGCATGTCGGTCAGGCTGGCATAGATCGGAATGTCGGGAAAATCCGCTCTCACGCGTGCAATAGTGGCTGGCGCACGCGCCACGATGCCCGCTAACTCCACGCCCTCAGCCGCATTAATGAATGGCGCGTGAAAGTGTTTGCCGCCCGTTCCATAGCCCACGATACCGATTTTCATGCTGCCTCCTTGTGATAGAGAAGAGTGGTAAGGCAATCAGTAATAACATAATCGCAACAACTAAAACTGCTCGCTCACGCAAAAATGGCACAAAAATATCATTTTTAGGAAAAATGGCTTTACTGTGCCGCAGGGAAGTTGCGTTTAATCGGCGCAAAGTCACTGGCGTTTTTGCCTAATAGTCGCTGAGGGCGGAAATCTGCCAGCAACTCACTGGCCTGATCCTGCACCAGTTCCTGCGCCACCAGCTTGCCAATCAACGGTGACAATGTGATTCCACTGTGTGTCACTGCCACATATACACGCTGATGAGGCGTGACGTAGCCGATGGCAGGTAATCCATCCGCCGGTCTTGCGCGCTGTCCGATGACAATGTTTTCAATCTGCAATTCGCCAGCGTCCGCAAACAACGCCTGATAGCGATCGCGGAACTGCTGGGCAATATCGCCATGGAGCGAAGGTGGCGAGGCAGGATCGGCAAGATCGTCCAGTTCCAGTGCTTGTAATAACAACCGCCCGCCGCCATCCGGGCGCACGTTGAGCTGAGGAGAGATTAAATTGGTTGCCAGCGAGAGCGGCTGTGGCGCCGTGCGTGCCAGGAAACTACAGGCCACCGCGTTGGGTTTGCTGGTATCGAGCAGCGCCAAATCAAGATTAAGGGTGTTAAGCAGTTGATTGGCCCAGCGCCCGGTGGCAATCACCACGTGATCAACCTGCCACTGTTCACCGTTTACCAGATGCAGCGTGACGCCATCAGCTTGTTCGCTAAGACGTTCAATCGCATGTTGTTGATGCAATACCGCCCCATTGGCACGCGCTTCAGACCAGAGTCGCGAGAGATACAGCGCCGGATGCAATACCGATTCCGTTGGGAAATGCCAGACGCTGCCACTTACCGCCTGTAAACGCAAATCCGGCACTTCACGCTGCAACGCATCCGCTGTCACCTCGCGCGCCGGATAGCCCAGCGATTGCAGTGAGGTAGCGCGTTGTCGCAGCCTCTGCTGCGCCTCGCCTTCTGCCGCCCACTCCCAGGTGCCACAGGTTTCCAGCCAGCGCAGACCATTGGTTTGCGAAAGCTGCAAACGAGTATGTTCTTCCATAGAAAGGGCATTGAGCTGGTGATAACTGAGGGGTTGTTTACCATTGGAGTTGACCCAGGCGAAGGTGGTGCTGCTGGTGCCGGCACCAATATGCTGCTGTTCAAAAATCGTAACCTGTACGCCCTGCAAGGCTAATGCGCGCGCCACCGCTAAACCGATGACGCCGCCGCCCACTATCGCAATCTTTTGAGTTGTCATGAATGGCTCCTGAATGAATAGCCCTATCATAACAACGTTCACCTGCAGAGATTGCAATCGCTATATAACGCTTACTGCGCAGGATATAAGAAAATCCTCTGATGCCAGAGAATAAATTTATATCGACGTCAGCATTTTCCCATTTGAGAAATAGGCCAGCAAATTCTCCAGCACATTATTCGCCATGCCTTCACGGGTTTCATGGGTGGCACTCGCAATATGTGGGGTTAATAACACATTATCTAATTCACGCAGCGCAGGATGAATAACCGGTTCTTGCGGGAAAACATCCAGCGCGGCGCCTTTTATCACACCCTGCTGCAATGCCTGGATAAGATCGTTTTCATTCACCACCGTGCCGCGTGCAATGTTGATCAGCACACCCGATTTCCCCAACGCCGCCAGCACTTTTACGTCCACCAGCTGGATATTTTCCGGGCTACCCGGCAGCGCCAGCACCAGGAAATCACTGAACGCCGCCAGCTGTTCAATGTTCTCACAGCGTTGGTAAGGCACATCTTTTTGACTGCGCGCGGTGTAAGCGATCTCCATACCGAATGCCTCAGCACGCCGGGCAATCGCAAGACCAATCGCGCCTAAACCCGCGATGCCCATGCGTTTTCCGCTGGCTTTACTGGAAAGCGAAGTGCCGGTATTTTCCCACGCGCCAGAGCGGGCGAACTGATGATTGGCCACCAGGTTGCGTGAAAAAGCTAAGGTCAGCGTCATGGCTAAATCGGCGACATCATCGGTGAGAATATCGCTGGTGATGCTCACCTGAATATCATGTGCAGCGGTGTAATTCAGGTCGATACGATCGGTTCCCACCCCAAACACCGCAATCGCTTTACAGGCCGGCACCTGTTCCAGAATCGACGTTTCTACACCCACGTCGCCGCGCGTCACTATGCCTAGAATCTCTTTGCCCTGGCGCTGAAGAAATAGCGCAGGGTCCTGCTCATTATATAAACGATGGCAATGAAAATGTTGCGAGAGTTTTTCGTCCAGCTGAGGCATCAGTGGCTGAATAATCAGAATATGGGGTTGCGAAGACATCATTATTTTCCAGGATGGATAAGCGTGTCGTTTCAGACTACCGGATGAATTTATGTTACGGCATCCTTGTTACTTTTTTCGCTAATAAGATCACGGGGAAAGTGAAATGAATCCTGGTGGAGAATCAGGTTTTATTTCGGATCTGTCTTGACCGTAATGCGTTGAGCACGCTGGCGAACTCACCTTACGCAGTCTACGGTTAATAAAAAAACCATAACAATTCAACTTACCATGGAAAGCCGCTATGACCGCCCATGTCGACATCACAGCAAGCCAGGAACACGAACTTCACTCTTTGCAGCAATTATTGCAGACGCATCTTGAGCAACTGCTGCCTGCGGGTCAGCCGAGCGATCAAGTTCGTGCCGCCATGCGCGCCGGTGCACTGGCACCGGGTAAACGCATTCGTCCACTGCTGCTGCTGTTGGCTGCGCGAGATATGGGCAGCAAAGCATCGCAACAGGGCATTCTTGATCTCGCCTGCGCAGTTGAAATGGTGCATGCCGCGTCGTTGATCCTCGATGATATTCCATGCATGGACAATGCTCAGATGCGACGCGGGCGCCCGACGGTGCATCGCGAATTTGGCGAAAGCGTGGCGATTCTGGCGGCGATTGCCCTGCTGAGCCGCGCCTTTGAAGTGATTGCCGTTGCGCCAGGTTTAGCCGCCCTGCAGAAATCAGAGGCGATTGCCGAACTCTCTTCTGCCGTGGGTTTACAAGGTTTGGTGCAGGGTCAATTCCAGGATCTGCATCAGGGCGCGCAATCGCGTAGCCCGGAAGCCGTCGCATTAACCAATGAACTCAAAACCAGCGTGCTGTTCCGAGCCACCTTGCAAATGGCGGCGATTGCCGCGGAAGCAACACCCGCTATGCGCCAGAAACTCAGCTATTTCGCGCAGGATTTGGGTCAGGCTTTCCAGTTGCTCGATGATCTCGCCGACGGCAGTAAACACACCGGCAAGGACGTTAATCAGGATCAGGGTAAATCGACGCTGGTACAGATGTTGGGGGCCGAAGGTGCTGAGCGCCGCTTGCGTGAACATCTGCGCAGTGCCGATGCGCACCTCGCCTGCGCCTGCCATCGTGGCATAGCGACCCGCCAATATATGCACGCCCTGTTTAATCAACAGCTGGCGATGTTTCACTGATCGCGGGACTGCCGATGGGGCACTTTGCCGTGATTGCGCCGCCACTGTATAGCCACTTTCACGCGCTGCAGGCGTTGTCACAGACGCTGATTGCGCGCGGTCATCGCATCACCTTTGTGCAACAGGATGATGCACGCCTCCTGCTAACGGATGAATGTATAGGATTCAGCACAGTAGGTGAGCGCAGCCATCCCGCCGGTTCTCTGGCACGGGTGTTACAGCATCTGGCCTCGCCCCTTTCGTTATGGCGGGTAATCAGTGATATCGCCGCCAGCACCGATATGTTGTGTCGTGAACTGCCTGCGCGTTTAACCTCGTTGCAAGTCGATGGTGTGATTGCCGATCAGATGGAAGCGGCGGGTGGCTTAGTGGCAGAAGCGTTGCACCTTCCCTTTGTTTCAGTGGCCTGCGCGCTGCCGGTGAATCGCGAGCCTGGCATACCGCTGGCGGTGATGCCGTTTCGCTTTGGTCAGGATGAAAAATCACTGCAACGTTTTCAGGCCAGTCAGGATATTTATGATCGCCTGATGCAGCGCCATGGCGCGGTGATCAGCCACCATGCGCAACGATGGGGTTTACCCGATCGCCACAGCCTGCATCAATGTTTGTCACCGCTGGCGCAGATTAGCCAACTCGTTCCAGCATTTGATTTTCCGCGCCAGCAACTGCCCACCCATTTTCACGCTGTGGGTCTGCTGCAGGCATCGAATCCTCCCCGCAGTGCCAGCGCGCCCTGGCCAGAATTGCGACAGCCGGTGGTTTATGCCTCTTTTGGCACCTTGCAAGGTCATCGTTTTCGCTTGTTCCTGCATCTGGCACAAGCGTGCCGCAACCAGCAGCTCTCGTTGGTGATTGCCCATTGTGGCGGTTTGGACGCCAATCAGGTGCAGCAGCTTAAGCGCGCCGGTGCCGCGTGGGTGACGGATTTTCTCGATCAGCCAGCCGCGCTGCAACATGCGCAGCTGTTTATCACCCATGCCGGACTCAACAGCACGTTAGAGTCACTGGAATGGGGCACCCCGATGCTGGCGCTGCCGCTGGCCTTTGACCAACCCGGGGTGGCGTCTCGTATTGCCTGGCACGGTGTCGGTCATCGCGCGTCTCGCTTTAGCCGCGTGCATCAGCTGGAGCAGCACCTGCAGCAACTGTTGACGGATGACGGCTATCGGCTACGTATCTCGCCGATTCAGGCGCAGCTGCAGCGCTCAGGCGGTTGCGAGCGCGCCGCTGATATCGTTGAGCAGGCATTGGGGCAACACCGTGTTGTGCTGGCGGAGGCGACCTGATGCCCGAGAATTATGACGTGATTTTAGTGGGTGCCGGACTGGCTAATGGCTTGATTGCGCTGAAGCTGCGTCAGCGCCAACCCCAGTTGCGCATTCTGATGCTGGAAAGTCACGCGCATCCGGCAGGGAATCATACCTGGTCCTTTCATCAGGACGATCTCAGCCCCCATCAGCTTCAGTGGTTGCAACCGTTGATTGCCTATCGCTGGCCCGGCTATCAGGTGCGTTTCCCTACACTGCGCCGCAATCTCAGCGGGGAATATTGCTCAATCACCTCTGCAGATTTTGCCCAACGGCTTTATGAGGTCATGGCGGATGATCTCTGGATCAATACCCCGGTGAATGAGGTGCGACCCACCCAGGTCACCCTGGCCGACCATCGCGTACTGCATGCTGCGGTAGTGATTGATGGTCGCGGCCTGCAACACACGCCACATCTGCAACTGGGCTATCAAGCCTTTATCGGTCAGGAGTGGCATCTGGCGAGGCCTCACGGTTTAACACAACCGATCTTGATGGATGCGACAGTGGATCAACAACAGGGCTACCGCTTTGTCTACACCTTACCGCTCAGTGCGGATCGTCTATTAATTGAAGATACGCACTACATCAATCAGCCGACGCTGGCGGAGCACACTGCGCGGCAGAATATCGCCGACTACGCCAAAGCGCATCACTGGAGCTTGAGCCTTCTGCTGCGTGAGGAGCAAGGTTCACTGCCAATAACATTGAGTGGCGATATTGATGCCTT
>AEWW01006298.1_pt1 | contig 11327 bp, 5 predicted proteins | sample 267848 | NCBI WGS metagenome assembly AEWW01 (sample SAMN00713649, study PRJNA62039) | ant fungus garden metagenome | place: Panama: Gamboa | collected Apr-2009 | depth 0.5 m m | reverse complement strand
GCTGCCGTTTCATCGCCTGACGTGGCGTCAGTTACCTGGCATGATGCTGCTGGGATTCACCTTTGGCTTTGTGCATTTCGGGTTAATGGTGATTGGCATGCAAACCACCGATGCGGGCACCACCGCCGTGTTTATCCAGATGGGCACGCCGATCGCCATGCTGCTGGCAGCATTCTGGCTCAAAGAGCGGCTGCGCTATCAGCAAATCGGCGGCGTAGTGGTGGCGTTTTTGGGCGTGATGATTCTTACAGGCAGTCCGGCACTCGCGCACTGGCAAAGCATCATGTGGTTATTGATCAGCGCTTGTGGTTGGGCATGCAGCACGGTGCTGATCAAGCGTTTGCCGCCGATTGCACCGCTGGCGATGACGGGCTGGCTGTCACTGTTTGCCATTCCACTGGTGGGGGTGAGTTCGCTACTCACCGAGCAGAATCAATTCGCTTTGCTGCTCGCGGCGGGTTGGCGCGGTTGGCTCGGAGTCATCTACAGCGCGCTGGGTTCGTCCATCCTCGCTTATTCATTGTGGTACGGCCTGCTGAAACGCTACCCCGCCAGCCAGATTCTGCCCTGGTCATTGCTGAGCCCGGCACTGGCGCTGTTAATGGGCGTGGCAATTCTGCATGAATCGCTGGATTACAGCAAAGTGATCGGCACGCTGCTGATTGTAGGAGGGATATTGCTGGCAGTGGTACGAGGCACAGTCATGAAGAAGAGGGTGGTCGTGTAATTGGGATTTTTCAGCCGAAATGCTGAGAACTCTTTATGTAAGAGGATTATATCGGCATATCACTCAACCCTGCTATGCGGCATGTAAGGCGCGCACGCCGGCTCAAAATCGCGAGTTAATTCCCTATCTTCCTGATTATTACTCTCCTATTTAATTAATTCCTTCAATACAACACTTCATTAATGTCTGGCACTAATTTTAATAAATGACTGCTATTAATCTGATTCGAACAGAAAACCCTTCACTATTTTTGTGTAAACAGTCACAGTATCGACCAATTAAAATGAAAGCGAAAAGTAAAGAATTAATGTGAAGGTTATTTGACTATATAACCTTTTGACAAATAAATATACCAGCAATGCATATAAACCCCGTTGCTTTTGAGCGTAGAACATCAATCAAGCATAAACAACTGCAACTCAACATAAGTGTATGTGAGACGTGACATGTATTCTAACGCGATATGGATCATGCTGGAGAAGTCAGTCAATATCATCGGACTGATATATATCAATTCGTTAATGGCTAAATACATTGGCCCGGATAACTTTGGCAAGATAAACATCGCCACCTCGCTGTTTATCTTTGTACAGACGTTGTCATGGTTTGGTGGTCAGAATATTATTTTTAAACGCATGAGTGAGAGAGCCCGTTCAGGTATCTCTTTGGCGATGCACACGCAGAATCAGAGGCGTTTTTTCTTTCTCATCTCCTCAAGTGCAGTACTCACGTATCTCTACTTCTTTACGGATCTCACGGTCTTTATCTTTGGCGTTGCCAACTGCATCGCGACGTATTACATCGTGATGGACTTCTTTTCGATCTATAACAACACTCAATTAAAATCAAAGATCAATACGATTACCAATGTCATCGGATTGTCTTTGGCACTGATGGCCAGATTCTACATATCTCACTTTGAACTGCCGATTTACTATTTCACGATACCTATCATCATTATCCCTCTGGTCCCTTACGTCATGCGCCTTGTGTACTTTAGGCAGACCACAGCAGTCAATGAAAGTAGTAAAGGTGCTGTGATGTATAACCGTCATATGTTGTATACCGGCGGGGCCTTAATTCTGTCGAGCATATCAGCGGATATCTACACGCAGATTTCGAGTATTTTTCTGGCTAAAATGATCTCTTACTCAAATCTGGGAATCTATAGCGTTGCATTAACCATAGGAGGCGCCTGGTCATTTATCGTATTGGCATTAATAACGAGTTTCTTCTCAAAGATTTACAATGAAAAGAATCAACCTGCTGTAGATGAATTACTAAGTAAAATCAACAGGATTGTTATCCTGCTGTCTCTTGTTGTGCTAGGTGGGTTCTATCTGTTTGGTGATGACTTTATCCATTTGCTTTATGGCAATAAGTATATGGGATCTGCCGAAATTATACCCATCATCATTATTGGCACGATGTTCTCGTCACTGGGAACCATCTGCTACCGGTATATGATCAAAGAGTCCGGATACAACTATCTGGCTAAGAAGATGTTTTTATGTTGTGTATTAACCGTGCCATTCTCCTGGCTCATGATTCGCACCTTCGGGATTAATGGCGCTGCATACTGTTTTTTGATTGTCGAAATTTTGTCTTGTACGTTACTGAATTACTTTTTCAAGAATAAAACAATCATCAAAATGCACCTCAACATTTTTAAAATGAGATAATTTCAATGAGAATGATAAAACACACAGTTAAGTCAGCTCTGAAAATTAGCGCTAATATTTCACCAGAATTCTGTGCTAAAGCCCACTACTACATAAAGTTTAAGAAGAAACTTAATTTAACTAATCCTACCAATTTTAATGAAAAGATTCAGTGGCTCAAGTTCAATGAGCTGAACAATGATATCTACACTCGCTGCGCGGATAAGTATAAAGTCAGAGAATATATTTCATCCAAAGGCTGTGGTGAAATTCTGAATGAGCTTTATGGCGTCTACGACAATCCGCAAGATATTGACTATGCTGCACTGCCTGAAAGATTTGCCCTCAAGTGCAATCACGGCGCAGGCTACAACATCATTTGTAGTGATAAATCCTCATTAAATGTTGATAAAACCAACCGGCAGTTGAGCAAGTGGTTAAGTGAGGATTTCTCATCACATTTTATTGAACCACAGTACCGAAAGATTGAAAGAAAGATTCTCTGCGAAAAATTCATCGAGAATGAACGCGGTGGTTTTCCAGACGACTATAAGTTTTACTGCTTTAACGGTAAACCCTACGCCGTCATGGTTTGTGTCGGTCGTGAAAAAGGCACGCCTAAATTCTATTACTTTGACATGAACTGGAATCCACTTCCCTTTGAAGATACAGTGAAGTTGATTAATAAGTATGATCTGCCCGAGATGCCTGATGGCTTTGTAAAAATGAAGCAGTATGCAATGAAACTGGCGAGCGATTTTAAATTCGTGCGCGCTGATTTCTATCTTCTGAACGGCGAAGTCATTTTTGGCGAACTGACATTTACGCCTTCAGCAGGACTGGATGTCTCCCTTCAGGAAGCGGATGTCATTTTGGGAGGGCAGCTGAGGTTGTGATGGGTGTGCATGGAGCGCCCCAGACAGAGTAGAGTTAACTCTCGCAGTTGATGGATAGCGGTTCGGGGATTGAGGGCGGCATAATGAAGCACTCAATCCCTTTTCATTTATTGATTCAGCTCCGCGACTGCGGCCCTGGCAGTGATACAAGCCTTTAACACCTTACGAGTCTCAATCCTTTCCAGGTCAGGCGGCAGCAAGGGCAGGGCGTTGTAAGGGATTTCAGACCCTATGTTTAAAAAAATCTTTTTTATCGACATATCGTCAAAACATGTCGATGGCGTAAACATGTCGAAATCATGATATGTAAGATATATCATATAGCCTAAAATGTTAAATGAACACATAACAGCAAGAGGTCAATGTTAAAGGAACTAATAATATAAAAATCAATGTATTAGACACCTTACAAGATGGGTTTTCGATAAGTACTTTCCTACAGACTATTCTTAGTTATCTTGCTAGGCTATCGTTCAAATCAATCCTGTCAACCGATCTTACGGACCGCCTATCCCATGAAGAAAGTGCTTATTGTCGACGACCATCCGGTAATTCGTTTTGCCGTGAAAATGCTGCTGGAGCGAAGCGGTATGGAAGTTGTGGCGGAAACCGATAATGGTGTGGATGCTATCCAGAAGACCAAAGATACGCGCCCGGATCTGGTCCTACTGGATATCGGTTTACCTAAAGTAGATGGTTTTCAGGTGTTACAACGCCTACGCGCACTGCAGTTACCGCTGAAAATTTTGGTGCTGACTTCGCAGGGAGGAGCGAACTTTGCTCAACGTTGCAAACAGGCTGGGGCTGACGGTTTTGTGACTAAAAGCGATGATTTAGGCGAACTCACCGATGCGATTAAAATGGTGATGCGCAATTACAGCTTTTTCCCGCAAATGGAGTATGGGCAGTCGAATAATCAGGATGACGGCAAATTGCTTTCTGATATTTCCGATCGTGAACTCAGTGTGCTGATCAACATTGCTAAAGGGCTGACCAATAAGCAGATCGGGGAGCAACTGGTGTTGAGTGAAAAGACCATCAGTACCTATAAACATCGCCTAAAACAGAAACTCAACGCAGACACGTTAATTGAGTTGATCGATTTTGCCCGTCGTAACAATTTGATTGGATAATTCTCGCTATGCAACGCTTACGCGTCATTTTACTGTTTATTGGGATGTGGCTTATCTGCGCGCCCGTTCAGGCTTCCGAACTTCAGTTAATGACGCATCTGATAGGCTCAGAACAACCTGCTTTAATATTGTCCCCCGATGAAAAGGCTTTCCTTCATCAGAAGCATCAGTTGGTCATGGGCGTAATGCGTAACGACTCGCCCCCTTATGGAATGCGTAATATTCGTGGCGAATTTGAAGGTATCAGCGCGGATTACGTCGGCCTTATCGCACAACAGTTAGGCGTTCCGGTACGTATTGAAACCTTTAACGATCCTGAAAAGCGCTGGCAAGCATTGGCGGCAGGAAAAATCGATTTTATTCCTTCTGTGCCCAAATGCGTAGCCAACAACGATTTTGCCATGTCTGCATCCTATGCCAGAGACCGGGCGGTTCTGGGTATGGAGATGAAACACACCAAAAAGCTATCTGATAATCTGCAAGGGGTTCAGGTCGCTTTAGTCAGAGATTACCTGCCGCTTTCACTGTTACGCCAATATTACCCGCAAGCCAGGTTTCGTCTCTATGATAATTATCAGGATGCACTCAGCGCTGTGGCTTTTGGCAAAGCGGATGTCTACCTGGGTAACAGTTATTCGCTAAGTCGCAACTACCTGAATAATGTGCATTTGTCGCGTTACAGCACCTTGCCCGTCAGGGATATCGCCTTCGCGTTTAGCCACAATCAGCCTGAGCTTTTGTCATTATTTAACAAGGCGTTAGCGAATATTCCTTTGGCTGATAAGTTGCAAATCAACCGCATCTGGCAGCCTGATTTAGTCGATATTACCCAGTCTGTTAATCCGTTGACGTTCACAGCGGAAGAACAACGATGGATGGCGGCGCATTCTCACGTCAATGTGGTGTTGTTTAGCGGCGATAAAGCGGCGCCAATGACCATTGTGGGGGCCGATGGGAAATTACGCGGAATGGCATACGATTTGCTTTCGATAGTGAGTCTGAAAACCGGGCTCATCTTTGAATATAGTACTGTCGATAACGCCATCCAGTTGATGCAACGGGTTAAAACGGCGGAAGTTGACATGTTCGCCTCACTCACCCCCAGCATGCAGAGTTCGCAACAGATCCTCTTTACTCGCCCTTATCTGCGCAGTGCTTATGCTCTTACCACGCACGCAAATCGCAGCGATATTCATTCTCTGCCAGATTTACGGGGTAAGCGGTTGGCGATGGTGTCAGGCAGTGGATCAGAAGATCTCATTCACACTCATTTTCCTGACATCACATTAGTTTCAGTGGATAACGAATCTGCCTTGATGGAGAGCGTGGCGGAAGGGCGCGCAGATGCTGCTGTGGGCATTTTGATGATGTCGGATTACCAAATTAAGTCTTACTATCCCAGGCAACTTAAAATTGTGGCGACCGTGGGGGATCGGCCCGCCTGGATATCCTTTGGTGTCGGACCAAGCGATCCTGAACTACGATCCATTCTTGATAAAGTACTGTTAAGCATTCCGCCCGTCGAAATGGAGAGTCTGGCAAACCGTTGGCGTCCGGGGGATTTTGTCAATGTTGACGATTTTTGGGCGCGTTATCGTGATTTGATGATCGCATCCGCTATTTTCACCGGCATCATTATCCTGCTGACGGTGGGATGGGCACTTTATCTGCGTCAGCAGATAAAACGTAAGGCGGCACTACGCCGGGAATTAAACAATCAACTGGCCCAGCTGCGTACCGTGGTAAGCAGTATGCCGTTCCCCGTTTCACTGCGCGATCGTCAGGGAAGACTGACATTTTGCAACGAACGCTATTTGGTCGAAACCGGTGTCACTTATGACGAGGCACTGGGCAAAACCATGGTGGAACATCCTGGCCTGCGCACTCCGGAACAAGCGGCTTTCTACCATGGCCAGCTAATGGAAGTGATGAACTCCGACTCGCGCATTCTGGAAGATCGCCGTTACGACTTGTGGGACAACCCCAATTCTTCTATCGGCATTACGGTATATCAGTGGATTGAACCCTGGCATGACAGTGATGGCACGGTGGTGGGTGTGATTGGGGGATGGATGGATATCTCGGAACGTGAAGCACTGTTTGCCGAGCTACGTGAAGCCAAAGAGCGTGCGGAAGATTCTAACCGCGCGAAATCGGTGTTCCTCTCTACCATGAGCCACGAAATCCGTACGCCAATGAACGCGATCATCGGCATGCTGGATATGGCATTAAAGAAAGGACGCAACGGCGAGCAGGATATACAAGCGCTTGAAGTCGCTTATGAATCGGCAGACAGCCTGGTGGGACTGATTGGCGATATTTTGGATATTTCACGCATCGAGGGTGGACAGCTGGATTACCAACCTGAACCTGTTGATCTGGCGAAGCTGATTGATAATCTGCTCAAAGTTTTTCAGGGATTAGCACTGGATAAAAACATCAGTCTGACCAAGCGCTATCCTGAAGAACCTCTTCAACCGGTTCTTGCCGATCCTCTGCGTATCAAGCAAGTGCTCTCCAATTTGCTGGGCAATGCCATTAAATTTACCGACCAGGGCGGTGTTTCACTGATCGTCCAGCAGCAGGTGGATGCGGTGAGCAATGTGGTGACCTATACCATCGATGTGCAGGACAGTGGTATCGGTATTGATCAGGCACAGCAGGCGACGTTGTTCCAGCCCTTTAGCCAGGCAGACAATCGTCGATCCGGTACCGGTTTAGGTCTTTATATCAGCCGGACCGTTTGTGAAAAAATGAACGGCACTTTAACTCTGAGAAGCGAGCGGGGTATTGGGACCTGTGTGCAAGCGGTGATGCGTTTGCCACTGATGAGCAGTGCAGGGGAAAGAGACGAATCCATCCATAATATTGCTGCGGCTTTGCCCAGCGGTAAGGTGCTGGTGGTCGATGATAATGCCGCCAACCGCATGTTACTGGCGAAACAGCTCAGTTGGCTGGGGCAGCAGGCGACGCTGGCGTGTGATGGCTATGAAGCATTGCAATGCTGGCAGCAAGAACACTTCGATGTGATCATCACTGACTGCAATATGCCGGGTCTCAGCGGCTATCAATTGACCCAGATGATCCGAGAATCAGAAGCAGAGCAGTCGCGTCGGGCGGCGTGGATTATCGGCTTCACCGCCAATGCGATGCACGAAGTCTATGAGCGTTGCATGGAAGCGGGCATGAACAGTTGTTTATTTAAACCTTGCTCGTTAAACAGTTTGTCAGCGGCACTCAGTCAGGCCGATTCCGACCAGGCTGCTGAGTGGGTTGAAGAACATAACCCGCCAATTGAACAGGCGGATGAAGAACAACGCATGGCGGAAAGCCTGCATGATTTAATGGTCACCACATTACAAGAGGATCTCTCCAGACTTGCTGTTTTAACGCCAGCGGAGGATCGCCACGCGATCGCCGATCTTGTTCATCGTATCGCGGGAAGTCTGCGTATTGCGCGGCGTAATGATCTGGCAGATGCCTGTCTGAGTCTGGAAAAGCAGTGCCGGGATACGTCTTTACCGGTCGAGGTCTTCACACCCGCCCTGACGTCACTGACGACAGAACTTTACGCTTATCTCTCTGACTTACAGAATTCGCCGGTGCTGTGAGGCACCGGTTTATTTCTCTGCTATGCAAAGCCATTTCTCGCTGCTAAATCCACCACATCGCTGATCTTACTGGTTTGCATCTTCTTCATAATGCTGCGTTTATAGGTACTGACGGTTTTACAACTGATATCCAGTTCCTGGGCAATGGTCTTGTTTTTTTTACCGGCGGCCAGATGACGTAGCATCTGTATTTCCCGATTGGTGAGTGACTGTATAATCAATCTGTCAGGATAACGCTGATGATAAGCGTTTTTAGCATGGCGAAATATCACGGACTCGTTATTGGCGAGCGCGGTTAACACGCTGCTGAGTTTTTCAATGGGACAGGCTTTGCTCATATACGCCTGATAATCCAGGCGTAAACTGCGCAACAGATAATAAACGCTGTCGTCTCCTGCATACGCAAAGATTCGCATATCAGCATAACGACGTTTTAACCTGATAAGTTTCACCAGCGAGGCGTGGCTAAGTTGGGCCGGATCAAACACCACAAGATGTGGGCGAAACACCACCGTACTATAGATGAAATCATCCTCATCGCCGGTGGCGTTAATCACTTTATCGTGTCGTTGCTGAAAGAAAGGCACTAAAACATCACGAATTAACGGTTGCCGATCATAAATAATAACGTGCATCTGGGCGTCCTTGCTGTGCGAGAAAAATACTAAACTATTCTCACACAGCCTTGCTTCTTGATAACCAAGCCGCGTCTTTAATTCATTGAATGACAGACAATAACTCAATTAAGAAGGGGGGAGATGCAGGTGTCGCTCAACCCATTGCGCTAATTCTTCGGGGGAAAGCGGTTTTGTCAGGCAGGTGTTCATACCTGAGCTAAGACAGGTTTTGGTGGCATCAAAGCCGCTCATAGCGGTCAGCCCCAGAATCGGCACGGGGCCAAGACGCTCATTGGCTTCCTGCAGGCGAATATGACGCGTCATCGTAAAACCATCCATTTCAGGCATGGTGCAATCGGTAATGATCACATCGATTTGAGCCTGATGCTTCTGCCACAACGCCAATCCTTCTTTGCCATTACTGGCAACCAGAACCTCATGGTGGTTATTTTGTAGCTGTTGGCTGAGCATCAGGCGCGCGGGTGGGTAATCTTCAACTATCAGCACCTTCGAGCGCTTCTGCTCGCCGGGAAGTGTTATCGGTGTCAGTTTGGCTGGATGCGCACTGAGATGGAGACTCACCGCGCTGCCTTTGCCTGCCACCACTTCAGCGGTAATCTCCGCGCCAGCCGCATGTGCCATCCGCTGACAGGCTGCGAGGCTGAAGCCGGTCAGCGCCCAGTCGCGTTCGTCGGCTTCCTCTGTCACCTCTGCGCTGTTCATGAGTGCGGTGGCGGCATCAAACCCGTTGCCCTGGTCGCTCACTTCAATGACCAGGTGATGGCACCCATCGGGCAGGGTTTCCAGCGGGTAGATTGCCACTGCAATTTCCCCTTGCCCGGTGTGTTGAATGGCATTACGCAGCAGGCTAGAGACAATACGGATAATAAACAGCGGATCGAACTCAAACATCGGGGCTGGCAGCGCATCGGTCACGTTGATTTGCAGCCCTTTATCTTCTGCCTGCTGGCGAAAAAGTGCCACCGTACTGTGCAGCAGTGATGGGATATTCACCACCCGACTGTGATTATTGCTATCACGCGCTTCGGCACGGAAGATATCAAACACATCCCCCACCCGTGACAAAAGAATACAGGCGGACTCATAAGCGGTTTGCACATTCTCATTGTGCAATTTTTGCTGCTGCAATCGGCCGAGTTCCAACTCCAGCAACCCCATCATGGCATTGAGCGGCGTGCGCACTTCATGGCCCATACTCTTCATAAATTGGTTGCGTGAGTGCAATACCTGTTGATTCTCGGCAGTGGCGCGCTCCAGTTGTTCGATTAACGCCTCTTTGGATTGCAGATGCCGGGCCACGGTTTTCAGGCTGTTGCGCAGGCGAGTCACCCACAAAAAGAGACAGCCTGCTATCAATAGGGCGGTGATGATGATGATAAAAAGCGTCCATGAGGTCTCAGCATCGTAATGACTCTGCTCGGGGACCGGGAGGGTATCACGCCACGATGCTGCCAGATGGGTCAGCGTATTCGGGGTGATCTGCTGCAATGCCTTATTGGTCAAGCTCAAGGCCAGGGGATTATCCCGTTTCGCCGCAAAACTGATATTCAGCGGCTTCACGGGCAACGCTAATGCCTGATAGAGCGAGCCTATACCCGTGCGTTTTAGATGATATTGCGCGGCAAACTGTGAGGCCACCACAGCACGTACTTGCTGCTGTTTTAGCAGGTGAAGTGCCGTTTGCAGGTTCTCCACTTCAACCAATTGCAGCGTGGGGTACCAGGTTTGTAGCCAGGGGATTAATGGGTTTTGCCTCACGATGGCAATCTTCTCGTCTGACAAATCCTGCAGAGACAAAGGACGTTCATGTTGGCGATTCATCAACAGTACGGGCGGTGTGACCAACCAGGGCGTACCGGTTTGCAGCCGGGGCGCAGTGGCTTCATCTTCACCCGGCACACTAAAAGCCTGGCTGACTAGCGCCTGAGGATAGCGCGCGAGAAAAGCAGCCTTTTCCTGATCGCTGTTGATGACATGATAGTCAAAAGCAATACCAAAGCGATCGCTAATGAATTTCAGCAGATTGATGGAGAGGCCATCGGGCTTGTCCTGGGCATTCATGAAGCTGTAGGGCTCAAGGCGGCTATCCAGCACCACTTTGACTGGTTGGTTTTCGGTTAACCACGTGATCTCTTCAGGGCTTAACGCCAGCACACGTGACGCTTCAGCGGTGTCGTGATTCAACCCCCAATCGTGAGAAATGCGCAACCGACTCACCAGCGGCAGGGCATCCAGCACCTGGTCAATAGCGGTAAGTAATTGTGGCGCACGGCTGTTCACCCCAAAGCTGAAGTTCAGCGCACCTAAGGTTGCATCCGGCGTCAGCCAGACATTATCAAGCTTTAAGTCGCGTGCCAGGTAGTGGGCGGTGGTGCGATTAATGGCAATCGCACCGGACTCACCGGTAGCCAGTCGCTGTACTGCATGGTAATAATCCAAAAAACTATTTGGTGAGGCACCATAGGGGTCCCATTGATGCTGCTTGTCCTGCATTAACGCCAATAACCCGTTCTCAATTTCCATTTGCTGAAGTGGAGCCTGATTGGAATGTAACACCACGGCCTGATCGTGCAGCCACGGCAAGGAGGCGGCAACGGTACGGTTGTTCTCCAGAGCGGGACGCCAGATGGCCAGCATGTCGATGTCACCGTGATGTAACGC
>AEWW01004669.1_pt1 | contig 11362 bp, 10 predicted proteins | sample 267848 | NCBI WGS metagenome assembly AEWW01 (sample SAMN00713649, study PRJNA62039) | ant fungus garden metagenome | place: Panama: Gamboa | collected Apr-2009 | depth 0.5 m m | reverse complement strand
CGCAATTTCACTTATGGCTAAATAAACTCGTATTTTCCCCCCTTAATCCACGCTTTAGCCTTGGCGGGTTTTGGCATCCTATGCTCAGAATTCCTGCCAGCTGAGGTATGTCGTGGCTGAAGAGAGCGACGAGGACAAAACAGAATCGCCCACGGCGCACCGACTAGAGAAGGCGCGAGAAGAGGGGCAGATTCCGCGATCGCGCGAGCTGACATCGGTACTGATGCTGCTGGCGGGCTTGCTGATCCTGTGGCTCGGCGGCGAACTGATGGCTGAACAGCTGGCCAGCATGTTGGCCACTGGCTTTCGTTTCGATCATGCCATGGTGACCGATGACAAAATGATCATCGCCCACATCAGCAACCTGATCGGCCAGGCAGTGATGGCGCTGCTGCCGTTGATGGCAGGCCTGGTGATTGTGGCGATAGCTGCACCGATGCTGCTGGGTGGGATCAATATCAGCGGTAAATCGATCAAGCTGGATTTCAACAAGCTGAATCCGTTGAGTGGTCTTAAACGCATGGTTTCCTCACAGACCTGGGCGGAACTGCTAAAAGCCATTTTGAAGGCGGTGCTGGTGGGTCTGGTGGGTGGCTGGTACATCTGGTCGCACTGGCAGGAGATGCTGCGGTTAATCAGTGAATCACCCACCAACGCGCTCCATCACGGTTTAACCATGATCGCCATTAGCTGTGCGTTGATCATGCTGGGCCTGGTACCCATGGTCGGTTTCGACGTGTTCTGGCAGCTTTACAGCCATTTCAAAAAGCTGAAAATGTCCCGCCAGGAAATCCGCGACGAACACAAACAAAACGAAGGTGACCCGCACGTCAAAGGGCGCATTCGTCAGGCGATGCGTGCGGCGGCCCGTCGTCGCATGATGGCAGATGTACCGAAAGCCGACGTTATCGTCACCAACCCAACGCACTACTCGGTGGCGTTGCAGTATCAGGAAGGCAAGATGAGCGCGCCAAAGGTGATTGCGAAAGGGGCCGGGGATATTGCGCTAAAAATTCGTGAGCTGGCAAAAGAACATCGCATTCCGATTTTAGAAGCACCGCCGCTGGCGCGTGCGCTGTATCGACACACGGAAATTGGTCAGTTCATCCCCGGCGCGCTTTACGGTGCCGTGGCGGAAGTGCTGGCCTGGGTATGGCAACTGCGTCGCTGGAAACGCGAAGGTGGCTTGATCCCAACCAAACCAAAACAGCTGCCGGTTCCGGCAGACATGGACTTTGCAGGAGAGAACAGAAACGATGGCTAATCTGGCCGAAAAGCTGCGTTTACCGGGCAACTTTAAAGACACGCAGTGGAAGGTGCTGGCTGGACCGATACTGATCATGTTGATCCTGTCGATGATGGTGCTGCCGTTACCTGCCTTCATTCTCGACCTGCTGTTCACCTTCAACATCGCCTTATCGATCATGGTGTTGTTGGTGGCAATGTTTACCCAGCGTACGCTGGAATTCGCGGCATTCCCGACCATTCTGCTGTTCTCAACGTTGCTGCGCCTGGCGCTGAACGTCGCCTCAACCCGTATTATCCTGCTTGAGGGCCATACGGGTGCCGATGCCGCCGGACGCGTGGTTGAAGCTTTCGGCCACTTCCTCGTGGGCGGTAACTTTGCCATCGGTATCGTGGTGTTCATCATCCTCGTTATCATCAACTTTATGGTTATCACCAAAGGTGCCGGACGTATCGCCGAAGTGGGCGCGCGTTTTGTGCTGGATGGGATGCCCGGTAAGCAGATGGCGATCGATGCTGACCTTAACGCCGGTTTAATCGGGGAAGAGGAAGCCAAACGTCGTCGTAGCGAAGTGACCCAGGAAGCCGATTTCTACGGCTCAATGGACGGTGCGAGTAAATTCGTACGTGGTGACGCCATCGCCGGTATTTTGATTATGGTGATTAACGTCATCGGCGGTCTGCTGGTGGGCGTAGTGCAGCACGGCATGGATCTGGGGCACGCGGGTGAAACCTATACACTGCTGACCATCGGTGATGGATTGGTGGCACAGATCCCGGCGCTGGTCATCTCTACCGCTGCGGGTGTTATCGTGACGCGCGTCAGCACCGATCAGGATGTGGGCGATCAGATGGTCTCCCAGCTGTTTAGCAATCCGCGCGTGTTGATGCTGAGTGGTGGTGTTATCGGTCTGCTCGGCCTGGTGCCGGGTATGCCCAACTTTGTCTTCCTGCTGTTTACCGCCGCGTTGCTCGGTCTGGCGTGGTGGCTGCGCGGTCGAGAGATGAAACCGAAGACTACCTCGGAACCTTCTAGTCTGGTCAAAACGCAGGAGACACCCGCCACGGTGGAAGCTTCCTGGAAAGACGTGCAGCTGGAAGATTCGCTGGGTCTCGAAGTGGGTTATCGCCTGATTCCCATGGTTGATCATTTGCAAAACGGTGAGCTGCTGGGCCGCATCCGCAGTATCCGTAAAAAAGTCGCACAGGAGGTGGGCTTCCTGCCGCCGGTGGTGCACATCCGTGACAACATGGAGTTGCCGCCTGCGCGTTACCGCATCCTGATGAAAGGCGTGGAAATTGGCAGCGGTGATGCCTATCCTGGGCGCTGGATGGCGATCAACCCTGGTACTGCAGCCGGTTCTTTGCCGGGTGAACCGACCGTCGATCCTGCCTTCGGTTTAGCGGCAATCTGGATCGATAGTGCGCTGAAAGAGCAGGCGCAGATTCAGGGCTTTACCGTGGTAGAAGCCAGTACTGTGGTGGCAACGCATCTGAACCACCTGATTGGGCAATACGCCAGTGAACTGTTTGGTCGTCAGGAAGCGCAACAGCTGCTGGATCGCGTGACCCAGGAGATGCCGAAGCTGACGGAAGATCTGGTGCCGGGCGTTATCACCCTGACCACCTTGCACAAAGTGCTGCAGAACCTGTTGATTGAGCGTGTTTCGATCCGCGATATGCGCACCATCATCGAAACCCTGGCGGAACATGCACCGGTCCAGACCGATCCGCAAGAGCTGACCAGCGTGGTGCGTGTGGCGTTGGGTCGAGCAATTACTCAGCAGTGGTTCCCGGGTAACGGTGAAGTGCAGGTGATTGGACTGGATGCCACCTTAGAACGCCTGCTACTGCAAGCCTTGCAGGGCGGTGGGGGGTTAGAGCCCGGCCTGGCCGATCGTCTGTTAGTGCAGACGCAGGGTGCATTGCAACAGCAAGAGATGACGGGTGCACCGCCGGTGCTGCTGGTGAACCATCCGCTGCGTGCCTTGCTGGCGCGCTTCCTGCGCCGCAATCTGCCACAGCTGGTGGTGCTGTCGAATATGGAGCTGACCGACAATCGCCAGATCCGTATGACCGCCACCATCGGAGGAAAATAACCATGCGTCGCTGGTGCTGGGCATTAATGATGTTACCGATGATGGCGCTGCCGCTCAGTGTTGATGCGGCAGGATCCTGGAATGACAGCGCCAGCGGTCCGAGCCTCGGCGTACGCGGTAACTGGCATACCACGCCTGCTTTAAAAGCCCCGTCGCCCGCCGTGGGCGCTATTACGGTGGTGAACTGGCGTTACCAGTTGAGCCGTCCAGCCCCCTCGGGGCTGATCGTGCGTTTGTGTGCGACTCAGCGTTGCGTAGAGATTGAGGGCGGCAGTGGTTCAACGCGTAGCCTGGCGAATATTCCGGCTGACGAGACGCTGCATCTGGCGTTCGGTTTTCAGGGGAAGGGCGCGTTACCGCCGGGATTACGAGTGGTGAGCAGTGAAGTGACGGTGAATTACCAATAGCCAATAAAAAACCCGCCTCGGCGGGTTTTTTGTTACTACATACGCTCGACGGTTTTGATACCCAGCGTATCCAGACCTTGTTTCAGCGTTTTAGCGGTCAATGCAGCCAGTTGCAGACGGCTGTTACGCACCTGCTCATCCTCGGCGGAGAGGATTGGACAGTGCTCGTAGAAGCCAGAGAACAGGCCTGCCAGATCGTACAGGTAAGCACACATCACATGCGGCGTGCCATCACGCGCAACCTGGGTGATCACTTCTTCAAACTGCAACAGGCGAGTTGCCAGTTGCGCTTCACGCTCTTCGGTCAGCACGATGTCGCCGCTCAGGCTGTCAGCTTCAATGCCGGCTTTACGGAACACAGAAAGCACGCGCGTGTAGGCATATTGCATGTATGGTGCAGTGTTGCCCTCAAACGCCAGCATGTTATCCCAGTCGAAGATGTAATCGGTGGTGCGGCTTTTTGACAGATCGGCATATTTCACCGCGCCGATACCCACCACTTCCGCCAGATCTTTCAGCTCCTGCGCTGACATTTCCGGGTTTTTCTCGCTGACCAGCGCATGCGCACGCTCAACGGCTTCATCCAGCAGATCGGCCAGCTTAATGGTGCCACCGCTACGGGTTTTAAATGGACGGCCATCTTTGCCCAGCATCATGCCAAACGCATGGTGCTCCAACGGCACAGACTCGGGCACGTATCCGGCTTTACGCACAATGGTCCACGCCTGTTGCAGATGTTGATGCTGGCGTGAATCGATGTAGTAAAGCACGCGGTCGGCATGCAACGTCTCATAGCGGTATTTGGCGCAGGCGATATCGGTGGTGGTGTAGAGGTAGCCGCCATCCTTTTTCTGGATGATCACGCCCATCGCTTCGCCTTCCTTGTTTTTGAACTCATCAAGGAACACCACGGTTGCGCCTTCGCTGGTTACGGCCAGCCCTTTTTCACGCAAATCGCTTACGATGCCAGGCAACATATCGTTGTACAGGCTTTCACCCATCACATCTTTACGCGTCAGCGTCACGTTCAGACGGTCATAGACTTCCTGATTCTGGCTCATGGTGATATCCACCAGTTTTTTCCACATTGCACGGCAATATTCGTCGCCGCCTTGCAGTTTCACCACGTAACCACGGGCGCGTTCGGCGAAGGCTTCGTCCGCATCATAGGTGACCTTGGCTTCCCGGTAGAACTCTTCCAGATCCGCCAGCGCGATATCTTCGTGGTGCTCATTCTGTTGCTTTTCCAGATAGGCAATCAGCATACCGAACTGAGTACCCCAATCGCCGACGTGGTTGGCGCGGATCACGTTATGGCCGAGAAATTCCAGCGTACGTACCGCAGCGTCACCGATGATGGTGGAACGGACGTGACCGACGTGCATCTGCTTGGCGACGTTGGGTGCCGAGTAGTCAATGACAACGGTTTGTGGCTTGAGGCTGCTGACGCCAAGGCGCGGCAATTGCAGAGCCTGCGCGGCCTGGGTAGCCAACCAGTTGCGATCGAGGAAGATATTGATGAAGCCGGGGCCGGCGATTTCGACTTTGCTGGCGATGCCGGCGAGATCCAGATGCTGAATCACCTGTTCAGCCAGCTGGCGCGGAGCCTGACCGAGCTTTTTCGCCACAGCCATGATACCGTTCGCCTGATAATCGCCGAACTGCACTTTAGCCGACTGACGAACCTGAGGTTCACAATCTGCTGGCGCACCCGCCGCTACCATTGCCTGACCGACTTTATCGGATAGAAGAGCCTGAATATTCACCGCGTTACCTTCATATGCTGAAAAGGCCCGCCAGTGGCGGCGAGCCGATGCCTTCATCCCGCAACAGCGCGGCGGGACGGAAAAATAAGAGGGGAAGTATACGTGAAATGTTAAAGTGCGTCAGCTTTTAGCATGCGCAATGACGGGTAACAGCAACCCGCGCGCCGATTAACGGCGACGCGGGTGACGACGAGGATTTTTAACGCTTTTGTCTTCACGCACCTTCCAGTGGCGGGAAATTGCAAATCCCATCAATGCAATCAGGACCGCGACAACAATGAGCATAGACATAGAGCCATTCCTTGTAGTTGTGAAACACAAATTTATAAGAAAGGGTATCAAGCTGCAATTGTTTGCAACTGAAATAAGACTTATCTCATTGTATTAATTATCGTTAATATTAACAGTGATTTAAGGTGTTTTCATAAAGTAACCGCTGGACCTATTTAGGCGAATAATCCTAAAGAGAGGGCCTATTTATGCGGTTTCAGGTCTTTTCCATGATGAAATCGGAGGAATCCGACGACTTTGTCAAGCGGATTCTGAAGCGCTGCTGTTTTTAAATTGATTAAAATAATTGAACTGATATTGATGTGTCTGGAGTGTTGAGATGAATTTTCCTGCGGAACTGAGTGATTTAGAACAAGACCTGGCTCGATTTGAGCACTCCTTGCAGCAATTTGCTGAAAGATTAGGGCTGCGGTTATCAGAACATGAGGCCGATCACCTGGCGGTGCGCTGCCATCAGTTCGCCACGGCGGAGCGCTGGAAGGCGGGATTGCAGCAGATGGGCAGTCAGTTTTCCGAAGCAATGATCAATGGACGCCCGATCTGCTTGTTCAAATTGCATCAGCCGTTAACGATCGCTGGATGGCAGGTCGATGTGATTGAGTTACCCTGGCCGGGTGAGAAATTGTATCGCCATGAAGGCTGGGAACATGTGGAAATCGTGTTGCGCGGTGAGCCCGAAACATTGGGCATGCGCGCGATGGCATTGCTCTCCGATCATGCACTGACGCAACCCGGCATTTCGTTCAAAACCAGCGCGCCAAAAGGTGAGCATGAGCGTTTGCCCAACCCGACACTGGCGGTGACGGACGGGCAAACTACCATCAAGTTTCATCCCTGGCGACTGGAAGAGATTGTCGCCAGTGAACAAGGCTAACGCCGTGCCATGACTGCGCTATGCAATCGGCTCACCGCCTGTTCCAGTAGGACGCGCGTACAGCCGAAGTTAAAGCGCACGAAGTTGTCATCACCAAAATCGCGGCCGGGTGAAAAACCGAGGCCGTGTTTTTCAAAATAGAGCGCGGGGCTGGCCACATCCAGCTGGCTGGCATCAATCCAGCCGAGATAGGTCGCTTCGGGCGAATTCATCTGCAGTTCGGGGAGTGCACTCACCTGCGCCACTAGCCAGTCGCGATTCGCCCGCAGGTATTGGATTTGCGCCTCCAGCCATGCATCACCTTCACGCCAGGCTGCTTCTGCTGCCACCAGTGCGAGAATATCGACCCCTGGCACAATACCTTCGCGTACCTGTTTAAACCGTTTGCGTAATTCAGGGTTGGGGATAATCGCCATTGATGCGCCGAGACCAGCGATGTTGAAGGTTTTCGAGGGCGATATCAGCGTAATGCTGCGCTGTGCAGCATCATCACTCAATGCTGCAAAAGGAATATGGCGGGCATCGGGCGACAAAATCAAATCACAGTGAATTTCATCAGAACAAACGATTAAATCGTGTTGCTGAGCAAACGCCAGTTGCGCCTCCAATTCCTCGCGACGATACACGGTGCCGCCGGGGTTTTGAGGATTGCACAGCATCAGCAGGCGTTCATTGCCCTGCATCGCAGCCGTATCGAGATCGACGACCCAGCGGCCATGCTGTAAATGCAGCGGCAAGTTGATCTGTTCACGCTCGGCGAGTTTTGAGGCCGCGCGGAACGGTGGATAAATCGGCGTTGGCGCGACTGTGCGTTGCCCAGCCTCGGTAAACGCGCGGACCGAAAGGTTCAGACCACTGACGACGCCAGGCAGCATAACGATCCATTCCGGCTGAATATGCCAGTTGTAGCGCTGCGCCAGGCGGGAAACAGTGATATCAATCAATCCAGTGGGTGTGCCGCCATAGCCAAAAACACCGTGATCGGCGCGTTTTTTAATGGCCTCAATAATGCAGGGCGGCGAGCGAAAATCAGTGTCTGCAACCCATAAAGGCAGCACATCACGATCGCCATATTTGTGCCACTTCAAACTATCGCTGTGACGACGGTCTATCCATTGATCAAAATCGAATGCCATAGTGAGGTTTCCACGTAAACTGTCCAATTAAGCAGACTAACTTAAGCCATCCTCTCGAGCCAGAAGTCATGAAAAGGAGCAAGCTATGACGAAACTGGAAATTTGTTGCTACGGCATCGACTGTGCAATGACTGCACAGCAGTCCGGTGCCGATCGCGTGGAACTGTGCAGTGCCCCACGCGAAGGCGGGCTGACGCCGTCAGCTGGCGTGCTGGAAGCCGCACAACGTGAACTGTCCATACCGGTTCACCCGATTGTTCGCCCGCGTGGCGGCGATTTTTGTTACACCGCACAGGAATTTGAGGTGATGAAATCCGATGTTGCACTGATGCGTGAACTCGGTTTCCCTGGCGTGGTGATCGGCATGCTGGATGAAGATGCCCATGTTGATATTGTGCGCATGCGGCAGATCATGGCGCTCAGTGATGGCATGGCGGTGACCTTCCACCGCGCTTTTGATTTGTGCCACAGCCCCAAACGTTCGCTGGACGTACTGACGGATTTAGGCGTTGCGCGTATTTTGACTTCCGGCCAGCAGCAGAGCGCGGAAACTGGAATTGCATTGTTGCGGGAACTAAATGAACTGAGCACGGGTCCAATTATCATGGCCGGTGCAGGTGTTCGTTTGAGCAATTTGCAGAAATTTATCGATAGTGGTCTGCAGGAAGTTCACAGCTCCGCCAGCCGACTGGTTGCTTCGCCGATGCGCTACCGTAAAGCCGGTGTCTCCATGTGCTCCGAAGCAGAAGTCGACGAATTCAGCCGAACTTGTGTCGACGGCGATGTGGTCGAAGCGATGAAAAGTATGCTGGAAATGACCGCGGTTCGTGTCGCCTGAGTTCGCACCCCTTTTGCCGCGCAGCACGCCAAAACTCTGACGTGATGTTTGCAAGTACCAAACCCCAGTGAGTTTTGCTGGGGTTCTTTTTGTCTGCTGTACAGCCGTTGATAGCGCATTGTTAAAAAAGATGCTTTGATTACTTTATGGCTTAGCGCGGATAACATTCATGAAATCCTACTCTTGTGCTGTTTTAGTGCTGTTGTTTCCCTTGTCTGGTTCAGCGCTGGCGGTGAGCACTGCCTGTCCGCCTCTGAGCAAAAATATTACCAGCAGCAACAACTGGATCATGCTGGGTGGTGATGCCAAAGGCGCGGTACGTCAGGTCGTAGCCGGTGAGTTTGGTAAAGATGTCGATTCGCAAAAACGCGTGCTGGGGCAGTTCGATCAGTGCGGGGATTTGATGGTTGCCGACATTACGTATGACAAGAACGAAGGCAACGTGGTGCTGACCATGGAACAGCACATCGCCCGCGTGCAGCGAGGTTGGGTGGCGGAGTATGCCTACCTGGTCAAAGTGGTAAAAGCGGGCAAAGAGGAAGTGGTGGATAACCGTCAGGGCACCATCAGCTGGCAAATGGGTCAGCATGGCAACATCATCAGTTCTTCCGACAAATTTACCAGCATGGGCAAGGATGGCTTCACCGATACCACATACCGCTACGACAAACATTTTCGTCTGGAGAAAAGCGTCGCGCGCGGCAGTGATGTGATGACCAACGGAGAGAGCACCTGGCGCTGGAATCCACAAGGGCTGGTCACCTCATCGTCCAGTGCACGCGGTAAAGACACCTACAGTTATGATAAGCAGTGGCGAGAGCTGCGGCTTAATGGCTTCGCTACCACGCCTGTCAGTACCTTAAGTTCAGTTGATGAGTGTCAGTTATGGGATGAGGTGGGCAACTGTACGCTGAGCTATCTGCATGAAACCGAGGTGTTTGCTAAAGGCACCATCGAGCGCCACCTGAGTTCTGCGTACAAATATCAGTACTGGGATCGCCCGCCAGCCGTAGCGGATGACGGGGAGTAAAGGCGTCTTATCCGGGCGCACCGTGGTGCGCCCAACCTCTTTTACTGCACGGTTTTACTGAAGGCATCCACTGCGACAATCGCGTTGGCAATTTCTTCTGGCGACAAGTTCGGGTTGAGGTTCTTCAATGTATCCCCCTCGCTGTTTGCCAGCGCACCGACGCGCAGCAGATTCTCCCAGGACTCGTTCTCCAGATGCAGCTCTTTCAACGTGGTCGGCATCTTGATGGAACGGTAGAAGCGGATATAACGCGCAATCTCTTCATCCGGACGCTGCTCCAGCACCATTTGCGTCAGCGTGCCGTAAGCGACTTTCTCGCCGTGCGTGAGATGGTGGATATCGCCATCAATCGCGGTAAAGCCATTATGAATGGCGTGCGCGCCAGCCAATCCGGCATTCTCAAAGCCAAGACCTGAAAGCAGGGTATTGGCTTCCACCACTGCTTCCACGGCTGGCGTCACGCGTTTTTCACTCACAGCGGTGTAAGCACTGTAGCCCCATGTCAGGAGCGTCTCTTCACAAGCACGCGCAATGGCGGTGCCTGCAATGGTGGGATCACCGTTGACCATCGATTTGGCGTGCGAGCGCAGCACGGCCTGAGCCTCCACCCAGGTTGCCAGACCATCGGCAATGCCGGAGGCGAACAAGCGGGCTGGCGCACCGGCACAAACCGCGGTATCCACTAGCACCAGATCCGGGTTTTTGCTGTAGAAGCGATAGCTTTCGAATACGCCGCTGTCGGAATAGATCACGGATAACGCGCTGCAGGGCGCATCCGTCGAGGCCACGGTCGGCACAATCGCCACCGGCTGCTTAAGCTCATCTGCAATCGCTTTTACGGTATCCAGCGTTTTACCGCCGCCAAGGCCCACCACCACATTGCTGCCTTGTGATCTCGCCAGTTGCGTTAAACGATTGATCTCGTTGCTGGAGGCTTCACCGTTAAACTGCTGCCAGCTGAACTCAATGCCCGCCGCTTTTAACGTTTTCTGTGTGCGTTCACCAATCAGTTTCCAGACGATGTCATCGGCGACCAAAAATGCATGCTGGCCCAACTCGGCCACATAGGTTCCCAGTTCATCTAATACACCGGCGCCTTGAACATACTTACGCGGAGAAGAAAAAATGAATTTACTCATAGCGACAACTCCTTGATGTGAGAAAAGCCGTTGCCGATAAAGTGACACAGATAAATGACGGAGATTTAACCATTACTGGCAAGTTGAGAATTATTATCAATTGCTGACGGAAGGTAACTATCGTCAAGATGTTGCGGCAAGGTTAAGATAGCGGCGAACTGACAGGGAGCTCGCCATGACACTGATTTTCTCTTTTCTTTTTGCCATTACCATTCTGACGTTGACGCCAGGCTTTGACACCGCGCTGGTGCTACGATCCGCAGCCGCACAGGGCTGGAAACGGGCATCAGCCACCGCATTGGGCGTCACTATGGGCTGTCTGGTGTGGGGCGTTGCGGTGGGGCTGGGGCTCGGCGCGCTGCTGCTGGCTTCCGAAATGGCGTATAACCTGCTGAAGTGGGTCGGCGCCGCCTATCTGCTCTATCTCGGCGTTAAACTGCTGCTGAATCCCCGCGCCCAGGCGGAAGAGAGTCAGAGTGTGCAGGGCAAAGAGCAGAGCTATTTCGCCTGCTTCTCGCGTGGATTATTCGGCAATTT
>AEWW01006512.1_pt1 | contig 11405 bp, 12 predicted proteins | sample 267848 | NCBI WGS metagenome assembly AEWW01 (sample SAMN00713649, study PRJNA62039) | ant fungus garden metagenome | place: Panama: Gamboa | collected Apr-2009 | depth 0.5 m m | reverse complement strand
ACTTTGGTCGGAATACCGCCCATCATGTAGTGGCAGGTTGGGATAACCGGAATCGGTTCTTTAACCGGGTCAACGTGGGCAAAGGTACGAGACAGTTCAAGAATACCCGGCAGACGGGATTCCAGCACTTCTTTACCCAGGTGATCCAGTTTCAGTTTAGCGTGCGGGCCCCACGGACCATCGCAGCCGCGGCCTTCGCGGATTTCGATCATGATGGAACGCGCCACCACGTCACGACCCGCCAGGTCTTTCGCGTTCGGCGCATAACGCTCCATAAAGCGCTCGCCGTGTTTGTTCAGCAGGTAACCGCCTTCGCCGCGGCAACCTTCGGTGACCAGCACCCCTGCCCCGGCGATACCGGTCGGGTGGAACTGCCACATTTCCATATCCTGCACCGGAACGCCCGCGCGCAGAGCCATACCGACGCCGTCGCCGGTGTTGATGTGGGCGTTAGTGGTGGATTGATAAATACGGCCTGCGCCGCCGGTCGCCAGCACGGTAGCGCGGGCTTTGAAGTACACCACTTCGCCGGTTTCGATGCACAGTGCGGTACAACCAACCACCGCGCCGTCCTGGTTTTTCACCAGATCGAGGGCATACCATTCGGAGAAGATAGTAGTGTGGTTTTTCAGGTTCTGTTGATACAGGGTGTGCAGCAGCGCGTGACCGGTACGGTCGGCCGCCGCCGCGGTGCGTGCCGCCTGCTCGCCGCCGAAGTTTTTCGACTGGCCGCCAAACGGACGCTGATAAATACGGCCATCATCAAGACGGGAGAACGGCAGACCCATATGTTCCAGCTCAAGAATCGCTTCCGGGCCGGTCTTACACATATATTCGATGGCGTCCTGGTCGCCGATATAGTCCGACCCTTTTACGGTGTCGTACATGTGCCATTCCCAGTTATCTTCATGGGTATTACCGAGCGCGACGGTGATGCCACCCTGCGCGGAAACGGTATGGGAACGGGTAGGGAAAACTTTAGAGAGCAGCGCACAGGTCTGTCCGCTCTGGGAAATCTGCAGCGCCGCGCGCATACCTGCGCCGCCGGCACCAATTACAACTGCATCAAATTCTCTGACTGGCAATTTCATTACACACCCCACACCACAACAAATCCATAAAGAACGTAAGCCACCAGCGCCACAACGATAATCAGTTGCAGAACTAAGCGCACGGCCAGTGGTTTAACGTAGTCCGTCAACACCTGCCACATACCGATCCAGGCGTGAATCAGGATGGAAACGAGAGCCAGCAGGGTAAAGACTTTGGTGAACGCGGAGGAGAAGAATCCGGTCCAGATTTCCCAGGAGATCTCACCGGAGGTGGCGAAGAAGCCAACCATGTAGATGATGTAGAGGGTCAGAACGATGGCGGTAGCACGGACCAGAATAAAGTCATGTACGCCGTTGCGTCCCAGTGCTGAGGCGTTGCTTACCATACGAGGACTCCTGCGAGAAGTGAAAGCACGACAGTAATAACAAAAGAAATTTTGGCGGAGCGTGTCCCTGCTTCGAGGGTTTCTTCCAGATAGCCAAAGTCCATCAGCAGATGGCGGATACCGACAACGGCGTGATACGCCAGCGCGGTGAGGATGCCCCACATGATGAACTTCACGAAGAAGCTATTCATGATGGAAGCGGCCGTCAGGAAGCCCTCCGGAGAGGAAAGGCTGGTGCCCAGCAACCAAAGCAGAATACCGACCGCCACAAAAGTGATCACACCGGATACGCGATGGAGAATGGACGCTATCGCCGTGATTGGGAATCGAATCGTTTGTAGATCCAGATTGACAGGTCTTTGTTTTTTCACATTTCTTACCATGAATAACGCCCACATGCTGTTCTTATTGTTTCCTTCCTCCGGTCTGCTTGCGGGTCAGACAGCGTCCTTTCTATAACCAGAAGTCATGTTAAAACCCCTTTCCAGGAGTAAAAGCGTGACCAAACAACGCTGGGTGGCTCGGGATTGCAGGGTGTTCCGGAGACCTGGCGGCAGTATAGGCCGTTCACAAAATCATTACAATTAACCTACATATAGTTTGTCGGGTTTTGTCCGGAACAGTGATCAAGGTCACGATTACAACATTATTTTAAATTTTAATCACCTGATTTGACAAATATTAAACATTCTTGTTACAACCATTACTAGATTAATGCAATAATGCCCAAAAGTTATGGGGTCACTCTTTCACCTGAGAATAAGTTATGTAACAGTGTGATGGTATTGACCGATGTAATCAGGACAGTTATTAGTGGTATACAGGTTTTAATATTCGGGCTGCTAAAACGCTGATTTGCTGCCGTTTCACTCCCGGGCTGAAGACGTACCATCAAGCGCCTGCGCTCTGTACCCTGCAATTTTCGCGACACAGAGCTGTGAGCAACATAACAATCTGGTAACGTAGTCAGGTTCGGGCCGAATGCAAATCCACCACCCGGCAGTCTTAAGCAATAAAAGGCGCTAAGGAGACCATAAATGTCTGATGCTAAAGCAAAAATCACCCTGGGTGGTGACACTGCTATTGAACTTGATGTGCTAAAAGGCACGCTCGGTCAGGATGTTATTGATATTCGTAGTCTTGGTTCAAAAGGTGTCTTCACCTTCGACCCCGGTTTCACTTCAACAGCCTCGTGTGAATCTAAAATTACTTTTATCGACGGCGATGAGGGGATCCTGCTGCACCGCGGTTTCCCGATCGATCAGCTGGCTACCGAGTCAAATTATCTTGAAGTGTGCTACATCCTGTTGAACGGCGAAAAACCGACTCAACAGCAGTACGACGAATTCAAAACTACCGTTACCCGCCACACCATGATCCACGAACAGATTACCCGTCTGTTCCACGCGTTCCGCCGCGACTCTCACCCGATGGCGGTGATGTGCGGTATTACCGGCGCGCTGGCGGCGTTCTATCACGACTCCCTGGACGTGAATAATCCGCGCCACCGGGAAATCGCCGCCTATCGTCTGCTGTCCAAAATGCCGACCATGGCAGCGATGTGTTACAAGTATTCTATCGGCCAGCCTTTCGTGTATCCGCGCAACGATCTCTCCTACGCGGGTAACTTCCTGAATATGATGTTCTCCACGCCGTGTGAAACCTACGAGGTTAACCCGGTGCTGGAACGCGCGATGGACCGTATCCTGATCCTGCACGCTGACCACGAACAGAACGCATCAACCTCTACCGTCCGTACCGCAGGCTCTTCCGGCGCTAACCCGTTCGCCTGTATCGCTGCGGGTATCGCCTCCCTGTGGGGACCGGCGCACGGCGGCGCCAACGAAGCCGCACTGAAAATGCTGGAAGAGATCAGCTCCGTTGAACACATTCCGGAATTCGTGCGCCGCGCGAAAGACAAGAATGACTCTTTCCGCCTGATGGGCTTCGGCCATCGCGTGTACAAGAACTACGATCCGCGCGCCACCGTTATGCGTGAAACCTGCCACGAAGTGCTGAAAGAGCTGGGCACCAAGGACGATCTGCTGGAAGTGGCGATGGAACTTGAGCATATCGCGCTCAACGACCCGTACTTCATCGAGAAGAAACTGTATCCGAACGTCGATTTCTACTCCGGCATCATCCTGAAAGCGATGGGTATTCCATCCTCGATGTTTACCGTCATCTTCGCGATGGCGCGTACCGTCGGCTGGATTGCCCACTGGAACGAAATGCACAGCGACGGTATGAAAATTGCCCGTCCGCGTCAGCTGTATACCGGCTACCAGAAGCGCGATTTCAAGTCCGATCTCAAGAAGTAATTTTAACCCTGTCGGGGTTAGCAATAAAAAAATCGGGGATCTTCCCCGATTTTTTTATTTAAACGTACAAAAAATTTGAATCGCTCAACAACTGGCATTAGTGCTGGCAGCCAGGGCACCAGTAAAAGGGTCGCGATGACAGCATCGTTTTCTCAATGATACTGCCGCAGCGTTCGCAGGCCTCGCCATCGCGATGAAAGACCTTAAAGCGGAATAGCGCGCCATGATGTTTGTTTTCATCCACCTGGCCGCGGGTACGGTAAGAAAGGCGCGGGATATCCAGCAGCGCGTGCGCCAGCGCATCGAGCTGCGTTTCATTGAGCTCGGCGGCTTTATGCTGCCCGGTCAGCCCCACCTGCCACAGGATCTCTACCCGCAGATAGTTCCCGAGCCCGGCGAGAAACGCCTGGTCCAGCAACAGGCCGGAAAACTGGCGATTGCGAAATTTCGCCGATAACAGCCGCTCTCTGACCTGCCCGGCGGTTAACGTCATATCCAGCACATCCGGCCCGACCCGTTGTAAAAACGGATGATGGGCCAGCTGTTGCGCCGTCAATATCTCAATCTCGGAGGCGCTATAGAGCAAAATCGCCTTGCGTGCGGTCTGCAGTCTGACGCGCAGCACGCGGTTCGATTGCGGCTCAACGCCGGCATCCACCACGCGCCAGACGCCATATAGCTGGTTATGGCTATACAGCGTCAATCCGCCGGAGAAGTGGGTTAACAGGGCCTTGCCGCGGGTGGTGATATGGGTCACCCGCTGGCCAATCAACTGGCTTTGATAGGGTTGCAACTGTGGAAAGGCGAACCAGGCTTCGGTTAACGGTTCGCCTTTGATAGCCGCCTCCAGGTTATCCGCCGCGCGGCGGATCTCCGGGCCTTCAGGCATAGTTTCGTCCTTTTGTTAGTGCGTGGCGCCGCCGCCAATTTTGACATCGTCATTCTGTTCAAGAGCGACGGCAATCGCCGTTTCCAGCGCCGCGCGTACCGTCGCGACCGACATACTCGCCTCGCCAGGGTGGGCCGCCGCCTGTTCAGGCAGATACGGAATATGGATAAAACCGCCCTTCTGCCCGCTTTTTCCCTGCAGCTGCTGCAGCAAACCATACATCACGTGATTGCAGACAAAAGTGCCCGCGGTTTGCGACACCGAGGCCGGGATCCCCTGCTGGCGCAGCGTGTTAACGATCGCTTTGATCGGTAGCGTGCTGAAGAAGGCCGCGGGGCCGTTAGCGACGATCGGCTCATCGATCGGCTGCTGGCCTTTATTGTCGGGGATCCGCGCATCATCGACGTTGATAGCCACACGTTCGACGGTAATATCGACACGGCCGCCGGCCTGCCCGACGGCAATCGTCAGCTGCGGTTGATAGGTTTCAAGCGCGGCGTTCAGCGCCGTCAGCGCCTCGCCGAACACGCAGGGTAACTGTTTAGCCACCACCTGCTGCCCGCGAATAATCACGCCATCAAGCTGCTTAACCACTTCCCATGAAGGATTAACCGTTTCGCCGCCGAACGGCTCAAAACCGGTAATTAATACGCCAGCCATCATCCCTCCTTACAGGAACATCAGGAAATAGAGTAAGAATACGTTGACGATCAGCAGCAGGATACCGGTCGGTACCTGGGCTTTAATCACCGCGTTTTTATCCGGCAGTTCCAGCAGCGCCGCCGGTACGATATTAAAGTTCGCCGCCATCGGCGTCATCAGCGTGCCGCAGTAGCCGGAAAACATACCAATCGCCGCCATTACCGCCGGATTGCCGCCGTGCTGCAGAACTAAAATCGGAATGCCAACCCCGGCTGTCACGATCGGGAAAGCGGCAAAGGCGTTGCCCATCACCATCGTCAACACCGCCATGCCGATGGCGTACACGGCCACGGCGATAAACGGTTATCTACCGCCAGATAGTGCTCGGTCAGCCACGAAATGCTGGTTCCGACACCCGCCGTGGTGAACAGCAGCCCCAGCACCGCGAGGATCTGCGGCAGGATAAAGGCCCAGCCGACGGAATCAAGCAAACGGCGCGCTTCCTGCATCGGCTGCGCCACCGTTTCATGGGTCATACGAATCGCCATCGCCAGGCCAATCAGCGTACCGACGGTCATCGAGAACAGGGTAATCAGCGTCGCGTGGTTGCCCGGCCCGAAGAGCGCCACCTGCCATGAAGGCAGATTGTTAAACAGCAGTACGCCAATGACGGTGACGACCGGAATCGCCAGCGCCGGATAGAAAAGTTTGTTGCCGAGGCGTTTCGCGCTGGCGGTTTTCTCTTCCTGGCTACGCTGATGGTAGCTGCCGAGGCGCACACCGCCAAAACCGGCGATCAGCGCCAGTACCACCACCACCCCGCCGACGGCGATATTCACCGCACGCTTATCGCCCACCAGTTGATACGTCCAGTCGCCGAGCAAGAACACCAGCCCGTACAGACCCCAGAACAGGCCGGTTGTCAGGCGCCGCGGATTGCTTTTGTCGCGCCAGGACATGATAGCCACGACCAGCAGTACCGCGCCGGCCAGCCAGTATAAATACGTTTGCTGGAAGTTCATGCCGCACCGCCTTTCGCCTGCCCGGCGTTAACCCGGTCCAGCTCGCGCTGGAGATGGCGATCGAGGCGCCACAGGCGCGCGGCGTGGATCAGGAAGGCGCAGATCGCCGTCGGGATCCCCCACAGGGCAATATGCAACGGTTCCGTCTGGATCCCGCCCGACTCCAGCATAAAGTTGTGCATGAAGATGATCGCGCCAAAGGCGACAAAAATATCTTCACCGAAGAACAGACCGACGTTGTCGGTCGCCGCTGACATCGCGCGCAGCCGGTAGCGCACATTGCCAGGCAGCGGGCCAAAGCGCTTTTCCGCCGCCCCTTCCGCCATCGGCGCCAGCAGCGGGCGCACCATTTGCGGATGTCCGCCGAGGCTGGTCAAGCCCAGGGCGGCGGTGGCTTCGCGCACGAAAAGATAGACGATCAGCAGTCGTCCGGCAGTCGCGCTATGGATCTTCGAGATCCACGCCTGCGCCCGCTCTTTCAGACCATGGCGCTCCAGCAGCCCGATCACCGCCAGCGGCAACAGCAGAATAAACGGCAGATTACGGGTATTGAGGAAGCCCTCGCCCAGTTTCTCCAGAATAGTGGCTATTGGCATATGCGCCGCCACGCCGGTGACGATCCCGGAGATAATCACCACCAGCACCGGGTTAAAGCGTAATAGAAAACCGACCACAATCACGGCAATGCCGATCAGCGGCCAGAGGGATATCACCTCTTGCATAATAACGTCCTGTTGAGTTGTGAGTGTTGTTAGTTATTTGATTTAATTATTATTAATAATACTAAGGCGGACTATTAATCGATGTCCGCGCTGACGTCGATATTGCGCCCTGCGAAAGCAGCGCGCAAGCGTCGGGCGAAATCGAGCGCATGAGCGCCATCGCCATGCAGGCAGACCGTTTCCGCCTTCACATGCGCCCATTCGCCGCTCAGGCTGCGCACCCGGTTGTGCTGCACCATTTCCAGCGTTTGCGCCAACGCCTGTTCTTCGCTCTCAATCAGCGCGCCCGGCTGGCTGCGCGGCACCAGGCTACCGTCAGCGAGATAACCGCGATCGGCGAAGACTTCCTGGCGCGTCGTCAGCTGATAGCGCTGTCCGGCGCGGATAAGCTCGCTCCCCGCCAGCCCGACCAGCACCAGCCCGGCGTCGGCATCGCGCACCGCGCGAGCGATGGCATCGGCCAGCGGTGGCTCTTTCGCCGCCTGGTTGTACAACATGCCATGCGGTTTGACGTGCCGCAGCTCGCCGCCCTGGGCATGCACGATCGCCGCCAGCGCGCCAATTTGGTACAGCACCTGGGCGTAGACCGTCTCTGGCGGTAACTGCATCGCGGTGCGGCCGAAATTTTCCCGGTCCGGGAAGCTTGGGTGCGCGCCAATAGCAACGCCGTTTTTCAGCGCCTCGCGCACGCACTGCTGCATGAGCAGCGCATCACCGGCGTGAAAGCCGCAGGCGATATTGGCGGAAGAGACCAGCTGCAGCAGCGCGCTATCGCTGGCGCAGCCTTCGCCGAGGTCGGCATTTAAATCAATTTTCATCGCTTAATCTCCAGGCCAGTTGTTCAAGGTAACGCTGCTGGTCGGCGCGCGCTTTCAGCGCGTCTTCCAGCGAACAGGGGACGAAATGGATCGGCTGACCCAGCGGAATTTGCGCCAGTTGGTACATATCGGCTTCAATAATGCAGGCTATACGCGGATAGCCGCCGGTGGTCTGCGCATCGTTCATCAACACAATCGGCTGGCCGTTATGCGGCACCTGTACCACCCCGGGCAGCAGGCCATGGGAGAGCATTTCCCGGTCGGTTGTGCGTTTGAGCGGCTGCCCTGCAGGCGGTAGCCCATACGGTTGCTCTGCGGACTCAGCTTCCACGGCGAGCGCCAGAAAGACTCCTGCGACACGCTGTCGAATTCGTGATACTCCGGCCCCGGCAGCGCGCGAATAATATTGCCTATCGGCAGCTGTTTAACGCCGCGCGAAGCGCTAAAGCGGCGGGAGGATTTCCCAATCTTCAATTGATCGCCATCCTGCAACCGGCGCCCTTCGATTCCGCCGATACCGACTTTCAGATCGGTAGAGCGGGAACCTAAAACTTCAGGCACGTCGATACCGCCCGCCACCGCCAGGTAGCTGCGGATCCCATGCTGCGGAGTTTTCAACACCAGCCGCTGCCCGGCCTTCGCTTCCATTCGCCAGCCCAGCCAGACCGGCGCGCCGTCGAGCGTCGCTTCACAGGCGGCTCCGGTCAACGCGAACCAGCAATGGCGGGTAAACTGTACATCGACCTGACCCAGCGTAATTTCCAGCGCCGCCGTCTCCGGCGCATTGCCCACCAGCAGATTGGCAATGGTCATTGCCGGTTTATCCAGCGCGCCGCAGCGGCTAATCCCCCACTGGCGCTGGCCTTCCCGGCCGCCATCCTGGACCGAGGTGTACATGCCGGCGCGGATAAATTTCAACATACCCCCTCCTTCTGCGGCACAAAGCGCACGCGATCGCCAGAACGCAGCAGCACCGGCTCTTCACGTTTTGGATCGAATAATGCCAGCGGCGTGCGACCCAGCAGCTGCCAGCCGCCCGGCGTCGCCAGCGGATAAATACCGGTTTGCGATCCGCCGATACCAACCGATCCCGCCGGTACCAGTACGCGCGGCTCGGCGCGACGCGGCATCGCCAGCTGCTCCGGCAGGCCGCCAAAGTACGGAAACCCCGGCTGGAAACCCAGAAACCACACCATGTACTCCACCGAAGAGTGCAGTTCGACCACCTGCTTTTCGCTCAACCCGCTATGGCGCGCGACATCGCCAAGGTCTGGCCCCGCCTCGCCGCCGTAGATAACCGGGATACTGATCTCGCGGGATTCCGGCTCCAGCGCATCGCTCTCTTCCCACCAGCGCTGCAGCTTGTCAATCGCCTCCCACGCCATCTCCTGCGGACGACGCAGCACAACGGTGATGTTGTTCATCCCCGGAATCACTTCAACCACCTCTTCGCGATCGGTCAACCGCTGCGTCAGGCCCCAGATACGTTTTTGGCTCTCCAGGGTCACCGGAGGCTCAAGCTCCAGGACCACCGCCGTTTCACCTAATAGATAACAACGCGCTCGCTGCACTTTTTTCTCTCTCATCAGGCCGGGTTAGGGATATCAATAAAGGTGACGTCCAGGTCGGTATTTTCCGTCAGCCACTCGCTCAGGGCGCGAATACCGCCGCGCTCGGTGGCATGATGGCCGGCGGCATAAAAATGCAACCCCTGCTCACGGGCGGAATGAATCGTCTGCTCAGACACTTCGCCGGTAATAAAGGCATCGACGCCAAAGCGGGCCGCGCTATCGATAAAGCTCTGGCCGCCGCCGGTACACCAGGCGACGCGGGTAACTTTGTCCGGCCCGGTATCGCCGCACCACAGCGGTTTACGCCCTAATCGCGCTTCAATCCACGATGCCAGTTCCAGCCCGGATACCGGCATAGACAGCTCGCCCCACGGCACCAATGGCTCGATTTCCCCCATGACATTGATCCCCAGCAGCTGCGCCAGCTGGGCGTTATTGCCCAGTTCCGGATGCGCATCCAGCGGTAAATGCCAGCCATAAAGGTTGATATCGTTGGCCAGCAGCGTTTTCAGCCGATTGCGCTTCATGCCGCGGATCACCGGCGACTCGCCTTTCCAGAAGTAACCGTGATGCACAATCACCGCATCCGCCTGCAGACGAACGGCTTCATCAAGTAGCGCCTGGCTGGCGGTCACGCCGGTGACGATTTTCCGCACCGTCTCCCGCCCTTCCACCTGCAGGCCGTTCGGGGCGTAATCACTGATGGCCGCGCTATTCAGTTTTTCGTTAATTAATTGTTCCAGTTCGCTATTTTTCATTGCCGCTCCATCAGAAAATCAGTTTGCACAAACCTATAACATAACCACATCCGCCCGAGTCGTCGATAGCGACGCCAAAGGGTCCATTTCAGCCATTCGCGTAATCGCCCAAATTGCCTCTTCCCCTCACCGCGCATTAGTGTATATTTATGCACTTATAAAGCATATTAAATAACCAGAAAGCCATTTAGGCCATGAATAACACCAGACAAACGCTATTCATGCAGAAAGATCGACTTTCGTTTTACGGCCAGGAAATGAACGTTACATGAACAGACAAACTTCACAGCCACGGGCGATCTATTTCGTCGTTGCGCTGCAAATTTGGGAATACTTCAGTTTTTACGGCATGCGGGCGCTGTTAATCCTGTACCTCACCAACCAGCTCAAGTACGACGATAACCACGCCTATACTCTGTTTAGCGCCTACTGCTCCCTGGTCTACGTCACCCCTATTCTCGGCGGCTTCCTCGCCGACAAACTGCTCGGCAACCGCATGGCGGTGATGCTCGGCGCGCTACTCATGGCTATCGGTCACCTGGTGCTCGGCGCCAGCGAAGTCGCCCCCACCTTCCTCTATTTATCGCTGGCAATCATCGTTTGCGGTTACGGACTGTTTAAATCCAACGTCAGCTGCCTGCTTGGCGAACTGTATGAGCCGACCGATCCGCGCCGCGATGGCGGCTTCTCGCTGATGTACGCCGCGGGCAATATTGGTTCGATCATCGCACCTATCGCCTGCGGCTACGTGCAGGAAGAGTACAGCTGGGCGATGGGCTTTGCGCTGGCGGCAGTCGGCATGATTGCCGGACTGGTGATTTTCCTCTGCGGCGGTCGCCACTTCCGCCATACCACCGGCGTTAACCGCGAGGCGCTGCGCGCGCGGACCTTTGTCCTGCCAAACTGGGGCTGGCTGCTGGTTTTGCTGGTGGCGACGCCGCTGCTGATTACCGTCTTGTTCTGGCAGGAGTGGTCGGTGTATGCGCTGATCGTCGCGACGGTGATTGGCCTGGCGGTACTGGCGCGCATTTATCTGCGCGCGGAGAACGACAAACAGCGTAAAGAGCTGCGCCTGATTATCGTCCTCACCGGTTTTAGCCTGCTGTTCTGGGCCTTCGCCCAGCAGGGCGGCAGCTCCATCAGCCTGTATATCGACCGTTTCGTGAACCGCCACGTCATGAGCTATGAAGTACCAACCGCGATGTTCCAGTCGGTTAACGCCTT
>AEWW01013458.1_pt1 | contig 11621 bp, 9 predicted proteins | sample 267848 | NCBI WGS metagenome assembly AEWW01 (sample SAMN00713649, study PRJNA62039) | ant fungus garden metagenome | place: Panama: Gamboa | collected Apr-2009 | depth 0.5 m m | reverse complement strand
CAGGTGTGGGTCGGTTTTCCCTATAGCTTTTGTGCTGATGCAAGGCGGCAAGTGCGCTAATCCCCGGGAGCATACATCAGTATGTGACTGGGGTTAGTGCGCGCAGCCAACGCAGCAACAGTGCAAAAGATGACGGGAAAAATGACACACAAAAAAAAGCCCGCACAAGGCGGGCAACTTAATACTGGAAGCAATGTGAGCAATGTCGTGCTCTTCTTCGGTAGAGCCACCGTCGAAGCGCAGAAGAATAATAATCATTCTTATTATCATCTGTAAAGCCCTAATTGAGAATTTTTCTCATTTCCACACTAACATTGTGATTACCCCTTCGCCAGATTGGCGAAAAACAGCGCAGAACCATCATGAATTTGGGGAGTGCGTGACGTTTGCGATACACTCACGCTATTGCCTCAGAATCGTTGAGTTCTATGCCAAAATTATTCTCCTCGCTGCTGCTCGGTCTCAGCGTATTGAGTGCGTCTGCGCTGGCCGCACCAACCAATAACATCCGTAATAGCGGTTTTGTTTATTGCGTCAATGGCACGGTCAATACCTTTAATCCACAAATGGTCAGCAGCGGCCTGGTTGTGGATACGCTGGCGGCACAGCTCTATGACCGCCTGCTGGATGTGGACCCTTACACTTATCGCCTGATTCCTGACCTGGCACAGAGCTGGGAAGTGCGTGACAACGGTGCCACTTATCGTTTTCATCTGCGCAAAGATGTCTCTTTCCAGCACACCAACTGGTTTAAACCCACGCGAAAAATGAATGCCGATGACGTGGTGTTCAGCTTTGCGCGCATGTTTAACCGCCAGCATCCGTGGCATAACGTCAACGGTGGCAGCTATCCCTATTTCGATAGTTTGCAGTTCTCTGACTCGGTACAAAGTGTTAAAAAACTGGACAACGACACGGTAGAAATCCGTCTCAACAGTCCGGACGCCTCTTTCCTCTGGCACATCGCTACGCATTACGCGCCAATCCTGTCACAGGAATACGCCGACAAGCTGACGGCAAAAGGACAGCAGGAGCGTCTGGATCGCGAACCGGTGGGTACCGGACCGTTCCAGTTGAGCGAGTACCGCACCGGGCAATATCTGCGCCTTGCGCGTAATCCGCAGTACTGGAAAGGTGTGCCGCGTCTGCAGCAAGTGGTGATCGATCTTGGCGTAGGCGGAACAGGACGTCTGTCGAAGTTGCTCACAGGTGAATGCGATGTGCTGGCGTATCCGGCGGCCAGCCAGCTCTCCATTTTGCGTGATGACCCGCGACTGCGCATGACGCTGCGTCCTGGCATGAACATCGCCTATTTAGCGTTCAATACGCGTAAACCGCCACTGGATCGCCCGGAAGTGCGTCACGCGCTGGCACTGGCGATCAATAACGAACGCCTGATGGAATCGATCTATTACGGCACTGCCGAAACCGCCGCCTCCATTTTACCGCGTGCTTCCTGGGCGTATGATAATGATGCGCGGGTCACCGAATACAATCCGGCTAAAGCTCGTGAAGCGCTGAAAGCGCTTGGGCTGGAAGATCTGCACTTGCGACTGGTGGTACCTACCACCTCACAATCCTGGAACCCCAGCCCACTGAAAACCGCTGAACTGCTGCAAGCCGATTTGGCTCAGGTTGGCGTGCGCGTCACCATCGCGCCGGTGGAAGGCCGTTTCCAGGAAGCGCAGTTGATGGCGATGAATCATGATCTGACGCTGACCGGCTGGGCAACAGACAGTAACGACCCGGACAGCTTCTTCCGGCCGCTGTTGAGCTGTGCAGCCATCCGCTCGCAGACCAACTTTGCGCACTGGTGTTCACCGGCCTTTGATGAATCATTGCAACGGGCGCTGTTGTCGCAACAACTTTCGGCGCGCATCGACAGCTACGATCAGGCACAGCAAATTCTGGCGCAGGAATTACCGGTATTGCCGCTGGCGTCATCGTTGCGTTTACAGGCATATCGCCATGATATTAAAGGTCTGGTGCTAAGTCCGTTCGGGAATGCCTCGTTTGCCGGGGTTTACCGTGATGAGAGCAGCGAGGAATAAGCATGATCATCTATATATTGCGTCGCCTGCTGTTGCTGCTGATCACCCTGTTTTTATTGTCGCTGGTGAGTTTCAGTCTTAGCTACTTTACGCCGAATGCGCCGCTGGAAGGTGCCTCACTGTTCGATGCCTGGTGGTTCTGGTTTAAAGGCCTGCTGCAATTTGACTTCGGTGTTTCCAGCACCAACGGCCAGCTGATCGACCTGCAACTGCGCGAGGTATTCCCCGCCACGCTGGAGCTTTGCATTCTGGCCTTCATGCTGGCGCTGCTGGTGGGTATTCCGCTGGGAATTTGCGCGGGTGTGATGCGCAAAAAATGGCAGGATAAAGCCATCAGCGCACTGGCACTGCTCGGTTTCTCGATGCCGGTGTTCTGGCTGGCACTGCTGTTCACCCTGTTCTTCTCCCTGACACTGGGCTGGTTGCCGGTTTCCGGGCGCTTTGATCTGCTCTACCCGGTACAAAACGTGACCGGCTTTGCACTGATTGATGCCTGGCTGAGTCCTTCACCGTGGCGCCATGAGATGTTGATGAGTGCCCTGACTCATATGATTTTGCCGGTGGTGGTCCTGGCGGTCGCGCCGACCACCGAGGTCATTCGTTTACTGCGCAGCAGCACCAGTGATGTGATGGATAAAAACTATGTGAAAGCCGCAGCCACGCGCGGATTATCTCGCTTCACCGTGATTCGCCGCCATGTGTTGCACAACGCGCTGCCGCCCGTCATCCCGCGTCTGGGTTTGCAGTTCTCTACCATGCTGACGCTGGCGATGATTACGGAAGTGGTGTTCAACTGGCCGGGCATTGGCCGCTGGTTGATCAACGCCATTCGTCAGCAGGATTATGCGGCCATCTCTGCCGGTGTGATGGTGGTCGGCGGTCTGGTGATTCTGGTCAGCGTGCTGTCAGATATTCTGGGTGCGGCGCTTAATCCGTTGAAACACAAGGAATGGTATGCCCTTAGATAATATCTATGCAGAGACGAATTGCCCAGCCCGTTTCGTCTGTTCTGGCAGCGTTTTTATCGTGATACCAGTGGCATGATCGGATTGTACGGCTTCGGTGCCCTGTTATTCCTGTGCCTGTTTGGCGGCTTATTGTCGCCCTATGGCATTGATCAGCAGTTCCTCGGCTATCAGCTGTTGCCCCCTTCCTGGTCGCGCTACGGGGATGTCTCCTTCTTCCTCGGCACCGATGATTTGGGCCGCGATGTATTGAGTCGCCTGCTGAGCGGCGTAGCGCCAACGGTTGGTTCGGCCATTATGGTAACGGTTTTGGCCGCGATCTGCGCCCTGATCCTGGGGGTGCTGGCCGGCATTACCCACGGTTTGCGCTCTGCGGTAATGAACCACGTGCTGGATACCTTGCTCTCCATCCCTTCGCTGCTGCTGGCAATCATTGTGGTGGCCTTTTTAGGCCCACGCCTTGAACACGCCATGCTGGCGGTATTGCTGGCAATCATTCCGCGCCTGGTGCGGGAGATCTATACTGCGGTACATAACGAGATGGAAAAAGAGTATGTGGTGGCGCTGCGTTTGGACGGCGCGCGTAACCTGAATATTCTGTGGAACGCGGTGCTACCCAATGTCCTGCCGCTGCTGGTCGGGGAATTTACACGTTCACTCTCCATGGCCATTCTCGACATTGCCGCACTCGGTTTCCTCGATTTAGGGGCACAGCTGCCCTCGCCGGAATGGGGAGCGATGCTGGGCGATGCGCTGGAGCTGATTTATGTCGCGCCCTGGACCGTGATGCTGCCCGGCGTCGCGCTGATGGTCAGTGTGTTGATCGTTAACCTGCTGGGCGATGGCATCCGTCGTGCTGTAGAAGCGGGAGCTGAATAATGCCGTTACTGGATATTCGTAATCTCACTATCGAGTTCATGACCTCAGAAGGTCCGGTGAAGGCCGTTGATCGCATTAATCTGACGCTCAGTGAAGGTGAAGTGCGTGGGCTGGTGGGGGAATCCGGCTCCGGCAAAAGTCTGATTGCCAAGGCGATTTGTGGTGTAACCAAAGATAACTGGCGCGTCACCGCCGATCGTATGGTGTTCGATGATATCGATTTGCTGCGTTTGTCGCCGCGCGAACGACGCCGCATTGTCGGCCATAACGTGTCGATGATTTTTCAGGAACCGCAATCCTGTCTGGATCCCTCTGAAAGCATCGGCCGCCAGTTGATGCAGGCGATCCCACGCTGGACCTTTAAAGGGCGCTGGTATCAGCGTTTGTGGTTCTGGCGCAAAGCGCGTTCCATCGAGCTGTTGCACCGCGTGGGCATTAAAGACCACAAAGACATCATGCGCAGTTTCCCGTATGAATTGACGGAAGGTGAGTGTCAGAAGGTGATGATCGCCATCGCGCTGGCCAATCAGCCGCGTCTGCTGATCGCCGATGAGCCGACCAATGCTATGGAACCGACCACGCAGGCACAAATATTCCGCTTGTTGAGCCGCCTAAACCAAAATAACAACACCACGATTTTGCTGATCAGTCATGACCTGCGCACCATGAGCCAGTGGGCGGATCGCATTAACGTGATGTACTGCGGTCAGACCGTCGAAACCGCGCAGAGTGAAGATTTAATGGATACGCCGCATCATCCTTATACCCAGGCGCTGATCCGCGCGATGCCCGACTTTGGCAGTGCGCTGCCGCATAAAAGTCGCTTGAATACGCTTTCCGGTGCGATTCCCTCACTGGAGCATTTACCGATTGGCTGTCGTCTGGGACCGCGCTGTCCCTATGCGCAGCGTAAATGCATTGAGACGCCGCGCCTCACCGGCACTAAATCCCATCTGTTTGCCTGTCACTTCCCGTTAAATGTGGAGGGACAATAAGCATGGAAACACTGCTGGAAGTGCGCAACCTGAGTAAAACCTATCGCTATCGCACCGGTCTGTTTCGCCGACAGCATGTTGAGGCGGTGAAAGGCGTGAGTTTCACCCTGCGTGAGAAACAGACGCTGGCGGTGATAGGTGAAAACGGTTCAGGTAAATCGACGCTGGCCAAGATGCTGAGCGGGATGGTGGAACCCACCGATGGCGAGATGCTGATTGACGATCATCCGCTGGAGTATGGCGATTACGGTTATCGCAGCCAGCGTATTCGCATGATTTTTCAGGATCCTTCGACCTCGCTTAATCCGCGCCAGCGCGTCAGTCAGATCCTCGATTTCCCGCTGCGCCTGAATACCGAACTGGATGATGAAGCGCGAGAGAAGCGCATTATTGCCACACTGCGCCAGGTGGGTTTGCTGCGCGATCACGCCGGTTACTATCCGCATATGCTGGCCCCCGGCCAGAAACAGCGTCTGGCGCTGGCTCGCGCACTCATTCTGCAGCCGAAGGTGATTGTCGCCGATGAGGCCCTCGCTTCACTGGACATGACCATGCGTTCGCAGTTGGTGAATCTGATGCTGGAACTGCAGGAGAAGCACGGCATCGCCTATATTTATGTGACGCAACATATCGGCATGATGAAGCACATCAGCGATCAGGTGCTGGTGATGCATCAGGGTGAAGTGGTGGAACGCGGCGGCACGGCTGATGTGCTGGCCTCGCCACTGCATGACCTCACTAAGCGGCTGATCACCAGCCATTTTGGCGAAGCCTTAACCGCTGAAGCCTGGCGCAAAGTGCGTTGATTGATCATCACATCGCGAAAACGCGGTGCGATTTACCGCATTTGAGAGAGACGTGCTAGAATCCGCACGTCGATTAACGTCGGTCGCCTACTATTTAATCATTGCGACCGCCAACAACAATGACCATAAGGATTACAGCTATGGGTTTTCTTTCCGGTAAGCGCATTCTGATTACTGGCGTTGCCAGTAAACTCTCCATTGCCTACGGTATTGCACAGGCGATGCACAAACAGGGCGCAGAACTGGCTTTCACCTACCAGAACGACAAGTTGAAAAGTCGTGTGGAAGAGTTCGCTAAAGATTTGGGTTCTGACATTGTTCTGCCGTGCGATGTGGCAGAAGACGAGAGTATCACTGCGCTGTTCACCGAACTGGCAAAAACCTGGCCAAAATTTGACGGTTTTGTTCACTCGATTGGTTTCGCACCTGGCGATCAGCTGGATGGTGACTACGTGAACGCCGTGACCCGTGAAGGCTTCAAAATCGCTCACGACATCTCTGCCTACAGCTTCGTGGCGATGGCGAAAGAGTGCCGTGCAATGCTGAACCCGAATTCAGCCCTGCTGACCCTGTCTTACCTGGGTGCAGAGCGCGCGATCCCGAACTACAACGTAATGGGTCTGGCTAAAGCGTCTCTGGAAGCCAACGTACGTTACATGGCGAACGCGATGGGTCCTGAAGGTACGCGTGTTAACGCCGTATCCGCGGGTCCAATCCGTACCCTGGCAGCATCAGGCATCAAAGATTTCCGTAAGATGCTGGCTCACTGTGAAGCTGTTACTCCAATTCGCCGTACTGTCACCATCGAAGACGTGGGTAACTCTGCGGCCTTCCTGTGCTCTGACCTGGCGGGTGGTATCACCGGTGAAGTGGTACACGTTGATGGCGGCTTCAGCATTGCCGCGATGAACGAGCTGGAACTGAAATAAGTTCTGAAGGCGAGCCGGGTGCTCGCCTTTTTTCTTAGCGAAGTCTCGGCTGTCTTCGCCGATTTTCGCCCTGTTCACTTTCGACTGATTTCTCCCGCAAACTCACCTCTCCCTGCTAGCTACCGCTTGAATTTTCAGGCGTATAGATTCATTCGATCTTAATTATTCCCCTTCATTCTTTTGCCACAGCCAGTGCTTCAGCGACGATAAGCTAGCCTTTTGGTGGCGATGCGCTTTTCAGATTTGCCCGTCGCGTACCCAGACCGTTTTTTGCGCAAGGAATGACCATGGAACAACGCCGTTCTCCCGGCCATGACCACTGGTTTTATGAAAGCCAGACTCGCCCGCACACCCAGGCCACCACGCCATTAGTGCCCGAAGCCGCCTTTCTCGAAGATCGCTTTTTATTAGGTCTGCAACAGGAAGCCACTGCTCTTCAGCCCCTGTTTACTCGTTTCCAGCCGGCGTTACTGGCCGCGCGCGATCTGAGCCAGATTTTGCTGCCGGATACGCTGAGCAACTCACTCACGCATACCTTAACGCTCTACGATCGTCTCAGTACCGCGTTGACAGTGGCGCAGGTTGCCGGTGTGCAGCGACTGTGTAATCACTACTCGGCGCGCCTCAACCCCCTGCCGGGCCCGGATTCCTCTCGCGAGAGTAACAACCGCCTGACACAAATCACCCAGTACGCGCGTCAGTTGGCGATGCAACCGGCTCTGATCAATGTCACTGGTATCAGCGCCCTGGATGCCGTCGGGCTCACTGAGCCAGATATCGTCACTCTCAATCAACTGGTGGGATTTGTCAGCTATCAGGCGCGAGTGGTCGCGGCACTGCAAGCCATGATGGGCTTACCGGTACGCTGGATACCTGGCGTATCACCACCAGCGGATGCCGATCCGGCGCTTTTTGACCGCGACACCGCATGGCAGCACGCGCTCAAACCAGTTGAGTTGCGCTATGCCAGTGCCGACCAACTGGCGGCGATAACCTTCTGTCAGGGCATCGAAGGATTAGAGGACGCGATTTGGTTGCTGGTGCATGACGCGCAAGCGCTGTATGGCTGGGCGACTTTGCAACAGCGCATCGGTGAACATCATGATGACAATCCGAATTGGCGCTGGCAACCTGCGCGCGCATCCTGGGTTGTCAGCGCCCGTTCACGCGTCATGCCGCTTGCCAGCGCGAAGCATTGCTTGCAGATGTTGATAAAGCGGGAGAAGTGCAGCCGGTGATTGGTGTTACCGCTCAACTGGTTCGCATGCCAGAGCGTTTTAGCGCAGCACACCTGCAGCCATTGCTGAATGCGGGATGGGGAACCGAGCGCATTTTCGCTCTGTTGCAAGCAGTGGCGTTTGCCAGCTGGCAGGATCGGTTATGGATGGCGTTGGGTGAAACGCGTTAATCCGGCAGATGGCGCCGCGCTTCGTCAAAGAAATGTTGAGCCAGCGGCGATGCCCTGCCCGGCTCAGCAACCACCAACGCGGCCTGGCGTCCCATGGGTGCCATCGCAATCGGCCTCCGCGCCACATTTTGCAGCATTTCTGGCAGTAAATGTCCGCGCGGCGACACCATCACGCCTAATCCCACCTGCGCGCTCTGTAATAGCTGCATAATCGAGGCACTTTCCACAATCACTCGCGGTAGCAAACCGGTTTCGCGCAGTTGGCTATCCACGTAACGACGGAAATAGCGCGTGGGTTCCGCAAGGCACAGCGGAAACTGCGCCAGTTGCGAAAGTGAAACCGTGTCGTGTTGAAGTAAATCCGGGAAGTGCTGAGGATTAAAAATCGCCTCCACGCCGGGGTCTTTTAACAGCGCGGTCTGAAAGTGTAATTCTCGCAGAGCGGTGAGTTCGAAAAAGCCAATGCCGCCGTCCACCGTATGGCTATTCAGTGCCTCCAGCAGTTGGTCCGCACTCATGGCGGAGACACGATAATCCAGCTGCGGATAACGTGTTTCAACCGCTTTCAGTAACGCCGGCAAGGCGACACTGCACTGTGGCATCACGCCCAGGCGCAGCGTGCCGTTGACGCCATGCTTCAGCGACTCGACTTCCAGCTTCAGTCCCGAGTAAACCGACACGATCTCACGCGCCCAGGTCAGCACGCGTTCCCCTTCCGGCGTAAATCCATCGAAGTTGTTGCTGCGATTGATCAGCGATAGGCCCAGTTCACGCTCAAGGTTTTTTAACCGCATCGATAATGTCGGCTGACTGACAAAACTGGCCTCTGCCGCGCGGCCAAAATGGCGCTCACGCTCTAGATTGCAGAGATATATCAATTGCTTGATGTCGATTTTGGCATCCACCCTGAAGTCACGATCACGCTATGTTAGCAAACCCGCGCAGCTTTATCCGTTTCACCATGCAAAAAGCACAAAGGCCGCCGTTTGGCAGCCTTCGGTTGAAAGTTAATGCCCCACCCGGCGCTTATCTCCGGCACTCTTAATGGCTTAGCTCTTGAAGGGGCGAAGTCATCATCTCCCATCTCAGCTAGGGGGGTTTAACATTGATTGCTAATTTTATTATTAGCGTGGTAACTAAATGTGTTATGCCACGCCCAGTGCACTTTTCACTTCGTTAGCAATTTTCTCCACCTGCGGACCGTAAATCACCTGCACATCGTGATCGCTGACCCGGTTAACACCGTTGGCGCCAGTGGTCAGCAACGTTTGATCGACCACTTCATTCATCTCTTTCACGCGCACCCGCAGGCGGGTGAAACAGCAATCGACGTCCTCTATATTGGCCTCGCCGCCCAACCCGCTGATGATCACCTTAGTACGTTCATCGGCTGTCACCTGCACGGTTTGCGGCTCCTCATCCGATTCTCGTCCAGGCGTTTCCACTCGCATGCGCGTAATGACAAAACGGAAGCCGTAATAGTAGATCGGCGCATAAATCATCCCCAGCGCTACCGTCCACCACCATTGGGTTTTACTGCCGCCGAGAATACCGAACACCACCAGATCGATGGCGCCGCCCTGCACGTTGCCGATCATTAAATGCAGCATCGACATCAGCATAAATGACAGGCCGGTCAATAACGCATGCAGGATGTAGAGCACCGGTGATACGAAGATAAAACAGAACTCCAGCGGTTCAGTGATGCCGGTGGTGAAGGAGGTCAACGCACCTGCCATCACCAGCGCTTTAACCCGCTGTTTATGCTCCGGGCGCGCGGTGTGGTAGATCGCCAGTGCAGCAGCAGGCAAGCCGAACATCATCACCGGGATTTTACCCTGAGCCAGGAATTGGGTGGCACTGCGCACCGTCTCATCAGGTATAGCGCCTGGATTGGTGAGCGAAGTGTTGAAGATATTCAGTGAACCAACAATGGTTTGCCCGTCCACCGTCGCCATGCCACCGATAGGGGTGAAACGCACCGTTTCATTGAGAATATGGTGCAAGCCAGTAGGGATAAGCAGACGTTCGCCGGTTCCCAGCAGAAACGCGCCGTACTGGCCGCTTTTCCCAATCATCTTGCCGACCCAGGCAATGCCTTCGCCGATCGTGGGCCAGATCAAGGCCAGCAGCACGCCAATCAGCGGCAAGACGATAACGGTGACGATGGGGACAAAGCGCCGCCCGCCGAAAAAGCTAATCGCCGTCGGCAATGGTTGCGTGTAAAAGCGATTATGCAGTGCCACGGTGACCAGCCCGGCAATCACACCGCCAAGCACACTCATGTTGTAAGTAAAGATGCCCAGCATCTCGATGTACTCTGCCGAGGTCATCATCGCCGTGGTTTGATCCAGGCCTGCTTGCTGTAAGGCTTCTGGGGTCGTAGTAGCCGCCGTCAGCCCTTTGGCGGCCAGCGTAGCACTGATGCCTACATTCATCACGACATAGCCAATGACTGCCGCAAAAGCCGCAGTAGGCTTCTCCGCTTTCGCCAGACCGATGGCGCTGGCAACGGCGAAGAACACCGGCAGATTGGCAAACAGTGCCGCTGCCACTTTACGGATAAAACCAATAATCAGTTGTGGCACCTGCATATTGGCAAAGGCATCACCGGTGACGGCGGGGTTCTGCATCGCCGCAGCCAGCCCGAGAAAAATCCCGGCGGCGGCAATAACGGAGATCGGCATCATCAAAGCTTTACCGAAGGCGTGAATTTGGCTGGCAAGATTCTTCATGGTGCGCGCCCTTTCATCGATTGAAAGAGCAATTATTAGCCAGTTATTGGATTGTCACGTCACGGCGCTGTGCTGCCAGCAGGTAATGTTTGAACTGCATCACGCTTCTGACTGTTTAATCGCGATAAACGCCGCCTATCGCACCATTAAACCAATCAATTAGACAACTTTTGCTGTCAGTCGCACACTTTCCCACAACAGAAGCCATATTCTGATAACAATTCATAAACAATAAGCCTGCAACGACTATGAAATTTAAACGTAAAATTCAGCCTTATCGTGCCGCTGCTGGCGGCTGGGGTTCTTTGGAAGCAACCACCCGTTTCGTCCTTGATAGTAAAGCTGCGCTGAAAAACATGCGCAATTTGATGCGCATGAACAAAGCGCGTGGCTTTGACTGCCCGGGTTGTGCATGGGGTGATGACAACAAGAGCACCTTCAGCTTCTGTGAGAACGGCGCTAAAGCGGTGACCTGGGAAGCGACTCGCCGCGTGGTGGAGCCCGAGTTTTTCGCTCAGCACAGCGTGAGCACCCTGTATCAACAGAGCGACTATTTCCTGGAGTATCAGGGACGCCTGACGCATCCGATGCGCTATAACAGCGCCACCGATCACTATGAACCGATCAGCTGGGATGATGCGTTGGCGATGATTGCCCGTCACCTCAAGGCGATGGACCATCCCGACCAGATGGAGCTTTACACTTCCGGTCGCGCCAGTAACGAAGCCTCATGGCTCTATCAGCTGTTCGGCCGCGTGATGGGCACCAATAACTTCCCTGACTGTTCAAACATGTGCCACGAAGCCAGCGGCACCGGCTTGAAGCGCAGCATCGGCGTCGGGAAAGGCACCAT
>AEWW01042431.1_pt1 | contig 11642 bp, 15 predicted proteins | sample 267848 | NCBI WGS metagenome assembly AEWW01 (sample SAMN00713649, study PRJNA62039) | ant fungus garden metagenome | place: Panama: Gamboa | collected Apr-2009 | depth 0.5 m m | reverse complement strand
GCCAGCCTCTCTGTTAATTTAAGCGCCCCTTAAATGATGGAGAGCGCCAGATGACTAAGCCCGTGTATTTGCATACTGATAATGATGTTGAGATTTTAAAAACCTTCGATATGGTCTTAGCCATATGCAGGCGATCGCCGACCCTTATCAGTGGAAGTGGGTGATTACCGGCTGGCACAGCATCCTGCAGAACGCGATGGTGTTGGCGCTGTGTCAGGGCAATGACTTTCAGGTCTACCTGGCCGACGGTAAAGCGTCGACACAAGAAATCTTTCAGCAAATCTGTAACGACGATTTCACCAACATCGACAAGCTGCAGCTGCCGTCCTTCATGGCGCTATACCGTGCGACGAGGGAGAGCAACGCATTCACACCCAGCGAAGTCTGTACGGTGGCGGTGGGCAAGCTTCACCAGCTGCGTAATGATTTCATCCACTATCATCGCGAGGCTGGAGTCTACAGGTCGATGGTTTACCGCAATGGATTCTGGCGAGCTGTGAATTACTGGATCATTTCCTTGCCAGCGGTGAGGTCGTACGCTGGTATGACGAAAAAGATGAAAAGGCATTCAGAGAGAAATACGCTGAATTTCAAGACCGACTACACGGCGTGATGTCGGTCTATTCCTGACGCGGATTAATTATCCCAGGCATGCGGGGCGAACAAATAGCCTTTGTTGCGCACCGTCTTGATGCGGTAGGGCTCGGTGGCGTTGTCGAGCAGCTTTTTACGCAGGCGTGAAATCGCGACATCGACGCTGCGATCCATGCCGTCGTAGCTGACGCCACGGAGATTTTTCAACAGCGCATCGCGATCCATAATCTGCCCGGCATGGGTCGCCAGCTCCCACAGCAGGTCGAAATCGGCGGTGGACAAGCAACGTTGTCGCCACCGAGCAATACCTGACGGTTAACCGGGTCGATCGACAGCGAACCAAAGACAATGGCTTTATGCGGCGTCAGGGTTGCGGGAGCGGGCATCGACGGCGAAGCCACATGCTGGCGCAGATGCAAACGTAACCGGGCCAGCAGCACCGCAGGCGGGGTGGTCTTGAGGATATAATCACTGGCGCCCATCTCCAGCGACAGAATATGGTTCATATCGCTATCGAGCGAGGTCAGCAACACGATCGGACCCTGCCACTGGCTGCGCAGGTCGCGGCACAGCGTCATCCCGTCTTTGCCAGGCAGCATGATATCCAGCAGTACCAGATCGGGTTGTTCACGAGCAATAACCTCTTCGGCCCGGTCGCCGCGCGGTTCAACGACCACGTCCATATCATGCTTCCCCAGATAGGCGGCGATAAGCGCGCCAACTTCGGGCTCATCCTCAACAAAAACGATCTTATTCATATCTTACGCGTATAAATTAAAAAGCTAACATACACCGCCCGCAAATTGCCCGCCATTAATCTTTCATAAACAAATGTTCTTCCGTTATGCTGGTAGAAATTGTTGTTCAAATGTTAAGGCATAAAATGGGGCTGTTGATTAAAGCGCTGCTGGGAGCGCTGGTGGTGGTACTGATAGGCGTACTGTCAAAAACCAAAAATTACTATATTGCCGGTTTAATTCCGTTATTTCCGACCTTCGCGCTTATTGCCCACTATATCGTCGCCAGCGAGCGCGGCATTGAAGCGCTGCGCACAACTATCGTCTTCGGCATGTGGTCAATCATCCCGTATTTTATCTACTTACTTTCGTTATGGTACTTCACCGGCGTAATGCGCCTGCCTTACGCGCTGGCAGGCGCGGTGATCTGCTGGAGTCTGGCGGCCTGGCTGCTGATCCTCGGCTGGAGCCGTTTCCACTAGCGCAGCGGTCGGCCGCCGTCGACCGCGAAAGAGCGGCCGGTGACGTAGCAGCTGGTGAACAGATAATCGATGAGGTCGATAATCTCTTTTTCACCCGGCGCGATTTTCATCAGCGATTTATCCAGCGCCTGTTTACGGTATTCAGCGTCATCATGCTCGTTAAACATAATCAGCGATGGCGCGATGGCGTTGACCTTCACCTCCGGGGCCAGCTTACGGGCGAAAGAGCGGGTCATATTATCAAGCGCCGCTTTACTGGCTGCATAGGCGATATGCTTATCGCTGCCGCGTTCCACCACGTAGTCGGTAATGTGAATAATATCGCTGGCCGCGTGACCAAAACCGCGCAGCAGACTCTCCAGCGCGTGGTTAAGCAGATAGGGCGCGTGGACGTGAATTTGCATCATCCGCGATATCACCGTGGATAACGGCACCCCCGGTTTCTCCGCCATCCAATCACTGGCGTTATGAATAATCGCGCGCAGGCCGCTGGTCTGCGCCTTCACCGCTTCCGCGAAGGTAAGAATACCGTCGTCGCTGCTGAAATCGGCCTGCAGACACACCGCGCCGGCTTCGCGCAGGGTGTCAATCGATGGATAATGCTGGCGATAGCTGACGATCACCGGTTGCTGCTGGTTTAAAAAATGGTGTGCCAGAGCGAGGCCGATACGGCGGCCTGCTCCCGTGATCAGGACCGGACGAGGCTGTGCTTCAGCCATGGGTATCTCCTTTCAAGTTCAGCGGTAGGGCAACCGCTTACCCCACCAGCATCCACGTTGCCGGAACGGCGGCAACCAGCAAAAAACCAATTAATGCCATTTCACGGCGTTTGAGCATGCGATCGTGCTGGTGCGTACGGCGGGCGTACAGGAAAACCAGAAGACCCGGAGCGTAAAGTACCACCGACAATAACAAATGCACAGGACCGGACGCATACAATAACCATAAGCCATAAACGCACGCGCCGACACCCACGGCTTTATGTAACGGACGTACGGCAATCTTAAGCAGGAAAGCGCCGACGAGGAAATAGGGCACCAGAATCATTTCTGAGGCGATGGTTAGCAGGGTACCGTAGTCGGATCCGGTAAGCCAAATCAGCACCAGACAAATCTGCACGCTGATGTTGGTCAACCACAGCGAGGAAGAGGGGCGTTATTCTTATTGGTTTTGGCGAACAGGCGTGGGAACGCTTTATGCGTCGCCGCCAGATACGGCACTTCAGCGGCCATAATGGTCCAGCTTAAATAGGCGCCGCAGACGGAGATAATTAATCCCGCGGCGATCACTACCTCGCCCCACGACCCCATCATCTTGACCATCAGGCCAGCCATCGACGGGTTGCGCATTTCAGCCAGTTCCGGGCGGGCGACAACGCCCAGCGACAGCAGGGTGACCAGCAGATAAACCGCCAGCGCCGAGACTACCGCCAGCAGCGTCGCGCGGCCAACGTCGCGCTTATGACGGGCGCGGGCAGAGACCACTACCGCGCCCTCCACGCCGATAAATACCCACAGGGTAATCAGCATGGTGTTTTTCACCTGTTCCCATACCGGTACGCCGAGCGCGATACCGCTGAAGTCGAGACGGAAAGTATCGAGCCGGAACGCGATAGCGGCCAGCGCCACAAACGCGCCGAGCGGCAACAGCTTCGCCAGCGTCGCCACCAGGTTAATGCCTGCCGCGGTCTGTACCCCACGCAGCACCAGAAAATGCACCACCCAGAGCAGCACGGACGCGCCGACGATCGCCTGCCAGGTGTTACCGTCACCAAAAATACGCATCTCCGGCGTATCGGTGAAGAAACTCAGGGCGGAGAAGACGATAACCAGGTAGGAGACGTTGGCAATCACCGCGCACAGCCAGTAGCCCCAGGCGGAACAGAAACCGATCAGTTCGCCAAAACCTTCCCGGGCATAGGTAAAGATGCCGCCATCCAGTTCCGGGCGGATACGGGTCAGCAATAGCATGGCGAATGCGAGGAATAAAATCCCGACGCCGGTGATGGCCCAGCCGATAAGCAGAGCGGATGGGCTGGCGACGGCAGCCATGTTTTGCGGCAAACTGAAAACGCCCGCGCCCAGCATGGAGCTGAGTACCAGTGCGGTCAGGGCGCTAAGGCCCAGTTTCTTTTCCATTGTATTCCCGAGGTGGCAACAGTGAATCAAGAATATTTATTTGGCGAAATCGCATAAAAATGGAGGATTACGCTAAGGCGCGGGATTTTACGGAGTGTCTTGTACGCATGCAATGGCGGCGGGCGAAAAAATGCAAAAAGGCGACATCATGTCGCCTTTTTGAGCAGCTGAAACCGATTACTTATACAGGTCGGCGCTAATGGTGATGTTACCGCCACGTTCCTGCCACTGGCGGGTGATGTGGTAGTATTTCGCTCCTTTCTTCGCCGCGCGTTTCGCGGTCTGATAGGAGATTTCCGTCATGTTGCCGTAGTTACCGGTGAATTTGATGCTATCAAACGGCACCATCTGCGCGGCGGTGATTTTGTTCACCTCTTCGACTTTCGTGCCGTCCGGCAGGGTGACAGTGTAACGTCCGCCTTTCGACGATTGGGTTTCGTAGAACAGACCTACGCCGGTACCGGCGCCGACCGCGGCAGAGGAGGCCACGCCTGGGATTTCGACGTTTTTAGCCGCCTCGCCGCCTTTAGCCAGAGCGGCGCGACCGGCTTCGGAATCAGCAGGAATCGCATCCGGGCTCTGCAGTACGCGCTTCTGCGCATCCTTTTTATAAATATAAGCGGTGATGCGCTGGTTGCCGCCCTGGTTGGCGTCAACCTGGCGGACGATGAAGAAGGCATACGCGCCTTTAGCTTTTGCCGCTTTGGCGATGGCGTCGTTGACTTCCGGCTGGCTACGGTAGAAGCCCTGCACGGTTACGGTGTCATACGGCATCAGCGCGACGGCCTGATCTTTCGGCAGTTCCATCACGCCGTTAATAATACGGTTTTTCGGGGTATCCGCCTGCGGGGCGTTTTCTTTATAAAAATCCGCCGTTACGCGCCAGTTGCCGCCGTTGCCGAAATCTGAGGTGTCGACAACATAAAAGGAAGCTGCGCCATCTTTATCCGCCTTGCGGGAAACCGCCTGTACGGCATCGCCAATCGCGTTAAAACGGCCAGTGACGACGACGCGGTCATAGGGCTTCAGCGCTGCCGCTTGCTCCGGAGTCAGCTCGGTCGCTGCATGGGCAGACAACGCGGTGGTAGCCAGAAGAGCAGACGCCAGGAGTGTGTTCTTAAGCTTCATAAAAATAATCCTTTGCCTTGCGCAAACCATGTACTGGTATTGTTGTTGACTGAAAACAGGTGATTATTGCATTTAAACAACGTAACTGTCTGCGTCATTTTTCACTTCCCGCCCGAATCGTTCGTTACAAAAATATAACAAATACTGATATGTTGAAAAAACAGCCCCTTGAACAGCAAAATCGATAATCAATATCACTTTTATAAGTTAACGTAATGTTAATGCAATGATACTGAGCGGTAATAAATGGCGAATTAACCGCAAAGGTAAGCGAATTATCAGGTTCTGGCATAAAATTAAGGCAAATATTGCTGCCTGACGCAGTCAGGACTAATTTTTCTCAATAAAATCAAAAATTCTGTTTTAACGATGTAGATCACAATCGGTATTTTCAGTAGGTTATAAAAAGTTTGTTACTGTTTCATTTTCCAGATGAATACCTGTGCGGCGTTTTTGCGCCGCCGCTGGCGCATTTGTGAAAAAAATAAACCATCATCAAAAACCGATGGAAGGGAAAACTATGCGAATTGGGATACCAAAAGAGAGCTTAGCTCAGGAAACCCGGGCCGCTGCGACGCCGAAGACGGTCGAGCAGCTGCTTAAGCTCGGGTTTAGCGTGGCGGTCGAGAGCGGGGCCGGGAAACTGGCGAGCTTCGACGATGAAGCCTTCGAACAGGCGGGCGCGGAAATCGTCAGCGCGGATAACGTCTGGCACTCCGACGTTATCCTCAAGGTTAACGCGCCGAACGATGCGGAAATTGCGAAGCTCAACCCGGGCACCACGCTGGTGAGTTTCATCTGGCCGGCGCAGAATCCGGATCTCATGGAAAAGCTGGCCGCTCGCGGTATCAACGTCATGGCGATGGACTCGGTACCGCGTATTTCCCGCGCCCAGTCATTAGATGCACTGAGTTCGATGGCCAACATCGCCGGTTATCGCGCGATTGTCGAAGCGGCGCACGAATTCGGCCGCTTCTTTACCGGCCAGATCACCGCTGCGGGTAAAGTACCGCCAGCGAAGGTGATGGTAATCGGCGCAGGCGTCGCCGGCCTCGCGGCGATCGGCGCGGCGAACAGCCTCGGCGCCATCGTCCGCGCCTTCGATACCCGTCCGGAAGTGAAAGAACAGGTGCAGAGTATGGGCGCCGAGTTCCTTGAACTGGACTTCAAAGAAGAAGCGGGCAGCGGCGACGGCTACGCCAAAGTCATGTCTGAGGCCTTTATCAAAGCCGAGATGGCGCTGTTCGCCGCGCAGGCTAAAGATGTCGATATCATTGTCACCACCGCGCTGATCCCGGGTAAACCGGCGCCGAAGCTGATTACCCGCGAAATGGTTGACTCCATGAAGTCGGGCAGCGTGGTCGTCGACCTGGCGTCGCAAAACGGCGGCAACTGCGAATACACCGTGCCGGGCGAAGTCGTGACCACCGCCAACGGCGTGAAAATTATCGGTTATACCGACCTGCCGGGTCGTCTGCCGACGCAATCTTCTCAGCTCTACGGCACCAACCTGGTGAACCTGCTGAAGCTGCTGTGCAAGGAAAAAGACGGCAATATCACCATCGATTTCGACGATGTAGTGGTGCGCGGCGTTCACGGTGGTCCGCGAGGGCGAAATTACCTGGCCGGCGCCGCCGATTCAGGTCTCCGCGCAGCCGCAGGCGGCGACGAAAACCGTCGAAGCGCCAAAAGAAGAGGCTAAACCAGCTTCGCCATGGCGTAAATACGCGCTGATGGCGCTGGCGATTATCCTCTTTGGCTGGCTGGCGAACGTCGCGCCTAAAGAGTTTCTGGTCACTTTACCGTCTTCGCGCTCTCCTGCGTAGTCGGCTACTACGTGGTGTGGAACGTGTCGCACGCGCTGCACACGCCGCTCATGTCGGTAACCAACGCCATTTCAGGGATCATTGTCGTTGGGGCATTGCTGCAGATAGGGCACGGCGGCTGGGTCAGCTTCTTGAGCTTTATCGCGGTGCTGATCGCCAGCATTAATATTTTTGGTGGTTTCACCGTCACTCAGCGCATGCTGAAAATGTTCCGCAAAAACTAAGGGGTAGCACATGTCTGGAGGATTAGTTACAGCTGCATACATTGTTGCCGCTATTCTGTTTATCTTTAGCCTTGCGGGGCTGTCAAAGCACGAAACGTCGAAGCAGGGGAACCTGTACGGCATCGCCGGGATGGCGATTGCGCTGATTGCCACCATTTTTGGGCCGGACAGCGGTAACGTCGGCTGGATCATCGTGGCGATGGTTATCGGCGGGGCGATTGGTATCCGTCTGGCGAAGAAAGTCGAAATGACCGAGATGCCGGAGCTGGTGGCGGTGCTGCATAGCTTCGTGGTCTGGCGGCGGTGCTGGTCGGCTTCAACAGCTATCTCGACCATGGACCGGGTCTCGATCAGGTGCTGGCGAATATTCACCTGACTGAAGTGTTTCTCGGCATCTTTATCGGCGCCGTGACCTTCACCGGCTCGATCGTTGCTTTGGTAAGCTGCGCGGCAAAATTTCGTCAAAACCGCTGATGTTGCCGAATCGCCACAAGCTGAACCTGGCGGCGTTAGTCATCTCTTCCTGCTGCTGGTGGCCTTCGTGCGTACCGACAGCACCGGAACCCAGGTACTGTGCCTGCTGGTGATGACCATTATCGCCCTGGCGTTCGGCTGGCACCTGGTGGCGTCTATCGGCGGCGCGGATATGCCGGTCGTGGTATCGATGCTGAACTCGTACTCCGGTTGGGCGGCGGCGGCGGCGGGCTTCATGCTCAGCAACGACCTGCTGATCGTGACCGGCGCGCTGGTTGGTTCTTCCGGTGCCATCCTCTCCTACATTATGTGTAAGGCGATGAACCGTTCGTTTATCAGCGTTATCGCCGGCGGTTTCGGCACCGATGGCGGCAGTTCCAGCGGCGATGAAGAAGTCGGTGAGCATCGTGAAATCAGCGCCGAAGAGACGGCTGAAATGCTGAAAAACTCGCATTCCGTGATCATCACGCCGGGCTACGGTATGGCGGTGGCGCAGGCGCAGTATCCGGTCGCGGAAATCACCGAGAAGCTGCGCGCGCGCGGTATCAAGGTGCGCTTCGGCATCCACCCTGGTCGCCGGGCGACTGCCGGGGCATATGAACGTGCTGCTGGCGGAAGCGAAAGTACCTTACGACGTGGTGCTGGAAATGGACGAAATCAACGATGATTTCGCCGATACCGATACCGTACTGGTGATCGGCGCGAACGACACCGTCAACCCGGCGGCGCAGGACGATCCGAAGAGCCCGATCGCCGGTATGCCGGTGCTGGAAGTGTGGAAGGCGCAAAACGTGGTGGTCTTCAAACGTTCGATGAACACCGGCTATGCTGGCGTGCAGAATCCGCTGTTCTTCAAAGAGAACACCCACATGCTGTTTGGCGACGCTAAAGCCAGCGTGGATGCCATTCTGAAAGCGCTGTAATAGCGCAACGCTCTAAGCCGTCTCTGTTGAGACGGCTTTTTTATATAGACAGTGAAACCATGATTTTGCTCATAAAGTGAACGGCGATGGGTGTTATACTATGCCTGTTTTTTCACCACACTGAGGATATTATGGATACCGAGTTAACCCCCACGCAGATGGCCATCGAGTACCTGCGCCGCGACACTTCCGTTATGACCCCCGCGCAGTACCTGAAGAAGCTCAAACTCCTCGAGCTCGAGTTTGCCGATCTGATGTCGCTTTCGTCGATGGAACTAAAGAAGAGATCGACCTGGCCTGGCGTTTAGGTATCCACTAACGCATTCTGTAAGTATGTTCAATTAGCGTTGATATCCCGGGCCGTATGGCCCTTTTTCTTTTTTAGCGGGCCGACAAAAAAATCCCCCGACGGGCGGGGGATGATTAGATAAAACTTCAGGCCTGATGAGACGCCGTTAGTCGTCGTCTTCATCGTCCAGTTCAACTGGAGTTTGATAGGCCTCCGGTTTCAGTACCAGCAGGTCGCAGCGCAGGTGGTCGATAACCTGTTCCGCGGTATTGCCGAGAAACGCGGCAGAGATGCCGGTGCGGCCAACGGTGCCCAGCACCACAATCCCGGCCTGCAGGTGTTCAGCTAAATCAGGGATAACCTCTTCAGGCAGCCCTTTTTCTACGTGGGTGCGACTTTCATCGATGCTGAATTTCTGACGCAGCGCTTTCATTGCCAGCAGATGCTGGCCGCGAATCGCATCGTTATAGATGCTCGGGTCAAAATCAGGTAATTCAATGGCGATGTTAATAGGCGTCACCGGATAGGCGCCAACCAGATGTACTTCGGTATGGTTAACCTGATCGGCGAGGGCGATGGTCTCCCGCACCAGTTTTTCATTAAGGGCGTTGTGATAGTTCTCTTCACTGGCCAGATTAACCGCCACCAGCGCTTTACCGCCTTCCGGCCACGGCTGATCTTTAACCATCCATACCGGGCATGGACATTTGCGCAGCAGGTGCCAGTCGGTCGGGGTGAAGATGACGGCTTCGAGTTTGTCGTGCTGATGGGCCATTTTCAGCAGCAGGTCGTGTTTATCGCTGATGATTTCCTGAATGATGGCTTCAAAGGGGCGGTTGTGCCACACCACTTTGATATCGATTGGCACCCCGGATTCAATGTAAAACTTGGCCTGTTCACGGATCCAGGCGCTGCGTTGGCTAATCACGCCCTGGCGCATCGCCGTCCGCTCGTCGGGCGACAGCAGGGTAGTCATTTCGTAGGAAAAATCATAAATCGGCAAAAAGGCTTTGATGCGTCCACCAATCCGTTGGTGCAGATACACCGCGCGCCGTAATGCAGGCTGGTCGTCCTGGTTAGGGTCGATTACTACCAGCATGTTCTGATACTTCGCCATACAGGGTCTCCTTACAGCTGTAGCTACAGTCAGTATTTAAAAAGATAACCTATATGGATGAATTGAAACAGGGGATGACCCTGGCCAGATCAACAAATTAGAAAAAAATAGTCGATCCGGCACAAGGTGGAAGAGAGTATAGCGGAGATAAATCAGGCGACGTTGCGCGCCTGGCCTGCCAGTTGCGCCAGCAGATCGCTGTTTTCGATGGTGATATATTTCCCTTTCACCGCCAGCATACCGCTTTTCTGGAAACGACCGAGCAGGCGGCTGATGGTTTCAACCGTCAGGCCCAGATAGTTGCCGATGTCGCCACGGGTCATGGTCAGACGGAACTCACGCGGTGAGAAGCCGCGCTGCGCGAAACGGCGGGACAGGTTGTAGATAAAGGCCGCCAGCCGTTCTTCGGCGTTCTTTTTGGAAAGCAGCAGGATCATGTCCTGATCGCCTTTGATCTCGCCGCTCATCAGACGCATCATCTGCTGACGCAGGTTCGGCATTTTACCGGAAAGATCATCCAACGTTTCGAACGGAATTTCACAGACCATTGAGGTTTCCAGCGCCTGCGCAAAGCTTGGGTGCAGGGCGGTGCCAATGGCGTCAAAACCGACCAAATCACCCGCCAGGTGGAAGCCGGTAATCTGCTCATCGCCTTGTTCGGTGATGGTGTAGCTTTTGATGGTCCCTGAACGGATAGCGTACAGCGACTTCAGCTCATCACCCGCTTTGAACAGGGTTTGCCCTTTCTGAATAGGCTTTTTACGCTCGATGATATTATCAAGCTGATCCAGCTCATGTTCGTTCAAAGTAAAGGGGATGCAGAGCTGGCTAATGCTGCAATCCTGACAATGGATTGCACAACCACCAGACTGAATGCGTCGTATAATTCGCTTTTCCGGGATCATATGTCTGCTCAAGCTTTAATTGATATTGGTCAATTTTAACATCTTTTTGAGGAGCAAGTAAGTCTCGAAACCCGGAAAGACGTAATATTAGAAGGGTAAATATGTCGATCGCCATATCTCTTTGATAACAAGAAAATTATTAAGCGATTAATTATTGTAAAGTTACCTGTAATTTCCAAAAAAGGCATTATCTGTTAAAGCAGCAAATAGCCTTCATGGCGCAATAACCACTCTTTGCGCTGTACGCCCCCGGCGTAGCCGGTCATGGTGCCGTTACGGCCAATCACCCGATGGCAGGGAACCACAATGCTGACCGGATTGGAACCGTTTGCCGCGCCGACCGCGCGGGCCGCGCCTGGACGGCCAAGAACCTCGGCTAACTGACCGTAGTGCATGACTTGCCCGCAGGGAATCGTGCGCAGCGCCTGCCATACCTGACGTTGAAACGGCGTTCCGCCGGTGGCGGTCGGCAGGGTATCGATAATCGCGAGATCGCCGTCGAAGTATTGCTGTAGCTTCGCGCTCAGCCCGCCCGGATCGCGCGCATCAAGACGTTCATAACCCTCATGGCGGTAGTGGATGTCGAGCAGTTGCTCCATACGGTCACGGTGCTGATCCCACTCCACGGCGCGCAGGTTAAATTGTTCATCGCAAATGACCCATAACGGCCCCAGCGGGGTGTCGATTTTATCTTGCAGTAGCGTCAGCATCGGTCTTCCTTCTACGAGGTTATTTCGGCAAGGGCACACCATATCATGACGTGCGCCTGCCAACTATACCTCCGAAAGGTCAGCAAATAATGAAA
>AEWW01008802.1_pt1 | contig 11649 bp, 12 predicted proteins | sample 267848 | NCBI WGS metagenome assembly AEWW01 (sample SAMN00713649, study PRJNA62039) | ant fungus garden metagenome | place: Panama: Gamboa | collected Apr-2009 | depth 0.5 m m | reverse complement strand
GCAGTAAAAGTCCGTGACATTGCCCAGACGGCAGGCGAGGATGCTGGCAGGTGATGAACAGAGGAATTCGGCCATGCAGGGAAGTCGTCGCACCCTGAAGTTGCTAACCGTTTTACTGCTGGTGCTGATTGTCGGACTGATCGTCAGCGCCTTCCATTTCCAGAAAAACTCCAATGCCCTCTGGCAGATCATCAGTGAAAAGTGCGAGCCCAATCTGGCGAAGAGTGGCAATCCCGCCCCTTGTCAGCAAGTGAATACGGCACAGGGTTATGTCACGCTGAAAGACCTCAACGGTCCACTGCAGTATTTACTGATGCCGATCGAAAAAATCACTGGCATGGAAAGCCCGATCATTCTCGAACCCACTACGCCCAATCTGTTTGCCGCAGCCTGGCTGCAGCGCAGTCTGTTAGCCAAAAAACGCGGTGCACCGATTGACGATAGCGTGCTGTCACTGGCGATTAATGCGCAATATGGCCGTACGCAGAATCAACTGCACATCCACATCTCCTGTCTGCGTCCTGATGTGCGCCAGCGGCTTGATGCGTTAAGCCCTAAGCTCAATGAACAGTGGCAACCAGCCATGCTGCGCAAACATCGCTATTTGATTCGCACACTGTCGACGGCTGAACTGGCGCAGCAAAGTGTCTTTATTCGTCTGGCGACTGAAGTGCCTAATGCGCGCAGCGAGATGGGAAAATATGGGATGGCACTGGCGGAATTACCGGATGGGCGCTTAGCGTTGCTGGCGCTGGAACGTAACTGGTTAATGCTAAACAGCGGTTCTGCGGAGGAGTTGCAGGACCACCAATGCCAGATTTTGAACCATTAACCATGGCTTCCAATATAAAGCTTCAATGAAACGTATAAGCACGCTGGGGGGTTCCAGAACTGTTCATCACATCTTCCACAGTGTATGAGTTACATGTCTCAGTACGCATCTCTGGCAACAAAAAAGGCGGCTCATCAGCCGCCTTGTTCAACACCTAAAAACTTAGGCGTTTTTCGCTGCTGCAGCTGCTTTCACGATCACTGCGAACGCATCGGCTTTCAGTGAAGCACCGCCAACCAGCGCGCCATCGATATCTGGCTGGGTGAACAGTTCTGCGGCATTTTTGTCGTTAACAGAACCGCCGTACTGAATGATAACCTGCTGAGCAATCGCCGCATCTTTCTTCGCGATATGGTCACGAATGAATTTGTGCACGGCCTGGGCCTGCGCAGGTGTAGCGGATTTGCCGGTACCGATCGCCCAGACTGGCTCATAAGCGATAACCACGCCTTCGAACGCAGCCGCACCCTGGGTTTCCAGCACGGCGTCGATCTGACGTGCGCACACTTCTTCAGTCTTGCCCGCTTCGTTCTCTGCTTCAGTTTCACCGATGCACAGGACTGGCACCAGGCCGGCTGCTTTCAGAACAGCAAATTTCTTCGCGATGAACTCGTCGCTTTCTTTGTGGTAAGTACGACGCTCAGAGTGGCCGATGATGATGTATTTCGCGCCGACATCTTTCAGCATTTCTGCGGAGGTTTCACCGGTGAATGCGCCAGACAGGTTAACGTCAACGTTCTGTGCACCCAGTGCAATGTGGCTGCCGGAGACGGCGTGTTTTGCCAGGTCAAGATAGAGAGTGGGTGGAGCAATTGCTACGCCACAACCTTCAACACCAGACAGCTCTTTGCGCAGACCTTCAATCAGCTCGCCTGCCATGTGCTTGCTGCCATTCAGTTTCCAGTTACCCATAACCAGTGGATGTCGCATTCTTTCCTCCGCATAACGCGATTCATGAAATAGCGCTGCCATCGGGCAGCGATGTCTGCCAGACAGTATAGAGATCAAACGTGTCGCTGGCTTTGCTTTTCGTCATTTTTGCCGCGGTGATCAAGGGGTCGCGAGCGCCAGTTTTATTGGCTCAACCGCGAAGGTTAATCCTTTGTCACCGTTATCCGCGACCACAAAACGCAATGCGCCTTCAGTACTGGCAAAATAGCGTGCGCCTTTGCCTGCGCTGAGCAGTGCATCAAGCTTTTTGCGTCCATCTGCAGGCGATAAACCTGGGACAAAAAATCGCAATAATGCTGTCATGTAATCCATCGCACGTGCCTGCGCGGCTTTCATATCCGGGCCGGGAACCGGTAGCCAGGTAATTTGCAGCGTTTTGATTTTTCCGGTGCCCTGCTCCAGCGCGGTAGAAGCATAGAGTGTTTCATTGATCTTGCTGGCGGCGCGCGTCAGGTTGCTTTTATCGTCTCGATTATCAATCGCACGATATTCCTGCAACGGCAGGTCCGGATTCGTTGCGTTGTACTTCTCGCGGAACTGCGCGATGGTCATATCGAAGGTGGGGGCACCTGCCAATAGATAAGGGGCGGCAGGCAGGTGATCGCTTCGATCCTGCGGTGTCGCATCCTCCGCCCAGGCGGGAAATGTCAGCGCGACGCTCAAGAGCAGCGCGACTGGCAGGTTCTTCATTGCTTCGGCCCTAAATCATTCACTTAGCCCACGATTAGAACGGTTTTTACCGACCAAAGTCAAAACCCGCACAGGGAAAAGTCTGACATTCTTCACACCACACGGATTACCAGTAATGCTCGCTGGTCATATGGCCGGGTTTGCGTTTGAAATGTTTACGCATCTCACGCGTATCTTTCAGCAATTGCTGGGTATCGCGCACCATTTGCGGGTTACCACACAGCATCACGTGGCTGGTGTCAGCGGTCATCGGCAAACCCACCGCACGTTCAAGTTCACCGCTCTCAATGAGCTGCGGAACACGACCGTGCAGCGAACCGGCGATCTCTTCGCGACTCACCACCGTCTGAATATGCAACTTGCCCTGATAGCGCTGTTGCAGCTGCTGCATCATCGGCAGGAAGCTCAGGTCATCGGCGAAACGTGCCGCATGCACCAGCACAATGTTATCAAACCGTTCCAGATCTTCGCCCTGTTGCAGAATCGATAGATAAGGACCGATCGCCGTGCCAGTGGCCAGCATCCATAGCGTGCTGCAGTCGGGAATTTCATCGAGTACAAAGAATCCTGCAGCTTCTTTGGTCACCATCACCTGATCGCCAGGCTGCAATGCCTGCAAACGTGGACTGAGCTTACCCTCTGGCACGGTTACCAGATAGAACTCCAGTAAGGGATCGCGCGGTGCATTCACATATGAATAGGCGCGTTGCACGCGTTCACCATCAATTTCCAGCGCCAGCTTGGCAAACTGCCCGGCGGTAAAGGTATCAATCGGCGCGGTAACGCGCAGGCTGAACAGTGCATCGGTCCAGTTTTTCACTTCTTTCACTTCCGCATTGATCCACTCTGCCATGATCGCTCCTTATTATTGATTATTCAGGCGTATCACTATCATCGTCAGCCCTCTCTCAAATTTCCAGCCCGGCGGAGAGTAAAGGGCTCTCAGCGACAAATCATGCGCACTCCACATCAACTGTAGCGGTCGGGTTACGACCCGGTACGTAATCTTGACACCACTGCGCCAGTCGCTTTGCACTCACCTCTCGATTTGTCATGCAATCCTGATATTTTTGCCGCCATTAATCGCCAGCAGCCTTTTTTAGTGCTGCTTTTATTTTGTTTCTCAGGCAGACATTTTGTTCCATGTTGAAGAATAAAACACAAAACCGCTTCCTGTTATTCATGCTGATCGTGCTGGTGGCGGTCGGACAGATGGCGCAAACCATCTATGTGCCGGCGATGGCGAACATGGCCGAAGCCCTGAACGTACGCAGTGGCAGCATGCAGCAGGTCATGGCCGCTTATCTGATGACCTATGGTGGATCACAACTGATCTATGGTCCGTTGTCAGACAGCTTTGGCCGTCGTCCGGTGATCCTTATCGGTATGACGATCTTTGCCGTGGGGGCATTGATCGCCATGTTTGCGCCATCACTGCAGATTTTGGTGCTGGGCAGCGCGGTGCAGGGTTTGGGTACTGGCGTCGCGGGGGTGATGGCGCGCACTATGCCGCGCGATCTCTATTCCGGTACCGCCCTGCGCCAGGCCAATAGTCTGCTGAATATGGGAATTCTGGTGAGCCCGCTGCTGGCACCGGTGATTGGCGCGCTACTGACGCACCTGTTTGGCTGGCACGCTTGTTTTGCCTTTCTGCTGTTGCTGTGCGTCGGCGTCACAGCTTCCATGGCGCGCTGGCTACCCGAAACGCGTCCCGTGGATACGCCTGCCACACCATTTCTGCGCCGTTATGCCACCTTACTTAGCGACGGGAATTTTATCCGCTATCTGCTGCTGCTGGTGGGCGCCCTGGCAGGTATCGCAGTGTTTGAAGCCAGCTGTGGTGTGTTGATGGGGGGCGTGCTCGGTCTGGATGGCATCACCGTCAGCATTCTGTTTATCCTGCCGATCCCGGCCGCCTTTTTTGGTGCGTGGTATGCCGGACGCGAGCAGAAGTCCTGGCATACGCTGATGTGGTACGGCGTGAACAGTTGCTTGCTGGCGGGTCTGCTGATGTGGATTCCGGCATGGTTCGGCATCATGAATATCTGGACACTGCTGGTGCCTGCCGCACTGTTCTTCTTTGGTGCCGGGATGCTGTTCCCATTGGCAACATCCGGTGCGATGGAGCCGTATGCATGGTTAGCAGGGAGTGCGGGCGCGCTGATTGGTGGCATACAGAATTTGGGCTCTGGCGTAATTGCCTGGCTGTCGGCGCTACTGCCGCAGCACGATCAGTCGAGCCTCGGGATGCTGATGTTTGTCACATCGCTGGTGATGCTGCTGTGCTGGTGGCCGCTCTCACGTCATCCGGAGAGCGGCAAACAGGCGATTACAGGATAAACTGATGCAGCGCCGCGTCTTTGCGATCCAGATAATGGATCGACTGGATGCGGCGGATGGTGCGTGATTTACCGCGCACCAGCAGGGTTTCGCTGGTAGCGATGTTGCCTTTACGTGTAATGCCTTTCAGCAGGTCACCGGTGGTGATACCGGTGGCGGCAAAAATCACATTATCGTTACGCGCCATCTCTTCCAGCTTCAGCACTTCTCCGGCTTTAATGCCCATTTCAGCACAACGTTGCAGCTCCTGCTCGCCCAAACGACGGTTCTCTTCACTGTCGCCTTTGACGTCGTGGCGCGCCAATAGGCGAGCCTGCATGTCGCCATCCATTGCACGGATCACTGCAGCGGACACCACACCTTCTGGCGCACCGCCGATACCGTAAAGTACATCCACTTCGCTGTCAGGCATGCAGGTCAAAATCGAGGCCGCAACATCACCATCCGGGAAGGCAAACACACGCACGCCGAGCTGCTGGAGCTGAGCGATCACCGCGTCATGGCGCGGCTTAGCCAGAATCGACACGGTCAGCTGGCTGAGGGGTTTATCCAGAGCGATGGCGATGTTCTTCAGATTGGCTTCGAGCGGCAGGTTGAGATCGATAGCACCGCGCGCGCCGGGCCCGACAATCAGTTTTTCCATGTACATATCAGGTGCGTGCAGGAAGCTACCTTTATCGCCCACGGCTAATACTGCCAGTGCGTTGGCCTGACCCATCGCCGTCATGCGTGTGCCTTCGATAGGATCGACAGCGATATCCACCGCATCCCCACGGCCGGTACCGACTTTTTCACCGATATAGAGCATCGGCGCTTCGTCGATTTCGCCTTCGCCAATCACAATCTGACCGTCGATATCAATGGTATTGAGCATAATGCGCATAGCGTGGACGGCTGCACCGTCGGCCGCATTTTTATCGCCGCGTCCTAACCAGTGATAGCCCGCTAATGCAGCGGCTTCGGTCACACGGGAAAATTCAATCGCGAGTTCTCGTTTCATGGTTGCACCTGATAAAAAACAGGCAGGCAGTGTAACACGGAGGGGAAAGCAGGGCGGGGAGAAAAACCCGCGGCAGGGTGCCGCGGGTCAAAGGTATTACTCAGCGTCTTCCCACGCTTGCGCACGCGCCACGGCTTTCTTCCAGCCTGCATAGCGCACGTTGCGTTCGGTGGTTTCGATGCTTGGGCGGAACTCACGTTCAACGACCGCTTTCGCACGTACTTCCTCCAGATCGCTCCAGAAGCCCACCGCCAGGCCAGCAAGGTAAGCTGCACCCAGCGCGGTCACTTCACGTACTTCCGGACGCTCAACGCGCGTACCGAGAATGTCTGACTGGAACTGCATCAGGAAGTTGTTGGCGACCGCACCACCGTCCACGCGCAGAGATTGCAAACGGGTGCCCGCATCGTTCTGCATCGCTTCCAGGACGTCACGTGTCTGATAAGCAATCGATTCCAGCGTTGCACGGATGATGTGATTTGCGTTGGCACCGCGCGTCAGACCGAAGATGGCGCCACGGGCATACGGATCCCAGTAGGGCGCACCCAGACCGGTAAACGCAGGCACCATGTAGACGCCGTTGGTGTCTTTCACTTTCAGGGCGAAGTATTCAGAGTCCGTTGAATCACTGATCAGCTTCATTTCATCACGCAGCCACTGAATGGAGGCACCGCCGATGAACACCGCACCTTCCAGTGCGTAGTTCACTTCGCCACGGGGGCCGCAAGCAATGGTAGTCAGCAGACCGTGTGTTGAAGTCACGGCTTCGGTGCCGGTGTTCATCAACATGAAGCAGCCGGTACCGTAGGTGTTTTTCGCCATACCCGGTTGTACGCACAGTTGGCCGTACAGGGCTGCCTGTTGGTCACCTGCAATACCCGCGATTGGAATACGCGTACCGCCTTTACCCCCGATGTTGGTCTGGCCGTAGATTTCAGAAGAGCCTTTCACTTCCGGCAGCATTTCGCGCGGAATATCGAGGATCTCCAGCATACGCTCATCCCACTCCAGCTTGTGGATGTTGTACATCATGGTACGAGAGGCGTTGGTGTGGTCGGTGATGTGCACACGCCCCTGGGTCATTTTCCATACCAGCCAGGTATCAACGGTACCAAACAGCAGCTCGCCACGTTTTGCACGCTCGCGCGCACCTTCAACGTTGTCGAGGATCCACTTCACTTTGGTGCCTGAGAAGTAAGGGTTAATCACCAGACCGGTGGTATGCTGGATGTACTCTTCCAGACCCTCTTTCTTCAGCTTGTTACAATAGTCCGCTGTACGTGGATCCTGCCAGACGATGGCGTTATAGATCGGCTTACCGGTCTCTTTATCCCACACGATGGCAGTTTCACGTTGGTTGGTGATACCAATCGCGGCAATCTCATCAGAACGGATGTCGGCATGGGCCAGCACTTCGACCAGCGTTGAGCTTTGTGACGCCCAGATATCCATTGGGTCGTGTTCTACCCAGCCCGCTTTCGGGTAAATCTGGGTGAATTCGCGCTGCGAGACGGCGACGATGTTCGCGTCATGATCGAGTACCACGGCACGCGAGCTGGTCGTGCCCTGATCGAGCGCGAGAATGTATTTTTTATCAGTCGTAGTCATTTTATTTTCCTGATGATTAACGATGAAACTTACGCTTTACGCTGCTCAGCGCGTGCGACCGGTTTTTCTGTTTTGCTGGCTTCCGCCACGTTGACCGGCAGGTTACGGCCAATCAGTGAACGGTAACCGAAGGCTCCGAGGCAAGCACCCACCAGTGGGCCAAAAATCGGAACCAGGAAGTAAGGAATATCTTTGCCGCCGGTGAAGGCCACATCACCCCAACCTGCGATGAAGGCGAACAGCTTAGGACCGAAGTCACGCGCCGGGTTGAGTGCGAAGCCAGTGAGCGGGCCCATTGAACCACCAATCACGGCAACCAGCAGACCAATTAACAGCGGAGCCAGTGGACCACGTGGTACGCCATTGCCGTCATCGGTCAGCGCCATGATCACCGCCATCAGTACCGCCGTAATCACCATCTCAACCAGGAACGCCTGACCGACACTGATGTGCGGGTTAGGGTAGGTTGAGAAGATACCGGCCAGATCGAGGCTCTGCACGCTGCCTCGCACCATTTGATGGCTGGCTTCATAATCAAAGAACAAATTGTAGTAGAGGCCATAAACCAGCGCCGCCGCACAGAAGGCACCGGCAACCTGCGCCAGGATGTAAGGCAGCACTTTGCGGCCTTCAAAGTTAGCAAACAGGCACAGCGCGACCGTTACCGCTGGATTTAAATGCGCGCCGGATACGCCCGCACTGAGATACACGGCCATGGAGACAGCAAGACCCCAGATAATACAGATTTCCCACTGACCGAATGCGGCACCAGCCAGTTTTAATGCAGCAACACAGCCTGCACCAAAAAAGATGATCAAACCGGTACCGAGAAACTCGGCGATGCATTGACCTTTTAGTGTGTTCGTTGTCTGACTCATAATGGCATTCCTGAAGCGAGGTTAAATTTTATCAGTTTTTGTTCTCAATCCATGAGTCACCCAGCTCTTATGTAGGGCTGATGTGAATTTATCGTTAACGAGCATAAACGAGAAATAGCGAAATCGAAATATGTGTACTCCGTCATAAAAATGCGCGTTTTCGCGTCTTTTACCTTTCTTTAAGGGCCATTAACCCTGCTTTACTTAAGTCCAATATCGTGACCGCGCGCAAAAATGCGCGATCGTGAGCGTTTTTTTAAGCATTAACTGAAAAGTGTTACAGACTGCCCGTGCAGGCCTTGTGTCGCTGGACTTGCGGGGTGTGGCTACATACAATCGGGACATCGTGGCTGGACGCACCATAACAAGGCAGTCCCAGCACCATCAACGCCTTGCAAGAGATTTAGGAGAGGTCATAAAGATGTCATTTGAAGTGTTCGAGAAACTGGAAGCGAAAGTACAGCAGGCGATTGATACCATCACCCTGCTACAGATGGAAATCGAAGAGCTGAAAGATCAGAATAATACGCTGCGCAACGAAGCCAGCCAGGCTTCTGGCAACCAGGATGCACTGGTGCGTGAAAACCAGCATCTGAAAGAAGAACAGCACGTGTGGCAGGAGCGTCTGCGTGCACTGTTGGGAAAAATGGAAGAGGTTTAAGCGTCTATGCTTAAACCCATGACGGGTGCTGCGGCACCCGTTTTTGTTGAGGCTTACTCGATATCGAGGGCGTCTTCCGACAGAATGATGCCGGTGTTATCGGCATAAAGATGGTCGCCCGAGAAGAAGGTTACGCCGCCAAAGTTAACGCGCACGTCACTTTCGCCAATCCCTTCGCCCGCCGCACCGACCGGAATCGCGGCAATCGCCTGAATACCAATTTCCAGCTCTTCCAGATCGTCCACCTGACGCACTGAGCCGTAAATCACAAGGCCTTCCCATTCGTTTTGCGCTGCCAGACGCGCCAGTTGCGCATCAACCAGAGCACGACGTACCGAGCCGCCGCCATCAATCACTAACACGCGACCCCGGCCATTCTCTTCCAGCAGATCGTAAAGCAGGCCGTTGTCTTCGAAACATTTCACTGTGGTGATTTGCCCACCGAATGAGGTGCGTCCGCCAAAATTGGAAAAGAGCGGTTCAACCACGTTCACTTCTTCATGGTAGATGTCACAGAGTTCGGAAGTATCGTATTTCATGAGGGTATCGTCTGTTTGCCACAGGAGCGGTAAGTATATCGCTATCTGACGATTGTTGGCAAAATCATCACCCGCTAAAAAAAGCGCTGCATCAATATCCTGCGTAAAAAAATGCCCGGCACAGTGGCCGGGCAGCGGATAACGATGGAACCCTTACAGAATAAAGCGGCTGAGATCTTCGTCGGCCACCAGTTCGTCCAGGTGTTTGCCTACGTAATCAGCATCGATGGTGATGGATTCGCCGTTGCGATCGCTGGCGTCATAGGAGATGTCTTCCATCAGACGCTCCAGCACGGTGTGCAGACGACGTGCACCGATGTTTTCAGTCGTTTCGTTCACCTGCCATGCCGCTTCGGCGATGCGACGTATGCCGTCTTCGGTGAAATCAACGTTCACGCCTTCAGTGCCCATCAGCGCTTTGTACTGTACGGTTACAGACGCGTTTGGCTCCGTCAGAATACGTTCGAAATCATTCACGGTCAGCGCCTGCAGCTCGACACGAATCGGCAAGCGACCCTGCAGTTCTGGAATCAGATCTGACGGGCTGGCGACCTGGAACGCGCCTGAAGCGATAAACAGAATGTGATCAGTTTTCACCATGCCGTGCTTAGTGGACACGGTGCAGCCTTCCACCAGTGGCAGCAGGTCGCGCTGTACACCTTCGCGTGATACATCCGGGCCGCCCGCATTCTGGCCGCCGCGCTTACAGATCTTATCGATTTCATCAATGAACACGATACCGTGCTGCTCAACGGCTTCGATGGCGTCTTGCTTCAGTTCTTCTGGATTCACCAGTTTTGCCGCTTCTTCTTCAATCAGCAGCTTCATGGCTTCTTTGATCTTCAGCTTGCGCGCTTTCTGCTTCTGGCCGCCGAGGTTCTGGAACATCGACTGCAGTTGGCTGGTCATCTCTTCCATGCCTGGAGGCGCCATGATTTCAACACCGGCTGCGGATGCGGCCAGATCGATCTCAATCTCTTTATCATCCAGCTGGCCTTCACGCAGTTTCTTGCGGAATGACTGACGGGCCGCAGAAGGTTCGGCAGTGTGCTCAGCCTGGCCCCAGTTATTTTTCGCCGGTGGGATCAGCACATCAAGAATGCGCTCTTCCGCCATCTCTTCGGCGCGGTATTTGTTTTTCTCGATGGCCTGGCTGCGCACCATTTTGATGGCAGAGTCGGTCAGATCGCGAATAATCGAGTCGACTTCTTTACCCACGTAACCCACTTCGGTGAATTTCGTGGCTTCGACTTTGATGAAAGGCGCATTGGCGAGTTTTGCCAGACGACGCGCGATTTCGGTTTTACCGACACCGGTCGGGCCAATCATCAGGATGTTTTTTGGCGTCACTTCATGACGCAGCTCTTCGTCGAGCTGCATGCGGCGCCAGCGGTTACGCAGTGCAATCGCCACGGCCTTCTTGGCGCCGTCCTGGCCGATGATAAAGCGGTTAAGCTCGCTGACAATCTCGCGGGGAGTCATCTCAGACATGATGTTTAGTCCTTAGCCTTAGACGGTAATTCTTCGAAGTTGATGTTGTGGTTGGTGTAAATGCAGATATCGCCAGCGATGTTCAGCGCCTTCTCAACGATATCATGCGCACCAATGTCGGTGTTCTCCAGCAGGGCGCGTGCCGCTGCCTGGGCGTAAGGACCGCCAGAACCGATGGCAATCAGATCATTTTCTGGCTGGATCACGTCTCCGTTACCGCTGATGATCAGTGAGGAGTTCTCATCAGCTACCGCCAGCAGCGCTTCAAGACGGCGCAGCATGCGATCGGTACGCCAGTCTTTCGCCAACTCGACCGCGGCTTTCACCAGGTGGCCTTGATGCATTTCCAGCTTGCGCTCGAACAGTTCAAACAGGGTGAAGGCATCTGCGGTGCCGCCAGCAAAACCAGCGATCACTTTGTCATTGTAGAGACGACGCACTTTCTTCACGTTGCCTTTCATCACGGTATTGCCGAGCGTAGCCTGGCCATCACCGCCAATCACGACTCGGCCGTTGCGTCGTACACTTACTATTGTTGTCACGGGCAGACCCCTTGTTGCAGTGGATAAGGAACTTCGCGCACAGAGCGCGGAGTATCATGCAACCAGATATGGGGTAGGTTTGAAGGGTTTCAACCCCGAGATTTGTCTTACTTGAAA
>AEWW01016347.1_pt1 | contig 11722 bp, 11 predicted proteins | sample 267848 | NCBI WGS metagenome assembly AEWW01 (sample SAMN00713649, study PRJNA62039) | ant fungus garden metagenome | place: Panama: Gamboa | collected Apr-2009 | depth 0.5 m m | reverse complement strand
AAAAAAGGGCGCACCTGGTGCGCCCTTACTGTCTCCACATCAACTGACGTGAACTACACCAACAGATGCTTCGCGTGGAACCGCATATGGTCCTCGACAAAGCTGGCGATAAAGAAGTAGCTGTGGTCATAGCCCGGCTGCACGCGCAGCTCCAGCGGGAAACCTTGCTCACGCGCTACCGCTTCGAGGCGATCTGGACGCAGCTGATCGGCGAGGAACTGATCGCTATCACCCTGATCGATCAGAATCGGTAAGCGCTGTTCCACTTCACGCATCAGCAGGCAACTGTCCCACTCGCGCCAGGTCTGGCGATCTTCTCCCAGATAAGCGGTGAACGCTTTTTGTCCCCACGGCACTTCGGTTGGATTGACGATTGGAGCGAACGCGGATGCCGAAGCAAAACGTCCACCCTGACGCAGCGCCAATACCAGCGCGCCATGTCCACCCATTGAATGGCCCATTACCGACTGACGATCGCTCACTTTGAAGTTGTCCGCCACCAGGGCCGGCAACTCCTCACTGAGATAATCGAACATACGATAGTGCGCCGCCCAGGGCTGCTGCGTGGCGTTGAGGTAAAAACCTGCGCCCTGACCGAGATCGTAGCCGCTGTCGTTGGCCACTGCGTCACCGCGCGGGCTGGTATCCGGCATAATCAGCACCAGTCCCAGCTCAGCGGCAACACGCTGCGCACCGGCTTTGGTGGTGAAGTTCTCGTCGGTACAGGTCAGTCCGGCGAGAAACCACACCACCGGCGGCGGTGTGTCATCCTGCGGTGGCGGCAGGAAAATGCTGAAGGTCATCGGGCAGTTCAGCACCGCCGACTGATGACGCCAGCGCTGCTGCCAGCCGCCGAAGATACGATGTTCTTCCAGCAGTTCCAGAGTGGATGCCATAACGCCTCCTTTTTACTTGTTAAAATGCACAACCGAACGAATGGATTTCCCTTCGTGCATCAGATCAAAGGCTTCGTTAATCTCTTCCAGCGGCATGGTGTGCGTGATGAAATCGTTCAGCGCGAACTTACCGTCCAGATAATCCTGCACGATGCCCGGCAGCTGGGTACGGCCTTTCACGCCACCAAACGCCGAACCGCGCCATACGCGACCGGTCACTAACTGGAACGGACGCGTGGAAATTTCTTCACCGGCACCGGCTACGCCGATAATCACTGACTCGCCCCAGCCTTTGTGGCAGCACTCAAGCGCGGAACGCATCACGTTGACGTTACCGATGCACTCAAAGGAGAAGTCCACACCGCCGTCGGTCAGCTCAACGATCACATCCTGAATCGGCTTATCGTAATCTTTCGGATTGATCAGATCGGTCGCACCCAGTTTGCGCGCCAGATCGAATTTGCTGGTGTTCAGGTCGATACCGATGATGCGACCGGCTTTCGCCATTTTCGCACCGATGATCGCCGACAAACCAATGCCGCCGAGGCCGAAGATCGCTACGGTATCGCCTTCTTTGACTTTGGCGGTATTCATCACGGCGCCCATGCCGGTGGTCACGCCGCAGCCCAGCAGGCACACTTCTTCCAGAGGCGCTTCTTTGCTGATCACCGCCAGTGAAATTTCCGGCACCACGGTGTACTCAGAGAACGTTGAAGTCCCCATGTAGTGGAAAATTGGCTTGCCGTCTTTAAAGAAGCGGGTGGTGCCATCTGGCATCAAACCTTTACCCTGGGTGGAGCGGATCGCCTGGCACAGGTTAGTTTTGCCTGACAGACAGAACTTACATTTACCGCACTCTGGGGTATAAAGCGGGATCACGTGGTCGCCGACCGCCACGCTGGTGACGCCTTCGCCCACCGCTTCCACCACGCCGCCGCCTTCGTGACCGAGGATCGCCGGGAACACGCCCTCCGGATCTTTACCGGACAGGGTGTAAGCATCGGTGTGGCACACGCCGGTGGCGACGATGCGCACTAACACTTCACCTTTTTGCGGTGGCATCAGATCCACTTCTTCGATTTTCAGCGGTTCGCCCGCTGCCCAGGCAACGGCAGCGCGGGTTTTAATCATGTTCATGCAATCCCTCTTCTTCAGATGTCGTGATTTACTTAAAATTAAAAACTCACTCAGCGGTTTGCAGCGGATGCAGCAACTCATCGTTAAGTGGGCGGTCGTCAAACATTTCAATAATCAAATACTTCAGCGCTTCCACGTTGGGCGTGAAGGCATCGCGGCGCCACATCAGCCAGGTGGCGGTATCGCGATAAGCGGGTGGCAGTGCATGCTCCTGCACGCGCGCGCGGCCGGGCATCTGCGTCAGGACCGACGCCGGAATCATTGCCACGCCCGCACCGCCTGCCACACACGCCACCATCGCGTGGTAAGACTGAATCTCCATCACGCTTTTCGGTGAGGTCTGGCTTTCGCGATACCAGGACTCCAGTTTGGTGCGATACGAACAGCTGTTACCAAAGGCAAACAGCGTGTCATGCTGCGTGTCGCGGGCGCTGGTAATCGGCTCGTGATCGAGACTGGTGATCAGCACCATCTCCTCGCGAAAGGCGATGCAGCCGTTGAGATCATCATGGGTGGCAGGGCCATCCACCAGCGCGGCCGCCAGCGTACCGGCGCGCACTTTATCGATGATATCGCCCGAGGTGCCCGTCACCAGCGATAGCGCCACGTTGGGAAATCGTTGATGATAAGCCGCCAGCAGACCAGGCAGACGGGTCGCGGCGGTGCTCTCCATCGAACCAAAGGCAAAGTTCCCGCCCGGTTCTCCGGCACGGGCCATATTCAGCGCCTCATCGCTCAGGCTAAGGATGCGCTGAGCATAATTGAGGAAATTGTGGCCCATTGGCGACAATCGAATACGCTGCTTCTCACGGATAAACAGATCCACGCCAATCTCTTCTTCCAACTGACGCAGACGAGTGGTGAGATTGGAGGGCACGCGATGCAATAGCTCCGCGGCGCGCGCCAGCGAACCGGTTTCGGCCACAGAACAGAACATGCGGAGTTGTACTAAATCCATATTCTCTTTCCGTAAACAACTTGGTTAATATTATTCACTTTTCGTGAGTGTAATCGTCATGCATGCTAATAACAAGTGCTAAAAGAATCTGAACGGGAGTGGAAATGGCGTTTCGTGTCGCGCTGAGCGCGTTTTTAAGTTTAGTGGTTGCGATGGGGATTGGGCGATTTGCTTTCACCCCGCAGGTGCCACTGATGATTCAGGACCATCAGTTAACGCTGACCAGCGCCAGTCTGGTGGCGGCGCTCAACTATCTTGGTTATCTGTGTGGCTCCTTTGATGCCATGCGCGCGCATAAGCGTGTCGAATGGCGGCTGCAGGCTGGCGTGTGGGGCGCAGTGATCCTGACACTGCTCTCTGCCTGCGTCAGCGGGCCGTGGCTGCACGGTTTGATCCGCTTTGTGATTGGCGGTGCCAGCGGTTGGGCCATGGTGCTGATCGCTGCGTGGAGCAATGAGCAACTGCTGCATCATGGACGGCCGGGCTTGTCGGCGGCGGTGTTTGCGGGGCCCGGCACCGGGATTTTTATCAGCGGAATGCTGGCGGTGGCGCTGCATGCCAGCGGTGCCAGCGCGGCACTGGGCTGGGCGGCTTATGGTTTGCTGGCGCTGCTGTTCATCGCCGCCATTGCGCGTTTTTTACCGCGCACGGGACAGTTACATCGTCCCGATCAGGCGCCTGCACCGCTGGTGCTCAACGGTAACCTGAAACGCCTGGTACTGAGCTACAGTCTCGCCGGTTTTGGTTACATTCTGCCCGCAACCTTCTTATCGCAGATGACCGCCGCGCGTTTCCCGGACAGTGCGCTGGCGCAGTTTGTCTGGCCGGTGTTTGGCGGCGCAGCGGTGATCGGCATTGTGCTCGGCATTTTGACGCGGCGCTGGGGCAGCAGCCATCTGCGGCTGGCAGTGGTGCTCTGGGCGCAGGCTTTGGGCGTGATCTCCGCAATTGTCCTGCCAGGGCTGGATGGGCTGTTGATTAGCGCGCTGTTAGTCGGCGGCGGATTCTTATGCGTGGTGCAACTGACGCTGCAATACGGTCGTGAGCTGGCGCCGCATCACGCGCGCTATCTGGCCGGTCTGCTGACCACCGGCTACGCAGTCGGTCAGTTGGGCGGGCCGTTGCTGTCATGGGTCTCCAGTTTGCTGTGGCACCGCCTCGATCCTGCCTTGTGGGTAGCGGGTGGCGCACTGATTCTGGCGGGCTTACTGGTGTTACGCCGTTCGGCACCATGAAAAGCTTTCATCTCCGATTGGATTGATTGCTGGATTACGCGCGCGTTGTGTTTCACAATACGCGCTCAGAATTTCCCCCGCAGGCGACGATCTGCGGGCGCATCACCTGCCGGAGAAAGAGTACGATGAGCACCTTAAGTCAGGAAGCCGCCCTGGTTCACGAAGCGCTGCTGGCGCGTGGCCTGGAAACGCCGTTACGCGCCCCGGTGCGCGAGATGGATGACGAAACCCGCAAGCGTGAAATCGCCGGTCATATGACCCAAATCATGCAGCTGCTGAATCTGGATCTGGAAGATGACAGCCTGATGGAGACGCCACATCGCATCGCCAAGATGTACGTGGACGAGATCTTCTCAGGCCTCGATTACGCCAACTTCCCGAAAATCACCGTCATCGAAAACAAGATGAAGGTGGATGAGATGGTCACCGTGCGTGATATCACCCTGACCAGCACCTGTGAGCACCACTTCGTGATTATCGACGGTAAAGCCACCGTCGCTTATATCCCGAAAGAGAAGGTGATCGGTCTGTCGAAGATCAACCGCATCGTGCAGTTCTTTGCCCAGCGTCCACAGGTGCAAGAGCGCTTAACCCAGCAAGTGCTGGTGGCGCTGCAAACTTTGCTTGGCACCAACAACGTGGCGGTGTCGATTGATGCGGTGCACTACTGCGTGAAAGCGCGTGGCGTGAAAGATGCCACCAGCGCCACCACCACCACATCACTGGGTGGCCTGTTCAAGTCCAGCCAGAATACGCGCCAGGAGTTCTTACGCGCGGTGCGTCACAGCTAATCCTTTGGGCGGCTTATTGCCGCCCGTTTTCTCTCTCCGTCAGGTCACTCGATGCAACGCTATCTTGCGCTGGATTTCATTCGTGGTTGCGCCATTCTCGGCATTCTGCTGCTCAATATCGTGGGTTTTGGCTTGCCATCGGCTGCCTATCTCAATCCGGCGTGGCAGGGCACTATCTCGCTTTCCGATGCCTGGACTTGGGCGATCATGGATGGCCTGGCGCAACTGAAATTCCTCACGCTGTTTGCGCTGTTGTTTGGCGGTGGCCTTTATCTGCAGATCCCGCGTGGCAGTCGCTGGATGTCGGCACGCCTGACGTTGCTGGTGCTGCTGGGTTTTATTCACAGCATCTTCTTCTGGGAAGGGGATATCCTGCTGGATTACGGTCTGACCGGGCTGATTATCTGGCGGATGCTGCGTGAAGTGCCTTCGGACAAAGCTCTGCTGCAAACTGGCGTGTTGCTTTACCTGATCGGTTGCGGCGTACTGCTGGTGTTTTGGGGCATTTCCAGCCCGGAACCGGGCCGTTCGTGGCTGCCGGGTGCCGCCGATATCGAGTATGAAAGCTACTGGAAACTGGTCGGCGGCTGGGAAGCGATTCAGAACCGTCTCGACCATCTCTCATCCGGCTTGATGGCGCTGGCCGCGCAGTACGGCTGGCAGTTGGCGGGATTGATGCTGATTGGCGCGGCGTTGATGCGCAGTGGCTGGCTGAAAGGCGAGTTCAGTGTGCAGCACTATCGTCGCTCGGCCGCGCTGCTGCTGACGATCGGCTGGCTGATAGCCATTCCCGGCATAGTGGCGCAGTGGTTACTGGACTGGGAGTTTCGCTGGAGCGGCTTCTTACTGCAGGTGCCGCGCGATCTCGCCAGCCCGTTTATCAGTCTCGGCTATGCGGCGCTCTGTTTTGGCTTCTGGCCGCAAATCGGTGCCACGCGCTTCAGTTATGCGCTGCAATGCGTTGGCCGCATGGCACTCAGCAACTACCTGTTACAGACGCTGATCTGCACCACGCTGTTCTATCGCTTCAATCTGTTCCTCAAGTTTGATCGCCTGCATCTGCTGGCACTGGTCCCGGCTATCTGGTTGGTCAATATCCTGTTTTCAGTACTCTGGCTGCGCTTTTTCCCGCAGGGCCCGATGGAGTGGATTTGGCGCAAACTGACGCGACTCGCCGCTGGCAAAACGGAACCTTCCTCCCGTATCAGATAATGATGTTCATCACAAAGGTTGCAGATTTGTATGTAACCGTTTTCATTCGTGTGACGTGATTCACGCAGTTGAGCAAAATGCCCTGACAAAATAGCGCCGTTACGCGCTTGTCGCGCATTTTCTCCTCTGTGGAACAGCTGCATGATAACGATTCGAGATGTCGCCCGTCAGGCCGGTGTATCAGTAGCCACCGTGTCGCGTGTGCTCAATAACAGCAGTGCAGTCACCTCTGATACCCGTGAAGCCGTACTCCAGGCGGTAGAGGCGTTAGGTTATCGCCCCAATGCCAATGCGCAGGCACTGGCCACCCAGGTCAGTGACACCATCGGCGTGGTGGTGATGGACGTATCCGATCCCTTCTTTGGCGCGTTAGTAAAAGCGGTAGATACCGTGGCGCAGCGCGTGCACAAACACGTGTTAATTAGCAACTCCTGGCATCAGGAAGAGAAAGAGCGCCATGCCATTGAGGTGCTGATCCGTCAACGATGTAACGCTTTAGTGGTCCACGCGAAAACGCTTTCAGACGCTGAACTAACTCAGTTTATGGATCAGGTTCCCGGTATGGTGTTGATTAACCGGACTATTCCCGGGTACGAACATCGTTGCGTCTGCCTGGATAATGTAACGGGTTCACTGATGGCTACGCGCATGCTGTTACAACAGGGCCATCAACGCATTGGTTATCTCAGTTCCAGCCACCCGATTGAAGATGTGACGCAACGGCGTGAAGGCTGGCTGCAAGCCTTGTCAGAGCAGGGGATTCGCCCGCAGGAGTCCTGGATTGCCCATGGCGAACCGGACATGCAGGGCGGGGAAGCGGCGATGGTGGAGTTACTGGGCCGTAACCTGCATTTAACCGCCATCTTCTCCTACTGCGACGGCATGGCCGCCGGTGCGCTGACCGCATTGAAAGATAATGGCATTCAGGTGCCACAGCACTTCTCCGTCATCGGCTTTGATGATATTCCCATCTCGCGTTACACCGATCCGCAACTCACTACTGTGCGGTATCCTATTGTTTCTATGGCTAAATTAGCCACGGAGTTGGCCTTAAAAGGCGCAGCGGGCGAACTCGATCCCGACGCCACACACTGCTTTATGCCGACTCTGGTACGCCGCCATTCGGTCGCTCAGCGGCAAATTGTGGAGTCGGTCACTAATTCGGGCGATAGCGCTGTGTAACCGTTTCCAATCTGTGATTACATTCACAGTTAATTAACATGGCGCTCACTATGATGGCAGCGTCTTACCGGACTGAAACATCATGTAACGCCGGGTTCTCCTTCTCCGGTCAGGTTTCAGTAGCCGATTGAAATAGTTCACAACACTCTTCAGGAAGCGTTTACGTACAGGGAAGTCAGGATAGCGATGGTGGCCCGGCTTTGCGTTACGCGTCCGCCCCATAAATGAGTTTGAACCGACTGCGCTGGTTGCCCGCAGGCAGCACAGCGCGATGATATGCCCTACATAAAAACCGGAGATACCATGAATAAGAAGGTTTTCACGCTCACAGCACTGGTTGCCAGCATGATGTTTGGTGCAACTGCGCACGCCGCCGATACCCGCATTGGCGTGACAATTTATAAATACGACGACAACTTTATGTCTATGGTTCGCAAGGACATCGATAGCGAAGCCAAAAAACTGGGCGGCATTCAACTGCTGATGAATGACTCGCAGAACAGCCAGTCCACCCAGAACGACCAGATTGACGTATTGATGGCCAAAGGCGTGAAAGCGCTGGCAATCAACCTGGTTGACCCTGCTGCTGCGGCAGTGGTGATCGACAAAGCGAAAGCGAATGATGTGCCAGTGGTGTTCTTCAACAAAGAGCCGAATGCCAAAGTGCTGGCCAGCTACCCGAAAGCCTACTACGTGGGTACCGACTCTAAAGAGTCAGGCATCATCCAGGCCAAACTGATTGAGAAGCACTGGAAAGCCACCCCAGCTTGGGATCTGAACAAAGATGGTCAGATTCAGTTTGCTCTGCTGAAAGGTGAGCCGGGCCACCCGGATGCTGAAGCACGTACCAAATACGTGATCGAAACCCTGAACACTGATGGTCTGAAAACTCAGCAGCTGGCGATGGATACCGCGATGTGGGACACCGCACAGGCAAAAGACAAAGTTGACGCCTGGCTGTCTGGCCCGAACGGCAACAAAATTGAAGTGATCATCGCGAACAACGATGCGATGGCAATGGGCGCAGTAGAAGCCCTGAAAGCGCACAACAAAACCAGCATTCCGGTGTTTGGTGTGGATGCGCTGCCAGAAGCGCTGGCACTGGTGAAATCCGGTGCGATGGCCGGTACCGTGCTGAACGATGCGGAAAACCAGGCAAAAGCCACCATTGATATCGCGAAGAACCTGGCCGATGGCAAAGAGCCAACTGCCGGTACAAACTTCAAGATGGAAAACAAAATCGTACGTGTTCCTTACGTACCAGTCGATAAAGAAAACCTGTCTCAGTTTGTGAAGTAATACGTACCGGGCGCGGCAGCACGCCGCGCCTTATTGCATCTGACCCACGTTTTATTTAGCCAGGTAAATTATGGCCAGTGAGAATCCGACCGCACAGCGTGAATATCTGCTGGAGATGACGAATGTCTCGAAATCATTTCCAGGGGTGAAAGCCTTAGATAATGTGAATTTGAAAGTGCGGCCGCACTCCGTCCATGCCTTAATGGGCGAAAACGGTGCCGGAAAATCCACATTATTAAAATGCCTGTTTGGCATTTATAAAAAAGATACGGGGAGCATCCTGTTTCAGGGTGAAGAGATTGATTACAAGAGCTCCAAAGAAGCGCTGGAAAATGGCGTCTCAATGGTGCATCAGGAATTAAACCTGGTATTACAGCGCAACGTGATGGATAACATGTGGCTTGGCCGCTATCCACGCAAAGGTGTGTTTGTCGATCAGGATAAAATGTATCGCGATACCAAAGCGATCTTTGACGAATTAGATATTGATATCGATCCACGCGATAAAGTGGCTAATCTGTCTGTTTCGCAAATGCAGATGATTGAAATTGCCAAGGCATTTTCGTATGACGCGAAAATCGTCATCATGGATGAGCCAACATCGTCGCTGACCGAAAAAGAAGTGAATCACTTGTTCACTATTATCCGTAAGCTGAAAGATCGTGGCTGCGGTATTGTGTATATCTCACACAAGATGGAAGAGATTTTCCAACTGTGTGATGAGATTACGATTTTGCGTGACGGACAGTGGATCGCCACCCAGCCGCTGGAAGGGCTGGATATGGACAAGATCATCGCCATGATGGTCGGCCGTTCACTGAACCAGCGTTTCCCGGATAAGACCAACGTGCCGGGCGAAACTATTCTTGAGGTGCGTCATTTAACCTCGCTGCGTCAGCCGTCGATTCGCGATATTTCCTTCGACCTGCGCAAAGGTGAGATTTTAGGCATCGCCGGATTGGTGGGCGCTAAACGTACTGACATCGTTGAGACGCTGTTTGGTATTCGCGAAAAGTCAGGCGGCACCATAAAGCTTCACGGTAAAGCGATTAATAACCACAGTGCCAATGAAGCGATTAACCACGGCTTTGCGCTGGTAACGGAAGAGCGTCGTTCAACCGGGATTTATGCTTATCTGGATATTGGTTTTAACTCGCTTATTTCCAATATTAAAAAATACAAATCCAGCATGGGCTTGCTTGATAATAAGCGCATGAAGAGTGATACCCAGTGGGTGATTGATTCAATGCGCGTGAAAACGCCTGGTCATCATACACAAATTGGTTCGCTTTCCGGTGGTAACCAGCAGAAAGTTATTATTGGTCGCTGGTTATTAACTCAGCCGGAAATTCTGATGCTGGATGAACCGACACGCGGTATTGACGTCGGTGCTAAGTTCGAAATTTATCAGTTAATTTCTGAGTTGGCGAAGAAAGAGAAGGGCATCATTATTATCTCTTCTGAAATGCCAGAATTGCTGGGAATTACCGATCGTATTTTAGTGATGAGTAATGGCCTGGTAGCGGGCATTGTCGAGACCAAAACGACCTCGCAGAATGAAATCCTGCGTTTAGCGTCATTACACCTTTAATGAAGCAAGGGCTTTAACATGAAAGCGACTACTAAAAAGAATGCGCTAACCTGGTTAAAAGAGGGCGGCATTTACGTTGTCCTGTTGGTACTGCTGGCAATTATTATTTTCCAGGATCCGACGTTTTTAAGTTTAATGAACCTGAGTAACATTCTGACCCAATCTTCAGTGCGTATTATTATTGCACTGGGCGTGGCCGGATTGATCGTGACGCAGGGTACTGACCTGTCAGCCGGGCGCCAGGTCGGCCTGGCCGCGGTGGTTGCGGCGACCTTGCTGCAATCCATGGATAACGCCAATAAGGTGTTCCCACACCTCGATACCGTACCGATTCCACTGGTGATTCTGACCGTGTGCATTATCGGTGGTGTGATTGGCCTGGTGAATGGCGTGATCATCGCTTATCTGAAAGTGACGCCATTTATCACCACGTTGGGCACCATGATTATCGTTTACGGCATTAACTCGCTGTATTACGACTTTGTTGGCGCATCACCGGTGGCGGGTTTTGACGCGGGCTTCTCGACCTTTGCTCAGGGCTTCTTCCGTTTCGGTGATTTCAAGCTGTCGTTCATTACCTTCTACGCGTTCATTGCCATTATCTTCGTGTGGATTCTGTGGAATAAAACGCGCTTCGGTAAGAACATCTTTGCCATCGGCGGTAACCCGGAGGCCGCTCGTGTTTCAGGCGTTAACGTGCCGCTGAACCTGATTCTGGTGTATGCGCTGTCAGGTGTGTTCTACGCCTTCGGCGGGATGCTGGAAGCGGGCCGCATCGGCAGTGCCACCAACAACCTCGGCTTTATGTATGAGTTGGATGCGATTGCGGCCTGTGTGGTCGGCGGCGTGTCATTTGCGGGTGGTGTGGGTACAGTTGCGGGCGTGGTGACCGGTGTGATCATCTTCACCGTTATCAACTACGGTTTGACCTACATCGGCGTGAACCCTTACTGGCAGTATATTATCAAGGGCGGCATTATCATCTTCGCTGTAGCCCTGGATTCACTGAAGTACGCACGTAAAAAATAAGACTGACACACAGCAACACATCACTTCAAAAGGCTGCCATTTTATAAATGGTGGCCTTTTTTATTTGTGTAGACTGCGGAGGGCGGAGGGCGGAGGGCGGAGGGCGAAGGGCGAAGGGCGAAGGGCGGGTGCGGTGAGGGCTCAAAGCACCTCTGCTGCTGCCGGGCAGTCCTCGCGCCGCTGACGCGGTGCCCTCGGCTTCCACGTCGTGCCTACGGACCGTTCGGGTAAGGCCGTCCTGGCCAACCCGAACTGCCAGTCGCATCCATGCGACTGGCTCCTGGCCCAACGTAAAAGCCTCAGCGCTGCGGATAGCCCTTGCATCAGCAGAGGTGCTTTGGCCTCAAACGTTGTGCCCCTTTTTCAAAAATATGCGGCTTCTGCGGATAGTC
>AEWW01001428.1_pt1 | contig 11736 bp, 11 predicted proteins | sample 267848 | NCBI WGS metagenome assembly AEWW01 (sample SAMN00713649, study PRJNA62039) | ant fungus garden metagenome | place: Panama: Gamboa | collected Apr-2009 | depth 0.5 m m | reverse complement strand
CACAAAAGCCTGCTGCGTTTCCTCACCTGCGGTAGCGTCGACGACGGCAAAAGTACGCTGATTGGTCGCCTGCTGCACGATACCCGTCAGATTTATGAAGATCAGCTCTCTTCGCTGCACAACGACAGCAAGCGTCACGGCACCCAGGGCGAGAAACTCGATCTGGCGCTGCTGGTGGATGGCTTGCAGGCCGAGCGTGAGCAGGGCATCACCATCGACGTGGCATATCGCTACTTCTCCACCGAGAAGCGCAAATTTATCATCGCCGACACGCCGGGACACGAGCAGTACACCCGCAACATGGCGACCGGCGCATCCACTTGTGATCTGGCGATTCTGCTGATCGATGCGCGTAAAGGCGTGCTGGATCAGACGCGTCGTCACAGCTTTATCTCTACGCTGCTGGGTATCAAACACCTGGTGGTCGCCATCAACAAGATGGATCTGGTGGAGTATAAACAGGAGACGTTTGAACAGATCAAACAGTCTTACCTCGATTTCGCTGGCCAGCTCCCCGAAGATCTGGATATTCGTTTTGTGCCGATGTCTGCGCTGGAAGGCGATAACGTGGCGACGCCAAGTGTGACCATGCCATGGTACAGCGGCCCTACGCTGCTCGACGTGCTGGAAACCGTGGAGCTGAACCGCGTGGTGGATCATCAGCCGATGCGCTTCCCGGTGCAGTATGTGAACCGTCCAAACCTCGATTTCCGTGGTTATGCCGGTACGCTGGCCTCCGGTACGGTGCAGGTCGGACAGCGCGTGAAAGTATTGCCTTCAGGCGTCGAGTCTTCGGTTTCACGTATCGTCACTTTCGATGGCGATCTGCAGGAAGCAGCAGCGGGTGAAGCGATTACGCTGGTGCTGAAAGATGAGATCGACATCAGCCGTGGCGACCTACTGGTCGATGCCGCTGCAGAATTGCAGGCAGTGCAATCTGCCACCGTGGATGTGGTGTGGATGGCAGAACAGCCACTGCAGCCGGGTCAGAGCTATGAAGTGAAGATCGCCGGCAAGAAAGCGCGTGGTCGTATCGAAAAGATCATCCATCAGGTGGAGATCAACACGCTGGAGAAACGTGCGGTGGAAAGTCTGCCGCTGAACGGCATCGGTTTGGTGGAAATCACCTTTGATGAGCCGATGGTGCTGGATGCCTATCAGCAGAACCCGGTGACCGGTGGCATGATCTTTATCGATCGTCTGAGCAATGTCACAGTCGGTGCGGGGATGATCAATCAGCCGCTGAGTGATGTGCGTGGGCAGGCTGGCCAGTTCAGTGAATTCGAGCTGGAGTTGAATGCGCTGGTGCGTCGTCACTTCCCACACTGGAATGCACGCGATCTGCTGGGTGGCAAGTAATGGCCCAACACGACGAAAACGTGGTGTGGCACGATCATCCGGTAACGCGTGAAGAGCGGGAACAGCAGCACGGCCATCAGGGCGTGGTGCTGTGGTTTACCGGGCTATCAGGCTCGGGTAAATCCACGGTGGCCGGTGCGCTGGAGCAGGCGCTGCATCGCGCGGGCGTCAGCACCTATCTGCTGGATGGCGATAACGTGCGTCACGGTCTGTGCCGTGACCTCGGCTTCAGCGATGACGATCGCAAAGAGAACATTCGGCGCGTGGGAGAAGTGGCGAAACTGATGGTGGATGCCGGTTTAGTGGTATTGACCGCCTTTATCTCGCCGCATCGCGCGGAACGCCAGATGGTGCGTGATTTGCTCGGCACCGGGCAATTTGTCGAAGTGTTTGTCGATACGCCGCTGGCCGTGTGTGAAGCGCGTGACCCCAAAGGTTTGTATAAAAAAGCGCGTGCCGGTGAGCTGCGCAATTTTACCGGTATCGACAGTGTTTATGAGGCGCCAGACGCGCCGGAAATTCACTTAGATGGCGAACAATTAGTTACAAACTTGACCGCCCAATTGTTAGACCTCCTGCGTCACCGCGATATCATCAGATCCTGAACCGACAGCGGCAAATCTCTTTGGGTTTGCCGCGTTTTAGCGTCAACAGGATCTCTATGCAGAACGTTACCCCCATGCTGGCACGCAAAGATGAACGCACCCCGGATGAGTCCCGCTCATCACTGCCGGGCGGCGTGATTGGCTTTCTCTCGTACTGGTGCGCGCTGGCGATTCCGTTCATGCTCTACGGTTCCAACACGCTATTCTTCTTCCTCTACACCTGGCCGTTCTTTTTGGCGCTGCTACCGGTATCGGTGCTGATTGGTATCGTACTGAGCTTAATGATTCGCGGACGCCTGTTCTGGAGTGGGGTGATCACCGCTATCGTGGTGGTGTGCCTGTTCTGGCTGCTGTTCTCATTTCTCTCGGGTTGGTAATCCGATCCTGATGTGCAAACGCATCGGCAGGTTACAAAACTTTACCTGCCGTCCCGCTTTTAGCCTTGCCGTTTTTTGTACAGACAATCGTCTGCTGCTGGCATTTTCGCTGTCGCTGTGGAGTCCTGTGCGAAGTTATGGGATGATTAGGCCGTTTTTCAGGGGGCGGGGATGGGAAAACTGACGCTACTGTTGCTCGTGCTGCTGGGATGGCTCCAATATTCCTTGTGGCTGGGTAAGAACGGTATTCATGACTATACGCGCGTCAATGAAGACGTCGCGTCGCAACAGGCGAATAACGCCAAACTCAAAGCACGTAACGATCAGTTGTTTGCCGAAATTGATGACCTCAATGGCGGTTCAGAAGCAATTGAGGAACGTGCACGTAATGAACTGGGTATGATTAAGCCCGGTGAGACTTTCTATCGTCTGGTGCCAGACCAGAACAAACGTAATGCGCAACAAGCTGCGCAAAATCAACAACGATAAACCATGAACAACCTCTCTTCCCTTGCGGATGTGATTGCCGTGGTGCCTGCCGCAGGCGTGGGCAGCCGTATGCAGGCTGCCTGCCCAAAACAGTATCTGACCATTGGTCAATTTACCCTTCTTGAACACAGCGTTGCGCGCTTGCTGGCTCATCCAGCCGTTAAACAAGTGATCGTGCCCATCAGTCCTGATGATGGCTGGTTTGATTCGCTGCCACTGGCGCAGGATTCACGCGTACTGCGCGTGACGGGTGGCGACACGCGCGCCGAGTCGGTGCTGGCAGGATTACAGGCGATTAAGCACAGCGAGTGGGTGCTGGTGCACGATGCCGCACGCCCATGCTTGCACCCGGATGATCTGGCACGCCTGCTGGCAGTTCGTGAGCACAGCAAAGTGGGTGCGATTCTGGCGGCACCGGTGCGTGATACCATGAAGCGTGCTGAACCTCGCAAAACGGCGATTGCGCATACCGTTGAACGCGAAGATCTCTGGCACGCACTCACGCCACAATTTTTCCCGCATCAACTGCTGACGGCGTGTTTAACGCGTGCACTTCATGAAGGCGCTACCATTACCGATGAAGCGTCGGCGCTGGAATACTGCGGCTATCATCCAGAGCTCGTCAGCGGACGCAGCGACAATATTAAGGTGACGCGGCCAGAAGACCTGGCGCTGGCGGCCTTCTATCTCACCCAGATTCAGTTAAAGGAGAGCGCATGATGCGTATCGGTCACGGTTTTGACGTTCACGCTTTTGGCGGCGAAGGTCCGTTAGTGATTGGCGGGGTGCGTATTCCCTTCGAACACGGTTTTATTGCCCATTCAGATGGCGATGTGGCACTGCATGCATTAACGGATGCGCTGCTCGGCGCGATGGCGATGGGCGATATCGGCAAGCTGTTCCCGGACACCGATCCCGCCTTCAAAGGGGCGGACAGCCGTGGCTTGCTGCGTGAAGCCTGGCGTCGTATTCAGCAGAAAGGTTATCGCATTGGTAATGTCGACGTGACCATCATCGCGCAAGCGCCGAAAATGCTGCCGCATGTGCCGCAGATGCGCGTCAACATCGCTGAAGATCTCGGTTGCCATATGGATGATGTCAACGTCAAAGCGACCACGACTGAGAAGCTTGGCTTTACCGGCCGTGGCGAAGGCATTGCCTGTGAAGCCGTGGCGCTGCTGGTGAAGGCCGATTAAGTATGAGTGAACTGCTTTACCTGCACGGCGTTCCGAGCGCCACCGGCGTGATCAAGGCCAATCCCGAAGATTTCGTGGTGATTGAAGACCTCGGCTATCCCTATGATGGCGAAGGCGAGCAGGTGCTGGTGCGCATCCGCAAGATAGGCTGCAATACACGCTTTGTCGCCGAAGCTATCGCGAAATTCCTCGGCGTGCATCAACGTGATATGAGCTATGCCGGGATGAAAGACCGCCATGCGGTGACTGAGCAGACGCTGTGTTTCCGCGTGCCGGGTAACGCGATGCCGAATTTGGCCGGTTTCCAGCTGGAAGGCGTGGAAATTCTGCAGGTGATCCGCCATAAGCGCAAATTGCGCACTGGCGCGCTGGCGGGGAATGCGTTCCGTTTGGTTGTGCGTCAGATTTCGGATCGCGCAGAAGTGGAAGCGCGCTTGCAGCATATCCAGCAAAGCGGCGTGCCTAACTACTTTGGTGAACAACGCTTTGGCCGCGGCGGCAATAACCTGACGCAGGCAAAATTGTGGGCTGAAGAGAAATTCCGCCCGCGCGATCGCAGCATGAAAGGTATTTTGCTGTCTGCTGCGCGCAGCCAACTGTTTAATCAGGTCACCAGTGCGCGTTTGCAGCGTGATGGCGTGTTGGATCAGGTACAAGCGGGTGATGCACTGCAGCTGGCCGGTCGCGGCAGTTGGTTTGTGGCGCAGGCGGAAGAGCTGGCGGAATTGCAGCAGCGTGTGAATCATCATGAACTGCGCATCACCGCGCCGCTTGCCGGGCGAGGTGATCTGGGCCCCCAGGGTGACGCGCTGGCCTTTGAGCAGGCTAATCTGGCACCGGCTGCGGATTTGCTGGCGCTGCTGGAGCGTGAGCGCGTTGATGCGGCACGCCGCGCCATGCTGGTGGTGCCAAAAGATCTGCGCTGGAACTGGTGGGATGACGTCACGCTAGAGATGCAGTTCTGGCTGCCAGCCGGGAGTTTCGCCACCAGCGTGGTGCGCGAACTGCTGAGTAACGGTGCCGCTGCGCCTATCAGCGATGAATAACCCCACTTTACCCGGCCTCAACGCCGGGTAAATATCTGCTCCGGCTGCATAATGTTGCGGCAAACGCCGGAAGTTCCGTGATTTACGCCTACCACTTCCCGCGCCTCACCGCTAGAATGCAAACATCTTCGTCTCGCCAAATCCTGTTTTTGCGGCACCCCAACAGCGGATGCCAGGCGAGTTGAGGACCCGTTGAATGAACAAAGGTCAGGAACAGATGCGGATATTGCTCAGCAACGACGATGGAATTCATGCCCCCGGCATTCAGACGCTGGCTCGCGCACTGCGTGAGTTTGCGGAGGTGCAGGTTGTCGCGCCCGATCGCAATCGAAGTGGCGCATCAAATTCTCTGACGTTAGAAACCCCGCTGCGTACTTTTACCCATGAGAATGGTGACATCGCTGTACAGATGGGCACGCCGACGGATTGCGTGTTTCTTGGGGTTAACAAACTGATGCAGCCGCGTCCGGACATTGTGGTTTCAGGCATCAACGCTGGCCCCAATCTGGGTGATGACGTGATCTACTCTGGCACCGTGGCTGCCGCGATGGAAGGGCGCCATCTTGGACTGCCCGCGCTGGCGGTTTCACTCAACGGTCATCAACACTATGCCACCGCTGCGGCAGTGACCTGCGCGCTGCTGCGTGCGTTGTCCCGCGCACCGCTGCGCACCGGGCGTATCCTGAACATCAATGTGCCTGATTTACCGCTAGCGGAAATCAAAGGTTTCCGTGTGACGCGTTGTGGCAGCCGCCATCCGGCCGATCAGGTGATTTGCACGGAAGATCCGCGCGGCCATACCCTGTACTGGATTGGCCCGCCGGGGGACAAACTGGATGCGGGCCCCGACACCGATTTCGCTGCGGTAGATGCAGGTTACGTGTCGCTGACGGCATTGCATGTCGATCTTACGGCACATGCGGCGCAGGAAGTATTAAGCGACTGGTTGATCGAGGCTGAGGTAAATCTCGCATGGTGAACCGGCGCATCGAAACGCTGTTAGAGCAACTGCGTGCGCAGGGTATTCACGATGAGCACCTGTTAAAAGCCATCGCTGATGTCCCGCGTGAACGCTTTATCGATGAGGCGTTTGAGCATAAAGCCTGGGAAAACGTTGCGCTGCCGATTGGCAGTGGGCAGACGATTTCACAGCCCTACATGGTAGCGCGGATGACCGCGTTACTTGAACTGAGCCCGGAATCGCGCGTGCTGGAAATCGGCACCGGTTCGGGCTATCAGACCGCTATTCTGGCCCATCTGGTCAATCACGTTTATTCCGTTGAACGCATTAAAGGGCTGCAATGGCAGGCAAAGCGTCGCCTGAAACAACTCGACCTGCACAATATTTCGACTCGTCATGGTGACGGTTGGCAAGGCTGGGCCGCACGTGGCCCGTTTGATGCCATCATTGTCACCGCTGCACCCCCTGAAATTCCGACTGCGCTGATAGCGCAATTAGGTGAGGGTGGCAAAATGGTGCTGCCAGTCGGCGAAGATCAGCAGGTTTTAAAGCGTTTACGTCGTCAGGATGGTGAATTAATTGAAGAAATCATCGAACCCGTCCGCTTTGTGCCGTTAGTTCAGGGCGATCTGGCCTGAGCCATTGCTACGTAAATCTTCACAACTGTTACATGGCATGGCGCAGTTGATATTGTTACTATCCTTGTTAATCAATGTGAAAGACCGTATTCCGCCTGTTGCGCAGTGAATCATGCGGTCACAACCACGACACAGTTACATCCAGGATTGCCATAACGGGGGATCAATGAGCACGGGAAGCACAGTATTTCAATTACGCCGTTTGGCGGCACTCTCACTGGTAGGTTTTTGGCTGGCGGGCTGTAGCTCAGGCGACAACACGCAAGCTCCGATTAGCCAGATTGGCGGCGGTGGCGACAGCGGTATGATGTCCTCTGGCGGCGGCATGACCTCCTCACCGAGCAGCGGTGGCATGCTCTCATCGCAGAACAGTACCGTACCAGCCATGCCACGCGGCGGAATGTTAAGCGGCGGTACACCATCAGCTGCACCCTCCGGGGGAATTGTTAGTGGCAATAATAATGTTGTCACGCAAAATGGTCGTATCGTGTACAACCGTAATTATGGGAATATTCCTAAAGGTAGTTACGGTGGTGAGACTTACACCGTTAAACGTGGAGATACCCTGTTCTACATTGCCTGGATTACCGGCAATGACTTCCGCGATCTGGCGCAACGCAATAACGTCCCGGCCCCGTATGGCCTGGAAGCGGGGCAAGTCCTGCAGGTTGGCAACGGTAATGGCCAGACCATCACCGGTGGCAATGCGATAACCGCAGCGGATGCGACACAGGGCGGCGTGCCGGTGGCATCCAACCAAACGCAAATTAAATCGGCCCCTGTTGCACAGCAACCTGTTATTACGTATTCTGATGATTCGGGTTCGACAGGCGGTAAAATGCTGCCGTCGAAAGGGGCAAATAATGTGGCAACGACCACAGCTCCGGTTACCGTACCGCCTACAGTCAGCAGCACGACTAACAGCACAACCCCAGTGGGAAGCTGGCGTTGGCCGACTGATGGGAAGATCATCGATAACTTCTCCGCTGCGGAAGGCGGAAACAAAGGGATCGATATCGCCGGTTCGCGTGGACAACCTGTTGTCGCCACTGCTTCAGGAAGGGTGGTATACGCAGGCAACGCGCTCCGTGGGTACGGTAATTTAATCATCATCAAACACAATGATGATTATCTGAGTGCTTACGCCCATAACGATTCCATGCTGGTCCGGGAACAACAGGAAGTTAAGGCGGGGCAAAAAATCGCTACCATGGGTAGTACCGGAACCAGTTCGGTTAGATTACATTTTGAAATTCGTTACAAGGGGAAATCCGTAAACCCGTTGCGTTATTTACCGCAGCGATAATCCGGCAGAACCTTAGGTGTTCTGCCCTTGGATCACGGGTAGGAGCCGCTTATGAACCAGAATACGCTGAAAGTTAACGAGTTACATGAAGATGCGGAATTCGAGGAGAACGGAGCTGAGGTTTTTGATGAGAAGGCTCTCGTTGAGAACGAACCTGGTGATAACGAAGTAGCTGAAGAAGAGCTGTTGTCACAGGGTGCGACGCAACGCGTTTTGGATGCGACGCAGCTTTACCTTGGTGAGATCGGTTACTCTCCACTACTGACAGCGGAAGAAGAAGTGTTCTTCGCTCGTCGTGCACTACGTGGTGACATTCCTTCTCGCCGCCGCATGATTGAAAGTAATTTACGCCTGGTGGTGAAAATTGCCCGTCGTTATAGCAATCGTGGTCTGGCACTGCTGGATCTGATTGAAGAGGGTAATCTCGGCCTGATTCGTGCCGTGGAGAAGTTTGACCCAGAACGTGGGTTCCGTTTCTCAACCTATGCCACCTGGTGGATTCGTCAGACTATTGAACGGGCGATCATGAATCAAACCCGTACTATTCGTCTGCCGATCCACATCGTTAAAGAGTTGAATGTTTATCTGCGTACCGCGCGCGAACTTTCGCATAAGCTTGACCATGAGCCGAGTGCTGAAGAGATTGCCGAGCAGTTAGACAAGCCGGTTGATGATGTAAGCCGTATGCTGCGTCTCAACGAGCGTATTACCTCGGTTGACACACCGCTGGGTGGAGATTCCGAAAAAGCGCTGCTGGATATCCTGGCCGATGAAAAAGACAACGGCCCGGAAGACACCACGCAGGACGATGATATGAAACAAAGCATCGTTAAGTGGTTGTTTGAATTGAATGCCAAGCAGCGTGAAGTGCTGGCGCGTCGTTTCGGCCTGTTAGGCTATGAAGCGGCAACGCTGGAAGATGTGGGCCGTGAGATCGGGTTGACCCGTGAGCGCGTCCGTCAGATTCAGGTTGAAGGTCTGCGCCGTCTGCGTGAAATCCTGCAGACTCAGGGCCTCAACATTGAAGCACTGTTTCGCGAATAAGCCGTAATCGGCAATAAAAACGGTGACCCTTGGGTCACCGTTTTTTTATGTGCGTTATCAGGCCGTTACGCTAATGAGCGACGTCATTACCCGCCGCTCATTAAAATTGAACTAGACCAATGTTTTAAGGCGGTAAATCCACTCCAGCGCCTGTTTTGGCGTGAGACTATCAGGGTCCAACGCTTCCAGTGCGTCTACGGCTGGCGATGTTTCTGCCACCAGCAGCTGCATTTGCGATCCTTCTACAGTGGATGCCGCAGAACTGCCGGAGAGCGCTTCCAGCTCTTTCAGCTTGTTGCGCGCACGTTTGATCACGTCTTTCGGCACACCCGCTAATGCAGCAACTGCTAAACCATAGCTTTTGCTGGCTGCACCATCTTGTACGCTGTGCATAAATGCAATGGTATCGCCATGCTCCATGGCATCAAGATGCACATTCACTACGCCTTCCATTTTTTCCGGCAGGGTCGTAAGTTCGAAGTAGTGGGTGGCAAACAGTGTCATCGCTTTGATGCGGTTTGCCAGGCTCTCCGCACAAGCCCATGCCAGCGACAGCCCATCGTAGGTCGATGTGCCGCGACCGATTTCATCCATCAACACCAGGCTGTTCTCCGTGGCGTTGTGCAAGATATTGGCCGTTTCGGTCATTTCAACCATAAAGGTTGAGCGCCCTGAAGCCAGGTCATCAGCCGCACCGACACGAGTAAAGATACGATCGATAGGGCCCATTATGGTTTCTTCGGCTGGCACATAGCTGCCAATCCACGCCATCAGCGCGATCAATGCAGTCTGACGCATGTAAGTACTCTTACCGCCCATATTCGGACCGGTGATGATCAACATGCGGCGTTGATTTGACAGCGATAGCGGGTTAGCAATAAACGGCTCTTTCAGAACCTGCTCCACGACAGGGTGGCGACCCGCGGTGATGCGGATACCGGCTTTTTCCTGCAGTACCGGGCGGCAGTAATTCAGTGTCCAGGCGCGTTCTGCCAGGTTAGCCAACACATCCAGTTCAGCCAGCGCCGCGGCACTGATCTGCAGTGCTTCAAGATGTGGCAGCAACTGATCGAGTAACGCTTCGTACAGGCCTTTTTCCAGCGCTAGCGCTTTGCCTTTTGAGGTCAGTACCTTGTCTTCATACTCTTTCAATTCAGGAATGATGTAGCGCTCGGCGTTCTTCAGCGTCTGGCGGCGGACATAGTGAATCGGCACCAGGTGGCTTTGGCCGCGGCTGACCTGAATGTAGTAACCATGAATTGCGTTAAAACCCACCTTTAAAGTATCCAGCCCTAGCTTCTCTCGTTCGCGAATTTCCAGGCGGTCGAGATAATCAGTGGCACCGTCGGCCAGCGCACGCCATTCATCTAATTCAGCGTTATAGCCGGGCGCAATCACACCACCGTCACGCACCAGCACGGGAGGAGATTCAATGACGGCTAGTTCCAGCAGCTCGCGCAATTCAGTAAATTCACCCATCTGCGAACGCAGATTGACCAATTGAGTCGCCTCGACACCCTCCAGCTGCTGGTTCAACTCCGGCAACTGCTGGAAGGCATGCCGCATGCGAGCTAAATCACGCGGGCGCGCGGTGCGCAGTGCCAGACGCGCCAGGATGCGTTCCAAATCGCCCACCTGGCGCAGTACCGGCTGTAATGCTTCACTCAGAGATTGCAATTCGGCAATCGATTCCTGGCGACGACTGATGGTGGTGACATCGCGCAGCGGCATATGCAGCCAGCGCTTCAGCATACGGCTGCCCATTGGGGTAACGGTTTTATCCAACACTGCCGCCAGGGTATTTTCGGTGCCCCCGGCCAGGTTTTGCGTGATTTCCAGGTTGCGGCGAGTGGCTGCATCCATGATTACGCTGTCCTGCTGGCGCTCCATACTTAACGAGCGAATATGTGGCAGGGAAGTGCGTTGGGTATCCTTAACATATTGAAGCAGACAACCCGCAGCGCGTAGTGCCAGATGAGCCTGTTCAACACCAAAGCCGCTAAGATCACGCGTGCCGAATTGCAGGTTTAATTGCTGGCGTGCGGTGTCGATTTCATATTCCCATAGCGGACGACGACGCAGACCACGACGCTGATCGATCAGCGCCATGGCCTGGAAATCTTCGGGATAGAGCAGTTCAGCAGGATTAGTGCGCTGGAGTTCTGCCGCCATGGTCTCCTGGTCGACAGGTTCGCTCAGGCGAAAACGCCCCGAGCTGATATCGAGGGTGGCATAACCAAACCCGCGCTGGCTCTGGAATATGGCCGCCAGTAAGTTGTCCTGACGCTCCTGCAGCAGCGCTTCATCACTGATGGTGCCTGGCGTCACAATGCGCACGACTTTACGCTCAACCGGTCCTTTGCTCAGTGCCGGGTCGCCAATCTGTTCACAGATCGCCACGGATTCACCGAGCTGGACCAGTTTTGCCAGATAACCTTCAACAGCATGATAGGGCACGCCCGCCATCGGGATGGGTTCACCCGCTGACGCGCCGCGTTTCGTGAGTGAAATCTCCAGCAGTTGTGAGGCTCGCCTGGCGTCGTCGTAAAACAGCTCGTAAAAATCGCCCATGCGATAAAACAGCAGGATTTCGGGATGGTCAGCCTTCAGGCGCAGGTATTGCTGCATCATGGGCGTGTGGCCAGTAAAGTCCATTTGCGCTGCTCCTTTCATCTCGTTTTCGCTCAAAATTCACTCGTTCAATCATGGCTGCCC
>AEWW01042432.1_pt1 | contig 11739 bp, 13 predicted proteins | sample 267848 | NCBI WGS metagenome assembly AEWW01 (sample SAMN00713649, study PRJNA62039) | ant fungus garden metagenome | place: Panama: Gamboa | collected Apr-2009 | depth 0.5 m m | reverse complement strand
CTCAGCGTCTGCCATTCCATTCGCCGTGAGCCGGAAGAGAGCGCAAGGCAGGCGATGATTGCGGATCTGTTTGCAACGCAAACCCATAAACGGATGCTGCGGAATGCACGCGGCGCGCGGCAGTGGTATCAACTGCTGTTATGGCTGAGTCGGATTTATCGCTGGCGTAACAAATAAGCGTCGCGGCTGGCTTTCGCCCTATAGGGGTTTGCCCTACAATCAGCTCACTGAAATTTGAGATCATTTGAGTATGGCAAGCCCGATTCCAGTCCAATTTGCACCGAAAAATATTCTGCTGATCAAGCTGCGCCATCACGGCGATATGCTGCTGACCACGCCCGCTATCAATGCGCTCCGTCAACGCTATCCAAACGCCAACATCGACGTCCTGTTGTATAAAGAGACGCGGCCGATGCTGGAAGCACACCCCGCTATTCGCCAGTTGCACATCATTGATCGTAACTGGAAAAAAGAAGGCGGTTGGCAGAAATTCCGCCATGAGATGGCTCTGCTTTCTGCTGTGCGCGCCTGTCATTATGACGTGGTAATTAACCTCGCCGACCAGTGGCGTAGCGCCATTATCACGCGTTTTTCTGCGGCTCCGGTGCGCATTGGTTTTGCCTTCGCTAAACGTGATCACGCCCTGTGGCGCTGGTGCCATAACTATCTGGTTTCGACTAAAAACCATAATCAGCTCCACACCGTTGAGCAGAATATGGCAGCGTTAGAACCGCTGGGTATCAGTGCGCAAGATGCAAAAGCCTCAATGCACTTTAGTGCGGCAGATAAACAGAAAGTGCAGGATGCATTGGTTCAGCAAAAGGTCAGCGGGCCGTTTATCGTGTTACAGCCAACATCGCGTTGGGTATTCAAATGCTGGGAAGATGAAAAGGTCGCGCAGCTGATTGATACGCTCGCCGCTGATGGCCATACCCTGGTTCTTACCGCTGCCCCAGACCAGAAAGAGCAAGCAATGATTACCCACATTCAGTCGCTGTGCCACAGCCAGAATGTGGTTTCACTTGCCGGGCAGCTTTCATTGCCGCAACTGGCGGCATTGATTGATGCCGCGCAGCTGTTTATTGGGGTGGATTCTGCCCCCATGCACATGGCCGCCGCACTCGATACGCCCTGTCTTGCGTTGTTTGGCCCCACCAAACTGCAACACTGGCGTCCGTGGGGTGAAAACAATCGCGTGATCTGGGCCGGTGATTATGCACCGCTGCCTTCGCCAGACGACATCGATACCAAAACAGAACAGCGCTATCTCTCAGCCATTCCGGTGGATGATGTGGTGGCCGCCGCCAGGAGTTTTTTGCATGACTAAGTTACGCCTGGCGATTGTCCGGCAGAAATATCGTCCGGATGGCGGTGCCGAGCGTTTCATCTCGCGGGCGCTGGAAGCTCTGGACAGCGAGCAGCTCGATCTGAATATCATCACACGCAGCTGGCAGGGCACACCCAATCCAGCCTGGCATCTGCACATCTGCAATCCCGCCAAATTTGGACGCGTATCGCGCGAACGCGGTTTTGCCCACGCGGCACGTGCATGTTGGGAACGTGAGAAGTTCGATATCGTGCAGAGCCACGAACGCATTGCGGGCTGCGATATTTTCCGCGCCGGTGATGGCGTCCATCGCGTGTGGCTGGAACAACGTGCGCGTATCGTCTCACCCTGGCAGCGCTTGAGCGCCAGCCTGAGTCCTTATCATCGCTATGTTTTGCAGGCTGAAGCAGAGATGTTCAATGCAGCATCTTTAAAAGCAGTGATCTGTAATTCTGAGATGGTTAAGCAAGATATTTTGCGTCATTTCACGCTAGATGCCAGCAAAATCCATGTCATTCACAACGCCATCGATAGCCAACGTTTCCAGCCAGCAACTGAAGCTCAGCGCTACGCCATACGCCAGCAATTGACGCTGCCACAGGATGCCACGGTGATGATCTACGTGGGTTCAGGCTTTGAGCGCAAAGGCTTGAAAGCCGCCATTGAAGCACTCGCCCACAGCGATCGCTATCTGGTTGTGGTTGGCCAGGACAAACAACTTTCACGCTATCAGCAGCTGGCTAACCAGCTTAATTGCCTTGATCGCTTGCGCTTTGTTGGCGTGCAGCAGGATGTGCAGCCCTATTATCACGCCGCTGACGCCTTACTGTTGCCCACGCTTTATGATCCTTTTCCGAATGTGGTGCTTGAAGCGATGGCCTGCGGTTTGGCCGTGATTACCAGCACCGGCTGTGGCGGCGCAGAATTTATTCAAGCCGGCCAGGAAGGCTTCGTTTGTGATGCATTGGATATCAAGGCATTAAATGACGCCATTGTCGCCACACCTGCACTTTCGCAGAATTCTGCCATGGGAGAAGCCGCACGCCGCAGAATCGAACCTTTTGGTCCACAGCGGCTGGCGCAGTCCCTGACTTCACTCTATCAGCAGGTGCTGAAGTCCAGCTGACGAAGTGGTATGAGCAGGCGGTCAGTTTCTGATAACATGCCGCCTTTCATGTGTTTTTTGACGCGAATCTGTCGTAACGATAACTATGACAACTCTATACACAGCCCTGCTCTATTTAATACAGCCAATGATCTGGCTGCGCCTGTGGCTGCGCGGTCGAAAAGCACCTGCCTATCGTAAACGCTGGGCGGAACGCTACGGCTACTGTGTGGGCAAAGTTGAACCGCACGGCATTGTGCTGCATTCGGTTTCTGTGGGTGAAACACTGGCCGCCGTGCCGCTGGTACGCGCATTGCGCCATCGCTATCCTACTCTGCCGATCACCGTGACTACCATGACGCCAACCGGTTCCGAACGCGCTCAGTCCGCGTTTGGTAAAGATGTGCATCATGTCTATCTGCCCTATGATTTGCCCGGTTCGATTAACCGTTTCCTTGATACCGTTGATCCTCGTCTGGTGATCATCATGGAGACCGAGTTGTGGCCGAACATCATCCGTATTCTGCATCAGCGCCAAATTCCGCTGGTCATTGCCAATGCCCGTCTGTCAGAGCGTTCGGCCAAAGGCTATAAAAAACTCGGTGGCTTTATGCGTGATTTGCTGCAGCGCATTACGTTGATTGCGGCACAGAACAACGAGGATGCTGAGCGATTCCTCAGCCTCGGCCTTAAACGAACGCATCTCGCCGTCACCGGTAGCCTGAAGTTTGATATCTCTGTGACGCCAGAACTGGCGGCCCGTGCGGTCACCCTGCGCCGTCAATGGGCATCGCGCCGCCCGGTGTGGATCGCGACCAGCACGCACGAAGGCGAAGAGACCATCATCCTCGATGCGCATCGTCGTCTGCTGCAACAGTTCCCCGATCTGATGCTGATTCTGGTGCCACGCCATCCTGAACGTTTCAAAGATGCCTGTGAACTGACGCAAAAGCGCGGTTTCAGTTTCACTCTGCGTAGCAGCGGTGAAATTCCGTCTGGCGCAACGCAGGTCGTGATTGGTGACACCATGGGTGAATTAATGCTGCTGTACGGCATCGCCGATATCGCCTTTGTTGGTGGCAGTTTGGTAGAACGCGGCGGTCATAATCCGCTGGAACCGGCTGCCCATGCCATTCCGGTGTTGATGGGGCCGCATATCTGGAATTTCAAAGATATCTGCGCCAAATTGCAGCAGGCAGAAGGCCTGATCACCGTCACCGACGTGGTTTCGCTGGAGAAACAGGTGGCCAACCTGCTGCAGGATGATGATTACCGCCGCTATTACGGCCGCCACGCAGTCGAAGTGCTGCATCAAAATCAGGGCGCATTGCAGCGTCTGCTACAGTTACTCGAACCACATTTGCCGCCACGAGCTCATTAACGCATGCCACAACGCCAACGTCTTTCCGTGGTGATGATCGCCAAAAACGAAGCTGAATTGCTACCGGAGGCGCTGGCCTCAGTGAGCTGGGCAGATGAGATTGTGCTGCTGGATTCAGGCAGCCAGGATAACACCGTAGCAGTGGCCCGCGCGCACGGCGCGCAGGTGCATCAGGCTGAAGGCTGGGCGGGCTTCGGCAAGCAGCGCCAGCGTGCACAAGCCCATGCAAGCGGCGATATGATTCTGATGCTGGATGCCGATGAGCGTGTCACGCCCGAGTTACGCCGCGCGATTGAAAACGTGCTGGAGCGGCCGCCTTCCAATACCGTTTATAGCCTGGGACGCAGCAACTTGTTTCTTGGTCGCTTTATGCGTCACAGCGGCTGGTATCCGGATCGCGTGATGCGCCTCTACCCTCGCGTACTCAATTACAATGACAATCTGGTGCACGAATCGCTGGAAACTCAGGGCGCACCGGTGGTGACGTTACCAGGCGATCTCCAGCATCTCACCTGCCGCGATTTGATTGCTTTCCAACGTAAACAGATGAATTATGCCGAAGCCTGGGCGCAAGAACGTTTTCAGCGAGGTAAGCGTTGTGGCATCTTCTCGATTTTCAGCCACACGTTAGGCGCATTCCTTAAGACGTTGCTGCTGCGCGCCGGATTCCTCGACGGCAAGCAGGGCTGGATTCTGGCCGTCGTCAACGCGCAATACACCTTTAACAAATACTCAGCGCTCTGGGCGCTGCATCACACCTCAACACAAGGTCGCGTATGAGCACCAAAGCGATTTATCCCGGCACGTTCGATCCCATCACGTTGGGCCATGTGGATATTGTGACGCGCGCGGCGCAGATGTTTGATCGCATCGTGGTTGCTATTGCCGCCAGCCCCAGCAAAAAGCCGCTGTTTACACTCGATGAGCGCGTGGATTTGGCACGGCAGGCAACTCAGCACTTAGCCAATGTTGAGGTGCTGGGTTTTAGCGATTTGATGGCGAACTTCGCCAAAGCGCAAAATGCCAATGTGCTGGTGCGAGGACTGCGTGCGGTGTCAGATTTCGAATATGAACTGCAGCTGGCACAGATGAACCGTCATTTGCTACCTACACTGGAGAGCGTGTTTCTGATGCCGTCCGAAGGATTCTCATTCGTGTCATCATCGCTGGTGAAGGAAGTGGCGCGTCATAAAGGTGATGTGCAGGCATTTCTGCCTGCCGTGGTGCATCAGGCATTGCTGACAAAACTGGCGCAGCCCTGATTAATGCTGGCAGCGAGGGCACCAGAAGGTGCTGCGCTGGCCATGTTTGCCGCTGACGATTGGCGTACCGCAGGCTCGGCAGGGTTCGCCCGCCCGACCGTACACCTGCAATTCCTGGGCAAAGTAGCCAGGCTTTCCATCGGTTTGCAGGAAATCACGTAGCGTGGTACCGCCCTGCTCAATCGAACGCAGCAAGACGGCCTTGATTGTCGCCACCATCAACTCCGCTTCATCACGACTCAAACTCATCGCCGATCGATCGGGTAAGATCCCGGCGGTAAACAGTGATTCACTGGCATAAATGTTGCCCACGCCAACCACCACTTTGTTATCCATCAGCCACTGTTTAATGACCGTGCGCTTTCCACGTGACTTCTCAAACAGATAAGCACCATCGAATTCGCTGCTGAGCGGTTCAGGACCGAGATGTGCCAGTACGCTGCTGCCTTCAAGCTCAGAGGCCCACAGCCATGCACCAAAGCGACGTGGGTCGGTGTAACGCAGCACCTTGCCGTTACTCATCACCAAATCGACGTGGTCGTGCTTAGCCGCGGGTTGCTCACCCGGTAACATGCGTAAACTGCCAGACATGCCGAGGTGAATGATGATCCAGCCGTGGGGTAATTCCAGCAGCAGGTATTTTGCGCGCCGTTGCACGCTCAACACTGGTTGGTCGCTCAGCGCATGAATTTCGTGCGAGACCGGCCAGCGCAGGCGTGAATTACGCACAATCGCATGCAAAATCGTTGCGCCCACCATATGTGGCTCAATACCACGTCGGCTGGTTTCTACCTCTGGTAATTCAGGCATGTCATCTCCTCAACAAATCGCAGAAACAAAAAACCCGGCCGAAGCCGGGTTTTTCGCAAGAACACCAAAATTACTTAATTTTGGCTTCTTTATAGATCACGTGCTGACGTACAACCGGATCGAACTTTTTCAGTTCCAGTTTCTCTGGTTTAGTACGTTTGTTCTTCGTGGTGGTATAGAAGTGACCTGTACCAGCAGAGGAAACCAGCTTGATCTTCTCACGAATACCTTTAGCCATGATTCAATTCCTTAGTACTTAGTACTTCTCACCACGGGCGCGGATTTCGGTCAGAACCGTATCAATGCCCTTTTTATCAATAACACGCATACCTTTAGCAGATACACGCAGAGTAACGAAGCGCTTTTCGCTCTCAACCCAGAAACGGTGAGAGTGCAGGTTCGGCAGGAAACGGCGTTTCGTCGCGTTCATTGCGTGGGAACGGTTGTTACCCGTTACCGGACGCTTTCCAGTTACCTGGCAGACTCGTGACATTTCTATTCTCCAAAAATCAAATCAGCTCGAGCTTTAAAAACTAGGTTTTGGCCGCCTCGTCAGGCCTTAGCCCGCCCAAGCGAGTTCCATGTGAACCCGCTAAGCTGGCCCAAACGCCAAACCCGAGATTCTCAAAGGTGGCGTAGTATACGCCGCTCAGCCCAAGTGCTCAAGTCCCGAACAAATAAAGATCCCGATGGATCGCGCGAAAATGCATCATTTCTGCGCAATCGGATGGTTATTTTACAGCCAACCGCGCTCAGCGAAGGAGGTATACTCGCCGTGACCGATCACCAAATGATCAAGTAAGCGAATATTCAGCAGCGCGCAAGCCTGCCCGACTTTACCGGTAATATCACGATCGGCGCGACTGGGCTCGGCTATGCCGGAAGGATGATTATGCGCCAAAATCACGGCGGCCGCGTTGAGTTTTAACGCTTCGCGCACAATTTCACGTGGATGCACTTCGACACTGGCAATACTGCCGGTAAACATCTTTTGCGCCTGCAAAACCCGATGCTGATTATCCAGGAATAGCGCCATAAAAACCTCTCGCTCCTGATGCGCCAGCACGCTTTGCAAGTAATGCCGTGTCACCTGTGGATTCTCCATCACATTTTCTCGCGCCAGCTGACTGGCGAAAAAACGTCGCCCCAGTTCAGCCACTGCATGCAGTTGGGTAATTTTGGCCGTGCCTACGCCTTTAATCACGCTCAGTTCTGTTTCATTTGCGGTCATGATGCGATATAGCGAGCCAAACTCGTTAAGCATTTGTCGCGCCAGCGCCATCACCGGAATACCGTGGCTGCCGGTGCGCAAAAAAATCGCTAACAGTTCTGCATCGCTCAATGATTCTGCGCCTGTGATGGCCAGTTTTTCTCGTGGGGCCAGTTCCGTCATGACATTCTCCTTCCTGGGTCAGGGCGATTGTGCGTATTTGCCAGGAGGCATACCAGCAAGCCGGTCGCGATTTCAGAGCCATCTCGCAAAGGGCGCAGGCCGTGAAAAGGCGGTCGCTGGATTTTGTGATAAAGTTGCCTGCATCTGCCGCATCACAGCGGCAATCCGTTTTGAGTTGAGGCAAAGAACATGACGGGATTAGCCGGAAAAAAAATTCTGCTCGGCGTCAGCGGCGGTATTGCTGCTTATAAAACACCCGAGTTGGTTCGTCGTCTGCGCGATCGTGGCGCAGAGGTGCGTGTCATGATGACTGATGCAGCGAAAGCCTTTATCACTCCGCTCAGCTTACAAGCCGTTTCCGGATATCCGGTGCTGGATGATTTACTCGACCCTGCCGCTGAAGCCGCTATGGGCCATATCGAGCTGGCGAAATGGGCTGATCTGATTGTACTGGCCCCCGCGACCGCCGATTTGATTGCACGCATCACGGCAGGGATGGCTAACGATTTGGTGACCACCGCCTGCCTCGCCAGCGCAGCACCTCTGGCGATCGTGCCGGCCATGAACCAACAGATGTACCGCGCGCCGATTACCCAGGAAAATCTTCAGCGTCTAAATCAGCGAGGCGTTCTGATTTGGGGGCCAGACAGCGGCAGCCAGGCCTGCGGCGATGTGGGCCCCGGCCGCATGCTTGATCCGCTGGCAATTGTCGCTCATGCGCTGGAGTGGGCTGCGCCCGTCAACGATCTGCAACATCTCAACATTATGATCACCGCCGGCCCAACCCGTGAGGCGCTGGACCCGGTTCGTTACATTAGCAATCACAGCTCCGGTAAAATGGGATTCGCCATTGCCGCCGCCGCCGCAAAACGTGGCGCAACGGTGACACTGGTGGCGGGCCCGGTCACACTGCCTACGCCCGCTGGCGTCACGCGCGTTGATGTGGGGAGTGCACTGGAAATGGAAGCGGCGGTGATGGCGCAAATCAGCCAACAACATATTTTCATTGCCAGCGCTGCCGTGGCAGACTACCGGGCGGCAAACATTGCCGCAGAGAAAATCAAAAAACAGGGTGGCGATGATAACGTCACGCTGCAGTTGGTGAAGAACCCGGATATTGTCGCAGGCGTAGCGGCATTACAGAAACATCGCCCTTATGTGGTGGGATTTGCTGCCGAAACCCAGAATGTGGAAGAATACGCGCGGCAAAAACGGGTGCGAAAAAATCTGGACCTGATCTGCGCGAACGATGTGGCGCAGGCAGGACAGGGATTCAATAGCGACACCAATGCTCTTCACCTTTTTTGGCAGGAAGGAGAGAAAGTCTTACCGCTCAGTGATAAGACGCTCCTTGGCCAACAATTAATAGACGAGATTGTCAGCCGTTATGATGAAAAAAATCGACGTTAAAATTCTGGATGCGCGCGTGGGTAACGAATTCCCACTGCCAACTTATGCCACCTCGGGTTCTGCGGGTCTCGATCTGCGTGCTTGCCTTGATGGTGCACTGGAGATCTCCCCAGGCATGACCACGCTGGTGCCAACTGGTCTGGCGATTCACATTGCTGACCCTGCGCTGGCCGCTGTGATTTTGCCCCGCTCAGGTCTGGGCCATAAGCATGGGATCGTGCTGGGCAACCTGGTGGGCTTAATCGACTCCGATTATCAGGGCCAACTGATGGTCTCCGTCTGGAACCGTGGTCAGGATAGCTTTACGCTGCAGCCTGGCGACCGTTTGGCGCAACTGGTCTTTGTGCCGGTGGTACAAGCCGAATTCAACCTGGTGGAAGATTTTGACACCAGCGATCGCGGCGCCGGCGGTTTTGGCCACTCTGGTCGTCAGTAACACGCGACACTTTTCGCAAGCCATCTTTTTATCTCTCGTCGCTACGGGCCAAACTGCTTGTGGCTGACGAGGCAGTATTGCCTGTTTTTGGTGAATTTCAGGGGTCTTGAAGGTCATGGCAGAAAAAAAAGCCGCGAAACGGAATCGTCGCGAAGAGATTTTGCAGGCGCTAGCGCAAATGCTGGAGTCGGGCGATGGCAGTCAGCGAATCACCACCGCCAAGCTGGCAGCCAATGTAGGCGTTTCGGAAGCGGCACTCTACCGCCACTTCCCGAGCAAAACGCGTATGTTCGACAGCCTGATCGAGTTTATTGAAGACAGTCTGATTACCCGCATCAATCTAATCCTGAAAGATGAGAAAGAAACACTCGCACGACTGCGTTTAATCGTGCAGCTGATTCTGGGATTTGGTGAGCGTAATCCGGGGCTGACACGCATTTTGACTGGCCACGCGCTGATGTTTGAACAGGATCGCCTGCAAGGGCGTATCAATCAGTTGTTCGAACGCATTGAGGTGCAGCTGCGTCAGGTGATGCGAGAAAAGAAAATGCGTGATGGGGAAGGCTTCCAGACTGATGAAACGCTGCTGGCGAGCCAGTTGCTGGCGTTCTGCGAAGGGTTGCTTTCCCGCTATGTGCGATCTGAATTCCGCTATCGTCCAACAGCTGATTTTGACAGCCGCTGGCCACTGATTGCTGCACAGTTAGTGTAGCGATTCATCAGGCGCGCCCATGATTGGGCGCGCGATAAAATACCTTGGTCCATCATCCGGTCGCCAGCGATGGCGGCCGTGATAAAGCCGCGGTGTTAAATACCGTACTCTTTACGATACGCCCGCACTTTCGCCAGATGGTCTGCCATTTCCGGCTTCTCTTCCAGATAATCAATCAGTTCCGCGAGCGTAATGATCGCCGTGACCTTGCACTGATAGTCACGTTCCACTTCCTGAATGGCGGAGATATCACCACGGCCGCGCTCCTGGCGATCCAGCGAAATCATGACGCCCGCCAATGTGGCATTGTGCGCGCTGATGATGTCCATCGATTCACGAATAGCGGTACCCGCGGTGATCACATCATCCACCAGCATCACTTTACCCTGCAGCGGGCTACCGACCAGCAAGCCGCCTTCACCGTGATCTTTGGCTTCTTTACGATTGAAGCAGTAAGGCACATCGCGATCATGATGATCGGCCAGTGCGACGGCCGTGGTGGTGGCAATCGGAATCCCTTTGTAGGCCGGGCCAAACAGCAGATCAAAATCAACGCCGCCATCCACCAGCGCCTGCGCATAGAAACGTCCCAGCAGCGCTAAGTCACGGCCGGTATTGAATAAACCGGCATTAAAGAAGTATGGGCTTTTACGACCCGATTTCAGGGTGAACTCACCAAACTTCAGCACCCCTTTGTTCAGGGCGAATTCAATAAACTGACGCTGCCAGGCTTTCATTTCTCACTCCTCAAATAAAGAAAAGGCGACTCTCTGGTCGCCTGTTAGATCAATTTGTTAGCGCTGCTTTTTGCGCCTGAATCAACTGCTCAATGCCGCCTCGCGCCAGCGCCAGCAGCTGCAGTAATTCCTCATGGCTGAACGGCTCGCCTTCGGCGGTGCCCTGCACTTCAATCATGCGGCCATCTTCAGTCATGACGACGTTCATATCTGTTTCAGCCGCAGAATCTTCCACGTACTCCAGATCGCACAGCGCTTCACCGCCAACGATACCGACCGAAATCGCCGCCACCATGCCTTTTAACGGGCTGGCTTTTAACTTGCCCGCCGCAACCAGTGCATTCAACGCATCGGCTAACGCGACGCATGCACCGGTAATCGATGCAGTACGCGTGCCACCGTCGGCCTGAATCACGTCGCAGTCCAGTGTGATGGTGAACTCGCCCAACGCATCCAAATCCACTGCGGCACGCAGCGAGCGAGCAATCAGACGTTGAATCTCCAGCGTACGGCCACCTTGCTTACCTTTGGCCGCTTCGCGCGCCATACGGCTGTGGGTGGAACGCGGCAACATGCCGTATTCCGCAGTGACCCAGCCCTGACCTTTGCCTTTGAGGAAACGTGGCACACCCTCTTCAACGGTGGCGGTGCACAGCACTTTGGTTTCACCGAACTCAACCAGCACGGATCCTTCTGCATGTTTGGTGTAGTGACGAGTGAGGGTGACGGGACGCACTTCAGATGCGTTACGGCCTGCTGGACGCATGGTTTCTCTCCGGCTTACTTAGGTTTGGCTGCGCATTATACGGACTTCGTGCGCGGCTGTCCTGCCTACATGCGGCACTTTTCCCGGATGAAATTTCGCCTCAGCTGTGGCTAAATGCGCCCTTTCCTCTCATAAAAAGACAAATGATGACAGCAATACTCCATTTCCTGCTGGCGCTGGTGGTGATCTTCGCCCTTGCGCTATTGGTCAGTCATGACCGCAAACTCATTCGCCCACGTTTTATTATTCAATTGCTGGTTGTTGAAGCGGCACTGGGTTGGTTCTTCCTGCATTCAGCGGGTGGCCAGTCAGTGGTGACGGCTGTCGGCGGCTTCTTCGAAACCTTATTAACCTTTGCTGCGCAAGGCACCGATTTTGTGTTCGGCAATATGGCGAAACA
>AEWW01005426.1_pt1 | contig 11762 bp, 5 predicted proteins | sample 267848 | NCBI WGS metagenome assembly AEWW01 (sample SAMN00713649, study PRJNA62039) | ant fungus garden metagenome | place: Panama: Gamboa | collected Apr-2009 | depth 0.5 m m | reverse complement strand
GGTATTCCGGCCGATTTACAGGACGCCGCGTAGAAATCACCGGTCCGGTTGAACGCAAGATGGTAATTAACGCCCTGAATGCTAACGTCAAAGTCTTTATGGCCGATTTCGAAGACTCGCTGGCGCCGGATTGGCACAAAGTGATTGATGGCCAAATCAACCTGCGCGATGCGGTCAACGGCACCATCAGCTACACCAACGAAGCAGGGAAAATTTATCAGCTACAGCCCGACCCGGCGGTACTGGTCTGCCGCGTTCGCGGCCTGCATCTGCCGGAAAAGCACGTCACCTGGCAGGGTGAGGCGATACCCGGCAGTCTGTTCGATTTTGCGCTCTATTTCTTCCACAACTACCAGGCGCTGCTAGCGAAAGGGAGCGGCCCCTATTTCTATCTGCCGAAGACCCAGGCCTGGCAGGAAGCGGCATGGTGGAGCAAAGTCTTCAGCTTTACCGAGGATCGCTTTGAACTGCCGCGCGGCACCATTAAGGCCACGCTGCTGATTGAAACGCTGCCGGCGGTGTTCCAGATGGATGAAATCCTGCATGCGCTGCGCGACCACATTGTTGGCCTGAACTGCGGGCGCTGGGACTATATCTTCAGCTATATCAAGACGCTGAAAAACCACCCAGACCGCGTCCTGCCGGATCGCCAGGTGGTGACGATGGATAAGCCCTTCCTCAGCGCCTATTCACGCCTGCTGATTAAGACCTGCCATAAACGCGGCGCCTTCGCGATGGGCGGTATGGCGGCCTTTATCCCGAGCAAAGACGCCGAGCGCAATCGTCAGGTGCTGAATAAAGTCACCGCCGATAAAGAGCTGGAGGCCAACAATGGCCACGATGGCACCTGGATTGCGCATCCGGGACTGGCGGATACGGCGATGGGCGTCTTTAACCGCGTACTGGGCGAACATCCTAACCAGCTGTTTGTTACCCGCAATGACGACGCGCCGATTACCGCCGAGCAGCTGCTGGCTCCCTGCGAGGGCGAGCGCACCGAAGCCGGCATGCGCGCTAATATCCGCGTGGCGGTGCAGTACATCGAGGCCTGGATCTCCGGCAACGGCTGCGTACCGATTTACGGCCTGATGGAAGATGCGGCGACGGCTGAGATTTCGCGTACCTCTATCTGGCAGTGGATCCATCACCAGAAAACCCTGAACGACGGCACACCGGTTACCAAGGCGCTGTTCCGCCAGTGGCTGGCTGAAGAGCTGATGGTGATTCAGGAAGAGTTGGGAGAACACCGCTTCAGCCACGGTCGCTTTGACGATGCGGCGCGACTGATGGAGCAAATCACCACTTCCGACGAACTGATCGACTTCCTGACTCTGCCAGGTTACCGCCTGCTGGCGTAATTCACCCCATCACAATATGGAGCATCTGCACATGAAAACCCGTACCCAACAAATCGAAGAATTAAACAAAGAGTGGACGAACCCGCGCTGGGAAGGCATTACCCGCCCATACAGCGCGGAAGAGGTGGTGAAGTTACGCGGCTCGGTGAACCCGGAATGCACGCTGGCGCAGCTTGGCGCGGCGAAAATGTGGCGTCTGCTGCATGGTGAAGCGAAAAAGGGTTATATCAACAGCCTTGGCGCGTTAACCGGCGGCCAGGCGCTGCAGCAGGCGAAGGCGGGCATTGAAGCCATCTACTTGTCTGGCTGGCAGGTCGCCGCCGACGCCAACCTGGCCTCCAGTATGTACCCGGATCAATCGTTATACCCGGCTAACTCGGTACCATCGGTAGTCGATCGGATCAACAACACCTTCCGTCGCGCCGATCAGATCCAGTGGGCGGCGGGGATTGAGCCGAACGATCCGCGTTTTATCGACTATTTCCTGCCGATCGTCGCCGATGCGGAAGCCGGTTTTGGCGGCGTGCTGAACGCCTTTGAGCTGATGAAATCGATGATTGCGGCCGGTGCAGCGGCCGTGCATTTCGAAGACCAGCTGGCGTCGGTGAAGAAGTGCGGACATATGGGCGGCAAGGTGCTGGTGCCGACGCAAGAGGCGATTCAGAAGCTGGTCGCCGCGCGCCTGGCGGCGGATGTGATGGGGGTACCGACGCTGCTTATCGCTCGTACCGACGCCGATGCCGCTGACCTGATTACCTCGGATTGCGATCCTTACGATCGCGAGTTTATCTCCGGCGATCGCACCAGCGAAGGTTTCTATCGCACCCATGCCGGAATCGAACAGGCAATCAGCCGCGGCCTGGCCTACGCGCCTTATGCCGATCTGGTATGGTGTGAAACCTCTAAACCGGACATTGAACAGGCACGCCGTTTCGCCGAGGCGATCCACGCCCGCTTCCCGGGCAAGCTGCTGGCCTATAACTGCTCGCCATCCTTTAACTGGAAGAAAAATCTCGACGATAAAACCATCGCCAGCTTCCAGCAGCAGCTGTCGGATATGGGCTATAAATTCCAGTTCATTACCCTGGCGGGTATCCACAGCATGTGGTTCAACATGTTCGACCTGGCTCACGCCTACGCGCAGGGCGAAGGCATGCGTCACTACGTCGAAAAGGTTCAGCAGCCGGAGTTTGCCGCCGGGCCGGAAGGTTACACCTTCGTCTCGCATCAGCAGGAGGTGGGCACCGGGTACTTCGACAAAGTGACCACCATTATCCAGGGGGGGACCTCGTCGGTAACGGCGCTGACCGGCTCGACCGAAGAATCGCAGTTTTAAGCAATGCCCGGTGGCGCTGCGCTTACCGGGCCTACAAAGGTGTAGGCCGGATAAGCTAACGCGCCATCCGGCATGATGTTGTGCCGGATGGGGGAAAGCGATGACGCGTGGCCTGGAACTACTGATTGCCCAAACCATTTTACAGGGATTCGACGCCCAGTATGGGCGTTTTCTGGAAGTCACTTCCGGCGCACAGCAGCGCTTTGAACAGGCTGACTGGCACGCCGTGCAGCAGGCGATGAAGCAGCGTATCCACCTCTACGATCACCACGTGGGTCTGGTGGTAGAACAGCTGCGCTGTATTACCGAAGGGAAAAGTACCGACGTCGATTTTCTTCTGCGGGTGAAACAGCAGTACACCCAACTTTTGCCGGATTACCCTCGCTTTGAAATTGCGGAGAGCTTTTTCAACTCGGTCTACTGCCGACTGTTTGACCACCGCTCGCTGACCCCCGAGCGGCTCTTTATTTTAGCTCCCAGCCGGAACGTCGTTTTCGCACGATTTCGCGACCGCTGGCGAAGGATTTTTATCCCGAACGCGGCTGGGAATACCTGATGCATAACCTGCTTGCCGATTTGCCGCTGCGCCTGCCGTGGCAAAACAAAGGGCGTGATATCGGTTATATCGTCAGTCATTTACGCGAAGCGTCTCGGTGGAGAAGTTGTCGCAGTCGCATCTGCAGGTGGCGAATGAGTTGTTTTACCGTAATAAAGCCGCCTGGCTGGTGGGTAAACTGGTTACGCCGATGGCGACGCTGCCGTTCCTGCTGCCGATACATCGTAGCGATGACGGTCAGCTATTTGTTGATACCTGCCTGACGACCCACGCCGAGGCGAGTATCGTCTTTGGTTTCGCCCGCTCCTATTTCATGGTCTACGCGCCGCTGCCCGCGGCGCTGGTTGAATGGCTGCGCGAGATTCTGCCGGGAAAAACTACCGCCGAGCTATATATGGCGATTGGCTGCCAGAAGCATGCTAAAACGGAAAGTTATCGCGAGTACCTGCACTATGTTACCCGCAGCGATGAGCAGTTTATTGAAGCGCCAGGCATCCGTGGGATGGTGATGTTGGTCTTTACCCTGCCGGGATTCGACCGGGTATTTAAGGTGATTAAAGACCGCTTTGCGCCGCAAAAAGAGATGACCGCCGCCCACGTCCGCGCCTGCTATCAGCTGGTCAAAGAACACGACCGCGTCGGGCGGATGGCGGATACCCAGGATTTGAAAACTTCGTGCTCGATAAGCGGCAAATCGCGCCCGAGCTGATGGCGCTGTTGCAGGCGGAAGCGGGGAATAAGTTGACCGACCTCGGCGATCGCATTGCCATCAGCCATCTTTATATTGAACGAAGGATGGTGCCGCTTAATATCTGGCTGGAGCAGGTGGAAGGCCAGGCGCTACGCGACGCGGTAGAAGAGTACGGGAATGCCATTCGCCAACTGGCGGCCGCCAATATCTTCCCCGGCGACATGCTGTTTAAAAACTTCGGCGTCACGCGCCATGGGCGGGTGGTATTCTACGATTATGATGAAATTTGCTACATGACCGAGGTGAATTTCCGCGATATTCCGCCGCCGCGCTATCCGGAAGATGAGCTGGCCAGTGAACCCTGGTATAGCGTGTCCCCTGGCGATGTCTTCCCGGAAGAGTTCCGCCACTGGCTGTGCGCCGATCCGCGGATCGGACCGCTACTGGAGGAGATGCACGCCGATTTACTGCGTGCCGATTACTGGCGTGAACTGCAGACGCGCATTAAAAACGGGCATGTGGAAGATGTGTTCGCTTACCGGCGTAAGCAGCGTTTTAGCGTGCGCTATGGCGCCGACAGTAGGCCGGATAAGGCGTTTACGCCGCCATCCGGCAAGGTGCGCCGATCTGCCTGATGGCGCTACGCTTATCAGGCCTACTCAAAATGCCCCTTTGGGGCATTTTTATTATTTAACCCCGCCGTACGCCAGCGTGACTTCTTTTGCAGCCTTAATAACCAATGCGCCAAGCTCGGTCACCCGATCGTCGGTCATGCGTGAAATTGGCCCGGAGATGGAGATAGCGGCGAACGGCTCGCGGTGTTCGTCGTAAATACAGGAGGCGATACAGCGCAGCCCCAGCGCATGTTCTTCATCATCAAATGAATAGCCGCGTTTACGCGTCTGGGCCAAATCCTCTTTCAAATGTACCGGAGAAACCAGGGTGGCGTGAGTGTAAGCATGCAGCCCTTTCCGATGTAGCAGCGTGGTGACTTCTTCTTCACTCAACTGCGCCAGAAACGCTTTTCCGGCGCCTGACGCGTGCATCGGCAATTTGCCGCCAATCGGCGCCGACATGCGCATCAGCTGCGTACATTGCACCTGGTCGATGATAATCGCCTGATGATCGCTTTTATCCAGCACCGCCAGGTTGACCGTTTCGCCGGAATCTTCCATCAGCTGGCGCAGGATAGGATGGACAATGGCCAGCAGATTGCGGCTTTGCAGGAAGCTGCTGCCGACGACAAACGCATGCGCGCCGATCGCCCAGTGCCCCAGCTCGCCGACCTGGCGCACAAAACCGAGCTGCTGCATGGTGGTGAGCAGACGATGGGTCGTGGAGTTAGGTAGCCCCGCCTGCTGCGCCAGTTCGGTGAGCGCGACGCTGCTATGCGATTCAGAAATCCATTCAAGCAGTTTCAGACCGCGGGTAAGCGACTGAACTTGCCCGCCAGCCTGTGCGGCAGGGGCGGCAGCAGCGGGTTTTCTGCCGCGTTTGGCGGGAACCGGGGTAGCCATGATGAACTCCTTTTTTCTGTATCGTGGAAATGATTTTCGTTTTATTTGGCGATAATGCAATCACAACCAGACTGATCGGAGGAGTGAAGTTGAACTTGTCTCATGTTGCTGCAGGTTTCCTTTTCCAGCAGGGTGGTTTATGCCAGTATGGTTTGTTGGCTTTTTGGTCTGAGTTGAGCGCTGTCGGGAGTCTGTGTGAGTAACAAAGTAGAACAATTACATCAGCAGTTAAAAGAACGTATTCTGGTTCTGGACGGGGGCATGGGCACCATGATCCAGGGCTATCGTCTGAGTGAGCAGGATTTCCGCGGCGAGCGCTTTGCCGATTGGCCGTGCGACCTGAAAGGCAATAACGACCTGCTGGTCCTCAGCAAGCCTGAGGTTATTCGCGAGATCCACGACGCTTATTTCGCCGCCGGCGCGGACATTATCGAGACCAACACCTTCAACTCGACAACCATCGCGATGGCGGATTACCAGATGGAATCCCTGTCGGCGGAAATCAACTTTGCCGCCGCAAAGCTGGCCCGCGCCAGCGCCGACGCGTGGACCGCGCGTACGCCGGAAAAACCGCGCTATGTGGCGGGGGTGCTTGGGCCGACCAACCGCACCGCTTCTATTTCTCCGGACGTCAACGATCCGGCCTTTCGGAATATCACGTTCGATCAGCTGGTGGCCGCCTATCGTGAATCCACCAAAGCGCTGGTGGAAGGCGGCTCGGACCTGATTCTGATTGAAACGGTCTTTGACACCCTGAACGCCAAAGCGGCGATTTTCGCGGTAAAAGAAGAATTTGAGGCGCTCGGCGTCGAGCTGCCGATTATGATTTCCGGCACTATCACCGATGCCTCCGGACGTACACTGTCCGGGCAGACGACCGAAGCGTTCTATAATTCGCTGCGCCACGCCGATGCCCTGACCTTCGGCTTAAACTGCGCGCTGGGGCCGGATGAGCTGCGCCAGTACGTGCAGGAGCTTTCGCGGATCGCCGAGTGTTACGTTACCGCGCACCCGAACGCCGGCCTGCCGAACGCCTTCGGTGAATATGATTTGGATGCCGATACCATGGCGGCGCAGATTCGCGAATGGGCGCAGGCTGGTTTCCTTAATATCGTCGGCGGCTGCTGCGGCACCACCCCGGAACATATCGCCGCCATGAGCCGGGCGGTAGAAGGCTTACCGCCGCGCCAGCTGCCGGAACTGCCGGTCGCCTGCCGTCTGTCTGGCCTGGAGCCGCTGAACATCGGCGATGATAGTTTGTTCGTCAACGTGGGTGAGCGGACCAACGTCACCGGCTCCGCTAAATTTAAGCGCTTAATCAAAGAAGAGAAATACAGCGAAGCGCTGGACGTGGCGCGCCAGCAGGTGGAAAGCGGCGCGCAGATTATCGATATCAACATGGATGAGGGGATGCTCGATGCCGAAGCGGCGATGGTGCGTTTCCTCAACCTGATAGCGGGTGAACCGGATATTGCCCGCGTGCCGATTATGATCGACTCCTCCAAGTGGGAAGTCATCGAAAAAGGGCTCAAGTGCATTCAGGGCAAGGGCATCGTTAACTCGATCTCGATGAAAGAGGGCGTCGAACCCTTTATTCATCACGCTAAGCTGGTTCGCCGCTACGGCGCGGCAATGGTGGTCATGGCCTTTGATGAAGTAGGCCAGGCCGATACCCGCGAGCGCAAAATCGAAATTTGCCGCCGCGCCTACAAAATCCTCACCGAAGAGGTCGGCTTCCCGCCGGAAGATATCATCTTCGACCCTAACATTTTTGCCGTCGCTACCGGTATTGAAGAGCACAACAACTACGCTCAGGACTTTATCGGCGCCTGTGAAGACATCAAACGCGAGCTGCCGCATGCGCTGATTTCCGGCGGCGTCTCCAACGTGTCGTTCTCGTTCCGCGGTAACGATCCGGTACGTGAAGCGATCCACGCCGTCTTCCTCTACTACGCTATCCGCAACGGTATGGATATGGGCATCGTCAATGCCGGCCAGCTGGCAATATACGACGATCTGCCTGGCGAGCTGCGCGATGCGGTCGAAGATGTAATTCTTAACCGCCGCGATGACAGTACCGAAAGATTACTTGAGCTGGCGGAAAAATATCGCGGCAGCAAAGCGGACGATAGCGCGAACGCTCAGCAGGCGGAATGGCGCAGCTGGGACGTGAAAAAGCGTCTTGAATACTCGCTGGTCAAAGGCATTACCGAATTTATCGAGCAGGATACTGAAGAGGCGCGCCAGCAGGCCGAACGCCCAATCGAGGTGATTGAAGGGCCGCTGATGGATGGCATGAACGTCGTCGGCGATCTGTTCGGCGAAGGCAAAATGTTCCTGCCGCAGGTGGTAAAATCCGCGCGGGTGATGAAACAGGCGGTGGCCTACCTCGAACCTTACATCGAAGCCAGCAAAGAACAGGGCTCCAGCAACGGTAAGATGGTGATCGCCACCGTGAAAGGCGATGTGCACGATATTGGTAAAAACATCGTCGGCGTAGTGCTGCAGTGCAACAACTACGAAATTATCGATCTCGGCGTGATGGTGCCGGCAGAGAAAATCCTGCGTACCGCGCGCGAAGAAAACGCCGATCTGATTGGCCTCTCCGGGCTTATCACGCCGTCGCTGGACGAAATGGTCAACGTGGCTAAAGAGATGGAGCGTCAGGGCTTCACTATCCCGCTGCTGATTGGCGGAGCGACGACCTCGAAAGCCCATACCGCGGTGAAAATCGAGCAGAACTACAGTGGCCCGACGGTTTACGTGCAGAACGCCTCGCGTACCGTAGGAGTGGTTTCAGCCCTGCTGTCGGCAACCCAGCGCGATGATTTTGTCGCCCGTACCCGTAAAGAGTATGAAACCGTGCGAATCCAGCACGGGCGTAAAAAACCGCGCACGCCGCCGGTGACTCTGCAGGCGGCGCGGGAAAACGATCTGGCGTTTGACTGGGAGAGCTACACTCCGCCGGTGGCCCATCGTCTGGGCGTGCAGGAGGTGGAAGCCAGCATCGAAACGCTGCGTAACTACATCGACTGGACGCCGTTCTTTATGACCTGGTCGCTGGCGGGCAAATATCCGCGTATCCTGGAAGATGAAGTGGTGGGTGAAGAGGCGCAGCGCCTGTTTAAAGACGCCAACGATTTGTTGGATAAACTCAGCGCCGAAAAAACGCTGAACCCGCGCGGCGTGGTCGGGCTGTTCCCGGCTAACCGCGTTGGCGACGATGTGGAAATCTATCGTGATGAAACCCGTACCCACGTGCTAACGGTCAGCCATCACCTGCGCCAGCAAACCGAGAAGGTCGGCTTCGCGAACTACTGCCTCGCCGATTTTGTCGCGCCGAAGCTGAGCGGTAAAGCGGACTACATCGGGGCTTTCGCGGTAACCGGCGGGCTGGAAGAAGACGCGCTGGCGGAAGCCTATGAAGCGCAGCACGACGACTATAACAAGATCATGGTTAAGGCCATCGCCGACCGTCTGGCGGAAGCCTTCGCCGAGTATCTGCATGAGAAAGTGCGTAAGGTTTACTGGGGCTATGCGGCCAATGAGAACCTCAGCAATGAAGAGCTGATCCGCGAAAATTACCAGGGGATCCGCCCGGCGCCCGGTTATCCGGCCTGCCCGGAACACACCGAGAAAGCGACCATCTGGGAACTGTTGGATGTGGAAGCGCATACCGGTATGAAGCTCACCGAGTCCTTCGCCATGTGGCCTGGCGCATCGGTTTCCGGCTGGTACTTCAGCCATCCTGATAGTAAGTACTTCGCCGTGGCGCAGATCCAGCGCGACCAGGTGGAAGATTACGCCCTGCGTAAAGGGATGACGGCGGCCGAAGTTGAGCGTTGGCTCGCCCCTAACCTCGGCTATGATGCTGACTAACGAAATATGTTTCGTTACAACAAACAGGGCGCTCTTTGAGCGCCTTGTCTCTTTATTGAAGTTAACCCCTTATACTGAAGGGAGGTTTAAACCTCAGGAACACTTATAACGATAAGGAGAAGCTGATTCTGTGTTAACGCTGTTACACCTACTTTCCGCCGTAGCCCTACTGGTGTGGGGTACCCATATTGTGCGCACCGGCGTGATGCGCGTCTTTGGCGCGCGCCTGCGTACCGTGCTCAGCAGTAGCGTGGAGAAAAAACCGCTCGCCTTCTGCGCGGGGATTGGCGTCACCGCGCTGGTGCAGAGCAGTAACGCCACCACCATGCTGGTGACGTCGTTTGTAGCCCAGGATCTGGTCGCGCTGGCGCCAGCGCTGGTTATGGTGCTGGGTGCGGATGTGGGGACGGCGCTGATGGCGAGGGTACTGACCTTCGACCTCTCCTGGCTATCGCCGCTGCTGATATTTATCGGCGTTATTTTCTTCCTCGGCCGTAAACAGACCCGCGCGGGTCAGCTTGGGCGGGTCGGTATCGGCCTTGGGCTTATCCTGCTGGCGCTGGAGCTCATCGTCCAGGCGGTGCATCCGATTACCCAGGCCAACGGTGTACAGGTGATTTTCGCCTCGCTGACCGGCGATATCATGCTGGATGCGCTGATTGGCGCCGTGTTCGCCATTATCAGTTACTCCAGCCTGGCGGCCGTGCTGCTGACCGCAACGTTAACCGGCACCGGGGTGATCTCTTTCCCGGTGGCGCTATGCCTGGTCATCGGCGCTAACCTCGGCTCAGGCCTGCTGGCGATGCTCAACAACAGCGGCGCCAATGCGGCGGCGCGGCGCGTGGCGCTCGGCAGCCTGCTGTTCAAGCTGGTGGGGAGCTTGATAATTTTGCCATTTGTGCACGTACTGGCTGATGTCATGCACAAATTGCCGCTGGAAGAGTCGGAGCTGGTTATCTACTTCCACGTCTTCTACAACCTGATTCGCTGTGTGGCGATGGTGCCGTTCGCCGGGCCGATGGCGAACCTGTGTAAACGCCTGATCCGCGATGAGCCGGAGCTGGATAACCATCTCAAGCCGAAGCATCTGGATCCCTCGGCTTTGGATACGCCGGCATTGGCGTTGGCCAATGCCGCGCGTGAAACCCTACGTATCGGCGACGCCATGGAGCAGATGCTGGAAAGCCTGCGCAAGGTGATGCACGGCGAGCCGCGCGAAGAGAAAGAGCTGCGGCGGATGGCGGACGATATCAACGTGCTGTATACGGCGATTAAGCTTTATCTGGCGCGGATGCCGAAGGACGAGCTGGCGGAAGAGGAGTCGCGCCGTTGGGCGGAAATTATCGAGATGTCGCTCAACCTGGAGCAGGCGTCTGACATCGTCGAGCGAATGGGCAGCGAGATCGCCGATAAATCACTGGCGGCGCGGCGCGCATTTTCCGTCGAGGGGCTAAAAGAGCTGGATGCGTTATACGAGCTGCTGCTCAGTAACCTGCAGCTGGCAATGTCGGTCTTCTTTTCCGGCGACGTGCCGAGCGCCCGTCGGTTGCGCCGCAGTAAGCACCGTTTTCGTATTCTTAACCGCCGTTACTCGCATGCGCATGTTGACCGCCTGCATCAGCAAAATGTGCAGAGTATCGAAACCAGTACGTTGCATCTGGCGCTGTTGGGCGATATGAAGCGTCTGAACTCGTTGTTCTGCGCTGTTGCCTATAGCGTGATGGAGCAGCCGGATGAAGACGACGAGCGGGATGATTATTAGCAGGATTTACGCTGGGTAGCCCGGATAAGGCGCAACGCGCCGCTATCCGGGTAATGTTCGTCAAACTAGTCTAGAAACGGTGGCCCGCGGCCAGGGTTACCGCTTCTTCTCCCGCTTTGAACAACAGCGTCGGGTTCGGGCCGCCGAGCGTGGCGTGTCCGTCGCTGACCTGAATCCAGTTCCCCTCCGGCAGGCCAATCACCGTTAATTCCGGCGCCACGACCAGCAATTCGCGAATACGTTGCTCGCGGGTCTCACCCTGATGCCCGGTCGGCAGCGCGTTGGTGAAGTGCGGGTTAATCTGCAGCGGGAACAGCCCTAACGCGTCAAACCCCTGAGGATCGACAATCGGCATATCGTTGGTGGTACGAATGGTCGGGCAGGCGAGGTTAGAACCCGCGCTCCAGCCGATATACAACGCCCCGCGCTTGACGACATCGACAATCGGCGCCAGCAGCCCGCGGCTGCGGCACTCTTTCAGAAGCTGGAAGGTGTTCCCGCCGCCGACGATGACCATCTCGGTACTTTCAATGGCGGCGATAGGGTCGGCGACGCTGTGAATACCGGTCACGCTGACGCCCATCGGCGCCATGACTGCGGCGGCTTTGGCGGTGTAATCATCCCAGCTTTGCGTCACCCCGGCGAAGGGAATAAATACCGCCG
>AEWW01031238.1_pt1 | contig 11799 bp, 5 predicted proteins | sample 267848 | NCBI WGS metagenome assembly AEWW01 (sample SAMN00713649, study PRJNA62039) | ant fungus garden metagenome | place: Panama: Gamboa | collected Apr-2009 | depth 0.5 m m | reverse complement strand
CTGAAAGAAGCTGGCGCTGAAGTTGAAGTTAAGTAAGACAACCTTCGGGTTGCAGCCTGAGTAACATCAGGCTGATGGCTGGTGACTTTTTGGTCACCAGCCTTTTTGCGCTACAGGGGAACGATGGCGTTTCGCACTGTTTGTCCATTGTTTCTCTTCAATATCTTTTTCTATCGACGACTTAATATATCGCTTTCCTGTGAGGGTTCCCTGCCTGCACAACGGCGATGAAATGATTTAAGAGTGATAGAAAGATGTATTGCATGGGGTGCGACGCATCGCATGAAAAACAAAATAGTGTTGCATGAACTGTCCCTTCAGGACGGACAGCGTGGTTCGACATGTCAGCTAGCTGAGGAACCCTATGGTTTACTCCTATACCGAGAAAAAACGTATTCGTAAGGATTTTGGTAAACGTCCACAAGTTCTGGACATACCTTATCTCCTTTCTATCCAGCTTGACTCGTTCCAGAAGTTTATCGAGCAAGATCCAGAAGGCCAATACGGTCTGGAAGCTGCCTTCCGCTCCGTATTCCCAATCTCAAGCTACAGCGGCAACTCTGAGTTGCAGTATGTCAGCTACCGTTTGGGCGAGCCGGTCTTTGACGTAACTGAATGTCAGATCCGTGGCGTGACCTACTCGGCACCGCTGCGCGTGAAACTGCGTCTGGTGATCTACGAGCGTGAAGCGCCGGAAGGCACCGTAAAAGACATCAAAGAACAAGAAGTGTACATGGGTGAAATTCCACTCATGACCGACAACGGTACCTTTGTTATCAACGGTACTGAGCGTGTTATTGTTTCTCAGCTGCATCGTAGTCCTGGCGTGTTCTTTGACAGCGATAAGGGTAAGACGCACTCGTCTGGTAAAGTGCTGTATAACGCACGTATCATCCCTTACCGTGGTTCATGGCTCGACTTCGAATTCGACCCGAAAGACAACCTCTTCGTCCGTATTGACCGTCGCCGTAAGCTGCCGGCCAGTATCATTCTGCGCGCGCTGCACTACACCACTGAACAAATCCTTGATCTGTTCTTTGATAAAGTGGTGTATGAAATCCGCGATAACAAACTGCAGATGGAACTGGTGCCTGAGCGCCTGCGTGGTGAAACCGCCAGCTTCGATATCGAAGCCAATGGCACGGTCTACGTTGAGAAAGGTCGTCGTATCACTGCGCGTCATATTCGCCAGCTGGAAAAAGACGGTATTCAGCACATCGAAGTACCGGTTGAATACATCGCTGGCAAAGTGGTCGCTAAAGACTACGTCGATCTGAACACCGGTGAACTGATCGTTCCTGCGAACATGGAACTTTCACTGGATCTGCTGGCTAAACTGAGCCAGTCAGGCCACAAACGCATTGAAACGCTGTTCACCAACGACCTGGATCACGGCCCATACATTTCAGAGACCCTGCGTGTTGACCCAACCAACGATCGCCTGAGCGCGCTGGTTGAGATCTACCGTATGATGCGTCCTGGTGAGCCGCCAACGCGCGAAGCTGCAGAGAACCTGTTCGAGAACCTGTTCTTCTCAGAAGATCGTTACGATCTGTCTGCAGTTGGCCGTATGAAGTTCAACCGTTCACTGCTGCGTGATGAAATCGAAGGTTCAGGTATTCTGAGCAAAGACGACATCATCGAAGTGATGAAGAAACTGATCGGCATCCGTAACGGTATTGGCGAAGTCGATGATATCGACCACCTCGGCAACCGTCGTATCCGTTCAGTCGGTGAGATGGCTGAGAACCAGTTCCGTGTGGGTCTGGTGCGTGTTGAGCGTGCTGTTAAAGAGCGTCTGTCTCTGGGCGACCTCGATACCCTGATGCCTCAGGACATGATCAACGCCAAGCCTATTTCGGCGGCGGTGAAAGAGTTCTTCGGTTCAAGCCAGCTGTCCCAGTTTATGGATCAGAACAACCCGTTGTCTGAGATCACGCATAAGCGTCGTATCTCTGCCCTGGGCCCAGGCGGTCTGACGCGTGAGCGTGCAGGCTTCGAAGTGCGTGACGTACACCCAACCCACTACGGTCGTGTATGCCCAATCGAAACGCCAGAAGGTCCGAACATCGGTCTGATCAACTCCCTTTCTGTTTATGCGCAGACTAACGAATACGGCTTCCTTGAGACTCCGTATCGTCGCGTGGTAGATGGCAAAGTGAGTGATGAAATTCATTACCTCTCTGCAATCGAAGAGGGTAACTACGTTATCGCTCAGGCGAACACCAACCTTGCTGAAGACGGTAGCTTTGTTGACGATCTCGTCACCTGCCGTAGCAAAGGTGAATCAAGCCTGTTCAGTCGTGATCAAGTTGACTACATGGACGTTTCGACCCAACAGGTCGTTTCAGTCGGTGCGTCACTGATTCCATTCCTGGAGCACGATGATGCTAACCGCGCCTTGATGGGTGCGAACATGCAACGTCAGGCAGTACCAACTCTGCGCGCTGATAAGCCGCTGGTCGGTACGGGTATGGAACGCGCAGTAGCGGTTGACTCCGGTGTAACTGCCGTAGCGAAACGTGGCGGTTCCGTTCAGTACGTTGATGCTTCTCGTATCGTTATCAAAGTTAACGAAGATGAGATGTATCCGGGCGAAGCGGGTATCGACATCTACAACCTGACCAAGTACACCCGTTCTAACCAGAACACCTGCATCAACCAGATGCCATGTGTGTCCCTGGGTGAGCCAATCGAACGTGGCGACGTGCTGGCAGATGGCCCGTCGACCGACCTCGGTGAACTGGCGCTGGGTCAGAACATGCGCGTGGCGTTCATGCCATGGAACGGTTACAACTTCGAAGACTCCATCCTCGTTTCTGAGCGTGTTGTCCAGGAAGACCGTTTCACCACTATCCACATCCAGGAACTGGCGTGTGTGTCTCGTGACACTAAGCTGGGGCCAGAAGAGATCACCGCTGACATCCCGAACGTGGGTGAAGCTGCACTCTCCAAACTGGATGAATCCGGTATCGTGTATATCGGTGCGGAAGTAACCGGTGGTGACATTCTGGTCGGTAAAGTGACGCCGAAAGGCGAAACTCAGCTGACGCCAGAAGAGAAACTGCTGCGTGCGATCTTCGGTGAGAAAGCGTCTGACGTTAAAGACTCTTCTCTGCGTGTTCCTAACGGTGTTTCCGGTACGGTTATCGACGTTCAGGTCTTTACTCGCGATGGCGTAGAAAAAGACAAACGTGCGCTGGAAATCGAAGAGATGCAGCTGAAGCAGGCTAAGAAAGACCTGTCTGAAGAACTGCAGATCCTCGAAGCGGGCTTGTTCAGCCGTATTCAGGCGGTACTGATCTCGGGTGGTGTTGAAGCTGAGAAGCTGGACAAACTGCCACGTGAGCGCTGGTTGGAACTGGGCCTGACTGATGAAGAGAAGCAAAACTCTCTCGAGCAGCTGGCTGAGCAGTATGACGAGCTGAAGCACGAGTTTGAGAAGAAACTCGAAGCTAAACGTCGCAAAATCACTCAGGGCGATGACCTGGCACCAGGCGTGCTGAAAATCGTGAAAGTGTACCTGGCGGTTAAACGTCAGATCCAGCCTGGTGACAAGATGGCAGGTCGTCACGGTAACAAAGGTGTTATCTCTAAGATCAACCCGATCGAAGATATGCCTTACGATGAGAACGGCACGCCGGTCGACATCGTACTGAACCCGCTGGGCGTACCGTCACGTATGAACATCGGTCAGATCCTGGAAACCCACCTGGGTATGGCGGCTAAAGGCATTGGTGAGAAAATCAATGCGATGCTGAAGAAGCAGGAAGAAGTCGCCAAACTGCGTGAGTTCATCCAGCGTGCTTACGATCTGGGCACCGATGTGCGTCAGAAAGTCGATCTGAACACCTTCACTGACGACGAAGTTCTGCGTCTGGCTGAGAACCTGAAAAAAGGTATGCCAATCGCAACGCCAGTGTTTGATGGTGCGAAAGAGAGCGAGATCAAAGAGCTGCTGCAGCTCGGCGGCCTGCCTTCTTCCGGTCAGATCACTCTGTTCGACGGCCGTACCGGTGAGCAGTTTGAGCGTCAGGTAACCGTAGGTTACATGTACATGCTGAAACTGAACCACCTGGTCGACGACAAGATGCACGCCCGTTCAACTGGCTCGTACAGCCTTGTTACTCAGCAGCCGCTGGGTGGTAAAGCGCAGTTCGGTGGTCAGCGCTTCGGTGAGATGGAAGTGTGGGCACTGGAAGCATACGGTGCTGCTTATACCCTGCAGGAAATGCTGACCGTTAAGTCTGATGACGTGAACGGCCGTACGAAGATGTATAAAAACATCGTCGATGGCAACCATCAGATGGAACCGGGCATGCCGGAATCCTTCAACGTACTGTTGAAAGAGATCCGCTCGCTGGGTATCAACATCGAGCTGGAAGACGAGTAAGCACTCGTAAGTACTGGTTACGGGACGCGCACTTCGGTGTGCGTCCCTGAGAGTTCCACTCCGACGGGAGCTAATCCGTGAAAGACTTACTTAAGTTTCTGAAAGCGCAAACTAAGACCGAAGAGTTTGATGCGATCAAGATCGCTCTGGCTTCGCCAGACATGATCCGTTCATGGTCTTTTGGTGAAGTTAAAAAGCCAGAAACCATTAACTACCGTACCTTCAAGCCGGAGCGTGACGGTCTTTTCTGCGCCCGTATCTTTGGGCCGGTAAAAGATTACGAATGCCTGTGCGGTAAGTACAAGCGTTTAAAACATCGTGGCGTGATCTGTGAGAAGTGTGGCGTTGAAGTTACACAGACCAAGGTTCGTCGTGAGCGCATGGGCCACATCGAACTGGCTTCACCAACTGCGCACATTTGGTTCCTGAAATCACTGCCTTCGCGTATCGGCTTACTGCTGGATATGCCACTGCGTGATATCGAGCGCGTACTGTACTTCGAATCTTATGTTGTGATCGAAGGCGGTATGACCAACCTGGAAAAACGTCAGATTCTGACCGAAGAGCAGTACCTTGATGCGCTGGAAGAGTTCGGTGACGAATTCGACGCGAAGATGGGTGCGGAAGCTATCCAGGCGCTGCTGAAAAATATGGATCTGGAGCAAGAGTGCGAGCAGCTGCGTGAAGAGCTGAACGAAACCAACTCCGAGACCAAACGTAAAAAGCTGACCAAGCGTATCAAGCTGCTGGAAGCGTTCGTACAGTCTGGTAACAAGCCAGAGTGGATGATCCTGACCGTTCTGCCGGTTCTGCCGCCAGATCTGCGTCCGCTGGTACCGCTGGATGGTGGTCGTTTCGCTACGTCGGATCTGAACGATCTGTACCGTCGCGTCATCAACCGTAACAACCGTCTGAAGCGTCTGCTGGATCTGGCTGCGCCAGATATCATCGTACGTAACGAAAAACGTATGCTGCAGGAAGCGGTAGATGCCTTGCTGGATAACGGCCGTCGCGGTCGTGCCATTACTGGCTCTAACAAACGTCCTCTGAAATCTTTGGCCGACATGATCAAAGGTAAGCAGGGTCGTTTCCGTCAGAACCTGTTGGGTAAACGTGTTGACTACTCTGGCCGTTCTGTAATCACCGTAGGTCCATACCTGCGTCTGCATCAGTGTGGTCTGCCGAAGAAAATGGCACTGGAGCTGTTCAAACCGTTCATCTACGGCAAGCTGGAGCTGCGTGGCCTCGCGACCACCATCAAAGCTGCTAAGAAGATGGTTGAGCGTGAAGAAGCTGTCGTTTGGGATATCCTGGACGAAGTGATCCGCGAACACCCAGTACTGCTGAACCGTGCACCAACCCTGCACCGTTTGGGTATCCAGGCATTCGAACCTGTTCTGATCGAAGGTAAAGCAATCCAGCTGCACCCGCTGGTTTGTGCGGCATATAACGCCGACTTCGATGGTGACCAGATGGCAGTTCACGTACCGCTGACGCTGGAAGCTCAGCTGGAAGCACGTGCTCTGATGATGTCTACCAACAACATCCTGTCACCTGCGAACGGCGAGCCAATCATCGTTCCTTCTCAGGACGTTGTACTGGGTCTGTACTACATGACCCGTGACAAAGTGAATGCGCGCGGCGAAGGCATGGTGCTGACTGGCCCGAAAGAAGCTGAGCGTGTTTATCGCGCTGGCCTGGCCGAGTTGCATGCTCGCGTTAAAGTGCGTATCACCGAGTACAGCAAAAACGAACAAGAAGAGTTCGTCGCGAAAACCAGCTTAATCGACACCACCATTGGTCGTGCGATTCTGTGGATGATCGTGCCGAAAGGTCTGCCTTACTCCATCGTCAACCAGGCGCTGGGTAAGAAAGCTATCTCTAAGATGCTGAACACCTGTTACCGCATCCTGGGCCTGAAGCCGACCGTTATCTTCGCTGACCAGACCATGTATACCGGCTTTGCTTACGCAGCCCGTTCAGGTGCCTCTGTAGGTATCGACGACATGGTGATCCCGGCTAAGAAAGCGGAAATCGTGGCAGAAGCAGAAGCGGAAGTTGCTGAGATTCAGGAACAGTTCCAGTCTGGTCTGGTTACTGCTGGCGAACGTTACAACAAAGTCATCGATATCTGGGCCGCAGCAAACGAACGCGTTTCCAAGGCGATGATGGACAACCTGCAAACCGAAACTGTGATCAACCGTCACGGCGAAGAAGAGCAGCAAGTCTCGTTCAACAGCATCTACATGATGGCCGACTCCGGTGCGCGTGGTTCTGCTGCACAGATTCGTCAGCTGGCCGGTATGCGTGGTCTGATGGCTAAGCCAGATGGCTCAATCATCGAAACGCCAATCACCGCGAACTTCCGCGAAGGTCTGAACGTACTCCAGTACTTCATCTCGACGCACGGTGCGCGTAAAGGTCTTGCGGATACCGCACTGAAAACCGCTAACTCCGGTTATCTGACGCGTCGTCTGGTAGACGTTGCGCAGGACCTGGTGGTTACCGAAGACGACTGTGGCACATTCGAAGGCATCATGATGACTCCGGTCATCGAAGGTGGCGACGTTAAAGAGCCACTGCGTGAGCGTGTACTGGGTCGTGTAACGGCTGAAGACGTGCTGAAGCCAGGTACTGCTGACATCCTGATCCCGCGTAACACGCTGATCGATGAGCACTGGTGTGATGTGATCGAACTGAACTCAGTCGATGCCATTAAAGTGCGTTCTGTTGTTGGTTGTGAAACCGACTTTGGTGTGTGTGCACACTGCTACGGTCGCGACCTGGCTCGTGGTCACATCATCAACAAAGGTGAGGCCATCGGCGTTATCGCAGCACAGTCCATCGGTGAGCCGGGTACACAGCTGACGATGCGTACGTTCCACATCGGTGGTGCGGCATCTCGTGCGGCTGCTGAATCCAGCATCCAGGTGAAGAACAAAGGTACTATTAAGCTGACCAACGCGAAGTCTGTAACCAACTCCTCCGGGAAACTGGTTATCGTCTCTCGTAACGTTGAGCTGAAGATGATCGATGAATTCGGTCGTACCAAAGAGAGCTATAAAGTCCCTTACGGCGCGATGATGGCTAAAGGTGATGGTGAGCAGGTTGCAGCGGGCGAGACCGTAGCAAACTGGGATCCGCACACCATGCCTGTTATCACCGAAGTGGGCGGTTTCATTCGCTTCACTGACATGATCGATGGTCAGACGATTACTCGTCAGACTGATGACCTGACTGGTCTGTCATCGCTGGTGGTTCTGGATTCTGCAGAACGTACTGCGGGCGGTAAAGATCTGCGTCCTGCGCTGAAAATTGTTGATGCCAACGGAAATGATGTTCTGATTCCAGGTACAGACATGCCAGCTCAGTACTTCCTGCCGGGCAAAGCGATTGTTCAGCTGGAAGATGGCGTTAAGATCAGCGCGGGTGACACCCTGTCGCGTGTTCCGCAGGAATCTGGCGGTACCAAGGACATCACCGGTGGTCTGCCACGCGTTGCTGACTTGTTCGAAGCGCGTCGTCCGAAAGAGCCAGCAATTCTGGCCGAGATCAGCGGTATTATTTCGTTCGGTAAAGAGACCAAAGGCAAGCGTCGTCTGGTGATTACACCGGTTGATGGTAGCGATCCGTACGAAGAGATGATTCCGAAATGGCGTCAGCTGAACGTATTCGAAGGTGAGCGTGTAGAACGTGGTGACGTTGTTTCTGACGGCCCAGAGTCTCCACACGACATCCTGCGTCTGCGTGGCGTCCATGCTGTGACCCGTTACATCACTAACGAAGTGCAGGAAGTTTACCGTCTGCAAGGCGTTAAGATTAACGATAAACACATCGAAGTCATCGTGCGTCAGATGCTGCGTAAAGCAACCATCGCCAGCGCGGGCAGCACCGAGTTCCTGGAAGGTGAGCAGGCTGAATACTCTCGCATCAAGATCGCTAACCGCGACCTCGAAGCGAACGGCAAAATCGGCGCAACCTTTATGCGCGATCTGCTGGGTATCACCAAAGCGTCACTGGCAACCGAATCGTTCATCTCTGCAGCATCGTTCCAGGAGACCACGCGTGTCCTGACCGAAGCAGCAGTAGCAGGCAAGCGTGATGAACTGCGCGGCCTGAAAGAGAACGTGATCGTGGGTCGTTTGATCCCGGCCGGTACCGGTTATGCTTACCATCAGGATCGTATGCGTCGCCGTTCTGTAGGTGAAGCACCGGTTGCACCGCAGGTTACTGCGGATGAAGCCTCTGCGAGCCTGGCTGAACTGCTGAACGCCGGTCTTGGCGGTAGCGACGACGAATAATCGTCTGCGAAAGCTGACCCATAAAAAACCCTGCCTCGGCAGGGTTTTTTTCGTTTTTAATCAGCCCTTACGGCAGATATCGTGGCGGGTCAGGCCAATGTCGCGCAGTTGTGCATCGCTTAAGTGAGACAGAATTTTGCGAGTCTCACGGCGGGCGCGCCATCTTTTGATGGCACGTCCCGTGCCGCGAACCATATCCAATAGCGTTACATCAAAGGGTTTTGCTGCGCGGTTTTGATCGAATTCCATAATGAATGCCCTCAGTCAGTTGTCTGAGTGGTATTGTCCAGTTCCTGTGCATTTCAATACAGATTCAAAAATCACTTATTATTAACATACAGATTGCGCATGATAGAATCTGAATGGTAAAAAAAAGGATGATCTGTACTGATTTAGATTGAGTGAACTCGAGGGGAATCATACGATGACGCGTTACCAACATCTGGCTTGCTTGCTCTCAGACAGGATTGAGCAGGGACTCTACCGTAGCGGCGAGCGCTTACCCTCAGTGCGCACACTGAGTATTGAACACGGTGTGAGCATCAGTACCGTGCAGCAGGCGTATCACCTGCTAGAAGAGAAACAGCTTATTGTGCCGCAGCCGCGCTCTGGCTATTTCGTTGCGACGCGCAAAGCCACGCCTCCTGTTCCTGCGTTAACCCGCCCCGTACAACGCCCCGTCGAGATCACCCAGTGGGAATCGGTGCTGGAATTATTAAGCAGCCGCAACAGCGGTAACGTGCTGCAATTAGGTAGCGGCATGCCAGACCTTACCCAGCCGACATTGAAGCCATTATGGAAAATTCAGAGCCGAATGGCGCAGAAGCAGGATCTTGACCAGCTCAATTATGACAGTCTGTTAGGCGTTGCGGCCTTGCGTGAGCAGGTCGCACGCTTAACTATCGATAGCGGTTGTCAGCTCACCGCAGAGGATATTGTGATCACCACGGGCTGCCATGAAGCGCTGTCCGTGTCGATCCGTGCGGTGTGTGAACCGGGTGATATTATCGCCGTTGAATCTCCGACGTTTCATGGCACGATGCAGACCCTGCGCGGGCTTGGTATCCGTGCCATTGAAATCCCGACCGATTCGGTGACGGGCATTAGCCTCGAAGCTCTGGAGTTGGCATTCGAGCAGTGGCCCATTAAAGCCGTGGTAGTAGTGCCAAATTGCAATAATCCACTCGGATTTATCATGCCCGAGGCGCGCAAGCGTGCGCTGCTGGCACTGGCACAGCGCTTTGATGCCGCGATCATTGAAGACGATGTCTACGGTGAATTGGCATGGGAGTATCCACGTCCCATCACCATTAAATCTTTGGATATGGATGGCAGGGTGTTGTTGTGTAGTTCATTCTCTAAGACGCTGGCTCCCGGGTTACGTGTTGGCTGGGTGGCGCCTGGACGCTATCGCGATCGCGTCTTGCATATGAAATATATCGGCACGGGTTCAACAGCCACACAGCCGCAACATGCGGTGGCCGAATTTATTCGTCTTGGTCACTATGGGCCGCATTTACGCCGGATGCGCCAGGTATATCAACGTAACTACGAGACTTTTAGCTGCTGGGTACGCCACTATTTCCCGTGCGGTATCTGTGTCTCGCGTCCGCAGGGTAGTTTCCTGATGTGGATCGAGTTACCTGAAGCGTTTGATGCGGTACGGCTTAACACCGAACTGCGCGCGTTGAACATTCAGGTCGCCGTCGGATCGCTATTTTCCGCCTCGGGCAAATATCGTAACTGCTTGCGCCTGAATTATGGGTTGCCCATCAATGAGCATACAGAACAGGCCATCGCCCAACTTGGCGCTGCGGTGGAGCAGGCCATGCATGCCTGTCATATCGAAACGGAACCCGCTTCATCCCTGACTGATTAAAGTGGAAAGGCAGGGCTGGAGAGAGAGGTAGACCAGCCCTGGCCCACTGCCAGCGACAGCGGGCAGGCACACTTTATCCTGACCGGAAAAACACGCTAGCCCGCAGGAAGCGGACTGCGCGTGAGGTTCCAGCCAAATTACCCTGATGGCAGAACGTTACAACGCTTCTGCGGGCTGGGTTCCAGCTTCAACCAGTGCCAGCAGTTCCTGTGTCGCCTGACGCCAGTCTGCCGCCTGAGTAATGGCGCTCACCACGGCAACGCTTCCAACGCCAGTGGCCAAAACTTCAGGTACGCGCGCAAGGGATATACCGCCAATCGCCACAGTCGGTATATCCTGCAACCGTGCCATGTGGCGTTTCAGTTCTATAACACCCTGTGGTTCGGAAGGCATATCTTTGGTTTGCGTAGGGTAAATGTGTCCCAGTGCAATGTAGGAAGGACGCAGCGCCAGCGCGCGGTCCAACTCGGCATCATCATGAGTCGATAACCCCAGACGCAAACCTGCCTGGCGGATAGCGTCCAGATTAGCCACGTCCAAATCTTCCTGACCAAGATGCACGCCATAGGCGTTATATTTGATCGCTAATCGCCAGTAATCATTGATAAACAGGCGTGCACGGTACTGCTTGCCCAGCGCAATTGCCTCGCGCACTGCGTCTTCTACTTCATGATCCTGGCAATCTTTGATGCGCAGCTGGATGGTGCGAACGCCAGCCTCCAGTAAGCGTGCAATCCACTCTACGCTATCAACAACAGGGTACAGCCCCAGTTTCGGGGCCGTGGCTGGAAAGGCATCGGTCATACTTTTTCCTCTTTAAGGGCATCGGCGGCGTGATAAAGCTCGCCACCACGACTGCGGAAGGCATCCGACATCTGCGCCATGCCAATTTCAATGGGCTGGGCTTCTGCCTGCTGGCGAGCAGCATATTCGCGCACTTCCTGGGTAATTTTCATCGAACAGAATTTTGGACCGCACATTGAGCAGAAGTGAGCCACTTTGCCCGATTCCTGCGGTAATGTCTCATCGTGATAAGCGCGTGCCGTATGCGGATCGAGCGCCAGATTGAACTGATCCTCCCAACGGAATTCAAAGCGTGCTTTCGACATGGCGTTATCACGGATCTGAGCGCCGGGATGGCCCTTAGCCAGATCGGCGGCATGCGCGGCGATCTTGTAGGTAATCAGCCCCTGCTTAACATCTTCTTTATTCGGCAAACCGAGGTG
>AEWW01023668.1_pt1 | contig 11854 bp, 10 predicted proteins | sample 267848 | NCBI WGS metagenome assembly AEWW01 (sample SAMN00713649, study PRJNA62039) | ant fungus garden metagenome | place: Panama: Gamboa | collected Apr-2009 | depth 0.5 m m | reverse complement strand
ACTCAGGCCGCACCGTCAAACGCTTTTCAGCAAAAATCCGCTGACTGCTGGCTTTTACAGCAACCTTCAGACCATCCGGTAAAAAATTTCTGCAACTACCAACTTTGGTGGTGAATTTTTAGCCGCACCCGCCGATAACCGATGTGACGACAAATTCCAATTATAAGGTCCACCATGTTTAGCACTATTACATCGGGAATAATGTCACGCCTGGCGTGGCAGAAGCGCGCTCGCAGCAGCGCCACGCTCAGTTCGTTGCAGGAGGCGATTGCAATGGTTGAGTTTACGCCGGAAGGCCACATTCTCACCGCCAATGAACTGTTTCTGGAGCGCATGGGATACACGCTGAAGGAGATTGCCGGCCAGCATCACAGCATGTTCTGTACGGCTGATTTAGTCCAATCCCCGCAGTATCGCGATTTCTGGCGCCGCCTGAACCGGGGCGAAGGTTTCAGTGATAAATTCCTGCGCGTTGCCAAGCACAGCCGTCCCATCTGGCTGGAGGCTAACTATGTGCCGGTGCAGGATCGCAGCGGACGGGTAATCAAAATCGTTAAGCTGGCGAGCGATATCACCGCACGGATTATTGATGCGCAAGAGCAGCGCGCCATGACCACCGCCATTGAGCGTTCGATGGCGGTCATCGCCTTCAACCTCAAAGGCGAAGTGCTGATGACCAATGACAATTTCCTCAAAACCATGGGTTATCGCAGCGATGAGGTGATTGGCGTCCATCACAGTCAGTTCTGCCCGCCGCAGATGCGCAACAGTGAAGAGTATCGCCGCTTCTGGCACAAGCTGAATCAGGGCGAATTTATCTCCGGCCAGTTTGAGCGCGTTAACAAGCTGGGACGCACCGTGTGGCTGCGTGCCACTTATAACCCGGTGTTCAACGAAGCGGGCGAACTGTACAAAGTGGTGAAATTCGCCACCGATGTGACTGCACAGGTGGAGAAGAACCATCTGGAGCGCGAGGCGGCACAACAGGCGTATCAAACGGCGCTGCAAACCAGCGAAAGCACGCGCCTCGGTGCCACGGTGATTGAAAACAGTGTGCAAACCATCAATGAACTGGCGGGCGAACTGCACGGTATTTCCGGCGATATCAGTAACCTCAGCGAATCTTCCGACCGCATAGGTGCGATTGTCGAGAGCATTCGCCGCATTGCCGATCAGACTAACCTGCTGGCACTCAACGCCGCGGTGGAAGCCGCCCGAGCGGGTCAGCACGGTCGCAGTTTTGCCGTGGTGGCTAACGAGGTGCGCACGCTGGCGGCAAACATCAACCGCGCGACGACCGAGATCGAGAATATGGTTCAGCATAACCACACTCTCGCCGAAAAAGCGTTAAAAGGCATCGAATCGAACCTGAAACGTGCAGATCATGGCGTCGTGTTAGCCAAAGAAGCGGGTGGCGTGATCTCTGAGATTCGCGGCAGCTCCAGCGAAGTGGTGCGCGCCATCAGTCATGTGGCTGAGGCCTTGAAAGAAGAGTAATTTTTCCTGCTTTCTCTTCTTCTATTGCACTGCTGTGACATAAAACTGTCATGGCAGTGCAGTAATCTAGGATAAATCCTAATCAATGCCAGAATAATTCTTATGCAGCTGCCTGATTTACGCGCAGGATTAAACTCCCTGTCGAGCCGTTCCCGTGCGCGTTCGCTGTGCATTGAGGTGCCGTTTGTCAGTCCAGCCATGGACAACACAGCGGTCATGGCTCTGTTTACTGAACACAAAGATTTGATCGGTTTGCCAGTGATCGAGAACGGCACGCCGTTTGGCATGATCAACCGCCATATCTTCCTGTCACAGATGACGCGCCCGTTCTTCCGCGAACTCTATGACCGCAAAAGCTGTATCGCTTTTATGGACAAAGAGCCGCTGGTGATTGATGCCGATACCGAGTTGGATCAGGTGGCGCATCAGGTGGTGGCAACCGGTGATAAATCGGTCACCGACGGATTTATTCTGACCGAACAGGGCCGCTATATCGGCATCGGTTTGGGGATCGATTTGATCCGCACCGTCTCCGATTTGCAGGCGCAACAGCATCAACAAATTTTGCAGAGTATCGATTATGCGCGCGTGATTCAGGACGCGATGCTTGATCGCTCAAAACAGCAAATGGCCCAGCAGCTCAATGACTGGTGCCTGCACTGGCAGCCGCGCGATGGCGTGGGCGGCGACTATTATGCATTCCATCAGGATGAACACGGCTGGCTGGCATTGATTGCCGACTGCACCGGCCATGGCATTCCGGGTGCCTTTATGACGGTGATCCTGCAATCCGCGCTGGAAAACGCGCTGCAGAAAAACCGTCGGGCACCGTCCGATCTGCTGCAATCACTGAATCGTCATATTAAACAAACCCTTGGGCAGCTCAATGCCACGCAGCAAACGTCGCTCTCCAATGACGGCTGTGATGCTATCGCGCTACGCCTTGATACTCACCAACATCAACTCAGCTGGGCCAGCGCACGTATGCATGCGCTGTTACATCCGGCCGCTGGCGAAGCGGAATCGCTCAAGGCCGATCGCGTCGGTGTGGGTTACACCGATACGCCGCAGGATTACATCTGGCCGGAACATCAACGCACGCTGCATCCCGGCGATATGTTGTTGGTGATGACCGATGGCGTGACCGATCAGCCCGGCGGTGAACGCCATATTATGTTTGGCAAAAAGCGCATTCAGACGCTGGTAACACAATATCAAACCCTGCCGATGGACGAGCTGTCAGCGACCTTTGAGCGGGAATTTCTCAACTGGCAAGGCAACCAGCCGCGACGCGATGACGTCACCTGGTTTGGCTTCCGTTATTAATGAGCACCTTATGAACTCAGGTTCAACCCTTAGCCGCGTACCGCCAGAAAGCGTTGCACTGCACTATACTGGCTTCTTCTCGCCGCAGAACATCACCGCCATGGGCGAGGTGATTAAGGTCTTTCTGGAGAACCAGCAGGCGCCGGTGAAAGTGCGCCGCCGCTTGTTCTCCAGCTTTGTTGAAATCGTACAGAATATCCTGCGTTATTCGCAGGATAGCCGCGTCATGAACCACGCCGAGCAGGATTTTCGCTTCGGCACCGTTACGCTGCGCGTAGATGGCGACACCTACGTGCTGGAAAGCAGCAATCAGGTTGATGAAGTCGCCTGTGAGCAGCTGCGTTACTGGCTGGATTTGCTGCGTACCATGAGCAATGAAGAGATCAAACAAGCATACCGCGTAGGTCTGCGAGCTGAGAGCCCTGCCACAAGCAAAGGGGCCAACATAGGATTACTGACACTTGCCCGTGATGTCAGTGAACCGCTGGAGTATGAACTGCGTCCGCTGGAGTCCAGTGGTTACGCCACGTTTTGGCTCAAAGCCACCATTCACCAGGATTGAATTGTTTATGCAAAACCTTGTTATTGCTGCCACAGAAAGCACGCCTGAGGTCAATTTTGACTTCGAAAGCGGTCAGTTTTCCCTGCGCGGAGAATCCTGGCCGGAAAACGCCGCCGCCTTCTACCGTCCGTTGCTGGATGCGCTGGAAAGCTGGCAGCCCGCACAAAGCGGCCAGATCGAAGCCAATATCGCTCTGCGCTATTTCAACAGCTCCAGCACCAAAATGCTGTTCAGCCTGTTTGATCTGTTCAATCAGCTGGCGCAGAAAGGCCAGAAGGTTGAACTCAACTGGTTCTTTGATGAAGAAGATGATGTGTCTGAAGAGTTCGGCCAGGAACTGGCGCTGGACTTTACCGATCTGCAGGTGAATCTGCGAGCGGAAATGGCCTCATGATGGACCTGAATGAGCTGTTTCGCGAAGAGAGCGAGGTGCTAACGCGCGCTCAGGATGTTGCGGCTCAGACCTCGCTCAGTGCAGACGATTATCGTAATGCGTTGCTGAACGTTAATCGCCACTATCAGCGCCTGATGCGCGAGACCTATCGCATGATCTCGCGCAGTGACCGTGCTGAACGCGAGCTGAACCGCGTCAATGAGCAGCTGCATCAACTGGCTCAGGAGCTGGAATACAAAGCCAGCCACGACCCACTCACTGCTGTCTGGAACCGCGGTGCCATCATTCAGCGTATTACGAATACGTTGAGCAATGGCCCGGCGGCGCTGATCATTCTCGATATCGACCACTTCAAGAAGATCAACGATGAGTTCGGACATCCGATGGGCGATAAGGTGATTTGCGGCCTGGTGTCGCGTATTCAGACGCACTGTCCGGAAGATGCCAGCATTGGCCGTATTGGCGGTGAAGAGTTTACCGTGCTGCTGCCGCACTACCGTTTATCGGACGCGGTGATTGTCGCGGGCGCGGTGCATGCCTCGCTCAATGCGTCACCGCTGGCCGTGCTGCCGGGTCAGTTAGTGACGGCCAGCCTCGGCGTCAGCTATGGAAAGCCGGGTTCCGATTTCGAAACCCTGTATAACAACGCCGACGCCGCGCTTTACGATGCCAAAAACCACGGTCGCAACCGGGTTTTCTTCCGCTAGAAGAGCCTTGTCGCGACAACATTTATAGCGCAGAGATCAGCATTACCGCTCAGGATCGCGCGATAAATCGCACCGCGACGTTGGGTGCGATCTCGCGCAAATTAATTTTTCTGCGCCGTTTCTACCGGCGGCTCAGACGGTGGCGGCAGGAAGATGTGATCGAGAATATTGCGCATCAACGGTGCTGCCGTCACCCCTTCACTTCCCCCGTTTTCCAGAATCAACGCCACTGCGACTTTCGGATCATTAAACGGTGCGAACGCGGTATAGAAGATGTGGTCACGCAGGCGCGTCGGGATCATTTTCGCGTTGTAGACCTGGTTCTGCTTCAGACTGAACACCTGAGACGTCCCCGACTTCGCCGCAATGCCGTAAGGCGCGGTGTGGAAATACTTATAACCGGTGCCGTTCGGTGCATTGGCCATACCGAACATCGCGTGACGCACCAGCGACCAATACGGTGATTTTGGATCGCCAATTTGCGGTTGCGGCAATTTAGGTTGATAAAGCTGTTGTTCCTTACCACGCTGCGATTTCTCCAGCAGGTGCGGATTAATCACCCGGCCATTATTGAGCAGTGCCACCAGTGCTTTCACCATCTGAATCGGCGTCGCAATCCAGTACCCCTGACCAATCCCCACCGACACCGTATCGCCCTGATACCACGCGTGTTTATGCACTTTCTGCTTCCACTCACGACTTGGCAGCAATCCTGAATACTCTTCATTAAGATCGATGCCGGTGGGTTTGCCGTAGCCAAACTGGCTCAGCATGGTGTGAATACGATCGATGCCCATCATAAACGCCACCTGATAGAAGAAGCTGTCCGCCGACTCCTCAATCGCCTTGGTGACATCCAGCGTGCCATGCCCCGACTTTTTCCAGTCACGATATTTACGATCGGTGCCTGGCAGGGTCCAGGTCGGCGCGCCAAAAATAGTAAAGCTTGGGGTGATCACCTTGGTCAGCAGCGCGGACATCGCCATATAGGGTTTAACTGTCGAGGCCGGTGGATACAGACCTTGCGTGACACGGTTGATCAGCGGCAGATTTTTGTCCTGCAGCAACGTTTTGTAGGCTTTGTAGCTGATGCCTTTTACAAACGGATTAGGGTCATAGCTCGGCGCAGATACCATTGCCAGCACGCTGCCATCGCGCGGATCTTCAATCAGCGCCGCCGCACGCTGGCCGGCGAGCTGGCTCTCAACGTACTGCTGCAGATGCAAATCCAGCGTCAGATAGACGTTCTGGCCGGCAACCGGCGGCACTTCTTTCAGCACGCGCACAATACGACCGTGGTTATCCACTTCCACTTCCTGATAACCGGTTTTGCCGTGCAAAATGGACTCGTAATAGCCTTCAATGCCCTGCTTACCGATGTTGTGGTCAGCAGCATAGTTTTCGCCGACGCCTTCGGCATTCAGGCGTTTGAAATCGTTATCGTTGATCTTGGAAACATAGCCCACCACATGGGCTAAATCGGCGCCATAGGGATACTCGCGGTCCTCATAGGTGTCGATGGCCACGCCGGTGAAACGGAACTGATTGACGGAGAAGCGCGCCACCTGCTCATCGGTGAGTTCTGCTTTTAACTCGACCGGCTTATAGCGGCTGTTCTGTTTGAGTTCGTGCTCGAAGGTTTCAATTTCTTCCGGCGTCAGGTCGACAATCGGCGTCAGCTGCTTCAGCGTTTCCTGCATATTGTCGATTTTGTAAGGCGTCACGAGGATGTCGTACCAGGTGACGTTACGCACCAGCGGAATACCGTTGCGATCGTAGATCAACCCTCGCGTCGGCGCGATGGGGATCATTTTGATGTCGTTTTCGTTGGACCGCGTCTGGTAATAGCTGTGCTGATCCACCTGCAGACGATACAGGTTAACGCCAAGGATAATGAAACAGATGACGACCAGAGCAAAAGCGACAAGCGCACGGCGGACAAACAGTTTTTCTTCAGCTTCGAAATTACGGAAATTCATCAGGGGGGCTTAGTCTCTTTGTTATCACGCTAATGATAAGCAGAGATGGCTTTAGAGCCAGCACGAAGATGCACAAGCCTGGGTAAAAGTGTGTCAGATGTTTACGAGGAGAGGTTCAGGTCGCCCTGAGTGGTCTCGCTGATTCCGAGCGGTGAGTAACGAAGTCGTGATAAATGGCAGGATTCATTTCGCGCGAAGAAGAACAAGGTCGCCACCCATGACGACCCTGTGCGCGGTGGGTTTCGTCAGGTGCGCGTTGAAGCGCACCGAACAAAACAGACGGGATTAATCCCCCAGCAGCACCGACTCCAGCGCGATCTTGATCATATCGTTGAAGGTGGTCTGGCGCTCAGCCGCCGTGGTCTGCTCGTGCGTGCGGATATGATCCGACACGGTGCAGATGGTCAGCGCTTTCGCACCAAACTCCGCCGCCACGCCGTAAATACCGGCCGCTTCCATTTCCACACCGAGGATGCCGTACTTCTCCATTACGTCGAACATCTGCGGATCTGGCGTATAAAACAGGTCAGCAGAGAAGATATTGCCAACGCGTGCGTCCACACCCAGCGCTTTGGCGGCATCAACCGCGTTACGCACCATGTCGAAGTCAGCAATCGCTGCGAAGTCGTGATCCTTGAAACGCATACGGTTCACTTTGGAATCGGTGCAAGCACCCAGACCAATCACCACGTCACGCAGTTTCACATCGGCACGCACCGCGCCGCATGAACCGACACGGATGATTTTCTTCACGCCGAAATCGGTGATCAGCTCTTTGGTGTAGATCGAACAGGATGGAATGCCCATACCGTGACCCATGACCGAAATCTTACGGCCTTTGTACGTCCCGGTGTAACCCAGCATGCCGCGCACGTTGTTCACTTCAACCGCATCTTCCAGGAAGGTTTCTGCGATGTGCTTAGCGCGCAGCGGATCGCCCGGCATCAGCACCACGTCCGCGAAGTCACCCATTTCTGCATTAATATGAGGCGTTGCCATGGTTATTTTCCTTTTTAAAATTGGTGGGCTGTTTTACAGCAGGCTTTTGCCGTAGTCCATGCTGGACAGGCCAAAATACTTCGCAATGGTCTGGCCGATATCCGCAAAGGTATCGCGATAACCCAGCGATCCTGGCTTCACTTTTGGACCGTAAATCAAAATCGGGATGTGCTCGCGCGTGTGCTCGGTGCCCTTCCAGCTTGGATCACAACCGTGGTCGGCGGTGAGGATCAGAATATCACCCTCTTTCACCAGCGCCATCAGCTCCGGCAAACGACGGTCGAAGAACTCTAAACCACCCGCATATCCGGCGATATCGCGACGATGGCCCCAGGTGGAGTCAAAATCAACGAAGTTGGTGAAGACAATGGAATTATCCGGCGCCTTTTTCATCTGCTCGATGGTGGCGTTAAACAGTGCATCCAGCCCGGTAGCTTTCACTTTCTGGGTGATGCCCTGCTCGGCGTAGATATCCGCAATTTTACCCACGGAGATCACTTCGCCGCCCTTCTCGTCCACCAGCTTTTTCAGCATGGTTGGCGCAGGGGGTTCCACGGCGAGATCGTGACGGTTACCGGTACGCTCAAAGTTGCCCGCTTTGTCGCCGACAAACGGACGCGCAATTACACGGCCGATGTTGTAGCCACCGTTGGTCAGTTCTTCACGCGCGATTTCGCACAGTTCGTACAGACGATCCAGACCAAAGGTCTCTTCGTGACAGGCAATCTGGAACACCGAGTCCGCCGAGGTGTAGAAAATCGGCTTGCCGGACTTCATGTGCTCTTCGCCCAGTTGGTCGAGGATCACCGTACCGGACGAATGGCAGTTACCAAGATAGCCCGGCAAATCGGCGCGTTTTACCAGCACGTCGAGCAGCTCCTGCGGGAAGCTGTTCTCTTTGTCGCTGAAGTAGCCCCAGTCAAACAGTACCGGCACGCCGGCGATTTCCCAGTGGCCTGACGGCGTATCTTTACCGGATGACAGTTCGCTGGCGTAAGCGTAGGCACCAATGATTTCAGCATTGGCGTCGAGGCCTGGCGGGAAGCGGCCGGTAGAGAGTTCAGCGGCTTTACCCAGACCGAGCGCAGTCAGGTTGGGCAGATGTAGCGGGCCTTCGCGGCCTTCATTGGCGCGGCCTTCGAAGCACGCTTCGGCGATATGGCCGAGCGTATCCGATCCTTCATCACCGAATTTATCGGCGTCTTTGCTGGAGCCGATCCCGAAGGAGTCGAGAACCATAATAAAAGCACGTTTCATGCAAGTCTCCTGCGCAATGGCGCGATGACAAGTCAAAAAAAAGCGATCAGATCAGTATACCCGAATGGCCGCTGCCTGGCACGAAGAAGCGTTACTCGCTGACGCGGCGATAGACCACCGGCGTTTCCGCTGGCGCGCTATCACTCAGCGTGATAGCTGCTTTGACCGCTTCCGCAGCCTGCTGCCACTGCGCTTCCGACGCGGCATGAATCACCGCCAGCGGGCGTTGTGCATCAACCTGCGTGCCGAGCGTGGTCATGTCACTTAAGCCCACGCTGTAATCAATGCTGTCGCTGGCACGCTGACGACCTCCACCCAGCGACACCACTGCCATACCTAGCGCACGGGTATCCATGGCGCTGACAATCCCGGCGCGATCGGCATACACCGCTTTGCTCAGGGTCGGGGCAGGCAGATAGCTGTCCATCCGCTCGATGAAATCCACCGGACCATTCTGCGCCGCCACCATGCGCGCGAACACTTCCGCCGCTTGACCGTTATCCAGCACGTTCTGCAATTTCTGTCGTGCTTCGGCGTCGTTGTCGGCCAGCTTGCCGGAGATCAGCATTTCCGAGCACAGCGCCATCGTCACTTCCAGCAAGCGCGGGTTGCGCGCCTCGCCGGTGAGGAACTGCACTGCTTCGCGGACTTCCAGCGCATTACCGGCGGTGGATGCCAGCACCTGATTCATGTCAGTGAGCAGCGCAGTGGTTTTGCAGCCCGCGCCGTTCGCCACGCCAACAATCGCCTGCGCCAGGTTTTCGGAAGCCTCGAAGGTCGGCATAAAAGCACCGGAACCGACTTTCACATCCATCACCAGCGCATCCAATCCTTCCGCCAGTTTCTTGGCAAGGATCGAGGCGGTGATCAGCGGGATCGAATCAACGGTAGCGGTGATATCACGCGTGGCGTAGAAACGTTTATCGGCGGGGGCCAGTGAGTTGGTCTGGCCGATAATCGCGATACCGACATCTTTGATGATCTGGCGGAAACGATCGTCGCTCGGGAAGATATCGAAACCGGGGATGGCTTCCAGTTTGTCCAGCGTACCGCCGGTGTGACCCAGCCCACGTCCGGAGATCATCGGGACATAACCGCCACACGCTGCCACCATCGGGCCGAGCATCAGCGAAGTCACATCGCCCACACCGCCGGTGGAGTGCTTATCAACAATCGGGCCGTTGAGGTTCAACGACTTCCAGTTGAGCACCGAGCCGGAATCGCGCATCGCCATGGTCAGCGCCACGCGCTCTTCAAGATTCATATCGTGGAAGTAGATGGTCATTGCCAGCGCGGCAATCTGACCTTCTGATACGCTGTTGTCGCGCACGCCATTGATAAAGAAACGGATCTCCGCTTCGCTCAGTGGCTGGCCGTCGCGTTTTTTTCGAATAATTTCTTGTGGCAGGAACAAGGTTGCCTCCCCGGGAGATTGCTGTGAAATGCACCAAACATTATTTGGGTCGCCATTGATGGCGACCCTGAGGCTGGGATCAGTAGCCCGCTTTGCTGGTCGCTGTCGCGTGGCCCAGCGTATTCAGCAGGCTCGCCAGCAGGCTTGAAGCACCAAAGCGGAAGTGGCGCGCATCCGCCCAGCCTTCGCCCAGAATGTCATCCGCCAGCTTCAGATAGATCGCGGCATCTTCCGCCGTGCGCACGCCGCCCGCAGGCTTGAAGCCCACCTGCTGCTGCACGCCTTTATCGTGAATCACCTGCATCATGATCGCCGCCACTTCTGGCGTGGCGTTAACCGGCACTTTACCGGTTGAGGTTTTGATGAAATCCGCACCGGCATCGATAGCGATTTCAGAAGCGGCGCGAATCAGCGCTTCTTCTTTCAGTTCACCGGTTTCGATGATCACTTTCAGCAGCACGTTGGCAGCGGCGCAGGCTTCTTTACAGGCTTTCACCAGCGCAAAACCGATGTCGCGATTGCCGGCAATCAGCGCGCGATACGGGAAGACCACATCCACTTCGTCCGCACCGTATGCAATCGCCGCACGGGTTTCTGCCAGCGCGATCTCAACGTCATCGTTGCCGTGCGGGAAGTTGGTGACCGTGGCGATGCGAATATCAGGCGTGCCCTGCTCGCGCAGTGCTTTACGTGCCGCAGGGATGAAGCGCGGATAGATGCAAATGGCCGCAGTGTTACCGGCTGGCGACTTCGCCTGATGACACAGCGCGATCACCTTCTCATCGGTGTCATCGTCGTTCAGGGTGGTCAAATCCATCAGTTGCAGGGCGCGTTGTGCGGCCGCTTTAAGATCGGTCATGATGCTCTCCAAAAGGTGACCGGCAGACGACGCCCACCGGATAATGTGATAATTCTAACAAATCACACCTGAATGAATTGCGCTTCATGTCACATGAAAAAAGAAAATTCGTCATATGAATACAATTATTTAGTGATTCAAGTCACAAATAACCGCCAGCACACCCGTTTTCAGGCGCAATACAGGTTGTGAATATTATCACAAAAAAGGGCAGAAAAGGGTAATGCCGATTTTATTACTGTAGCCAATACCCGCCAAAACCGCGGGAAATCCAGATTGTGTCGGGAGGAGGTCAGGCAGGCAGGGCAAACACGCGCAGGCTGTTCTGCCACAGCGTATCAGCAATGATATCGGGCGATTCACTGCGCAACTGACACAGCACATCAAACACGTTACGCGCGCGCTCAGGACGGTTGGGCTGCCCCTGATAACCCTGCAACGGCATATCAGGCGCATCGGTTTCCAGTAACAGTGAGGTGAGCGGCAGATTAGCAATAGTGTTGCGGGTTTTACTGGCGCGTTCATAGGTGATGGTGCCGCCCACGCCGATCGCATAGCCAAGCTGGATAAAACGTTCCGCCTGCTGCTGGCTGCCAGCAAAACCGTGTACCACGCCACGGCGCGGTAAATCATGGCGACGCAAATGCAGCGCCAGCTGATCGTGGGTGCGACGCGAATGCAGGATCACCGGCAAATCATACTGTTTCGCCAGTTTGAGCTGTGCATCGAGTAATCGCGTCTGCTTATCAAATTGCGCGTCCTGCATATAGAGATCGAGGCCAATCTCGCCGATCGCCACGCGTTTACTATCAGGCGTTTTCAACCACTGTTCCAGCTGATCCAGATGCGCATCCTGATGC
>AEWW01043387.1_pt1 | contig 11959 bp, 12 predicted proteins | sample 267848 | NCBI WGS metagenome assembly AEWW01 (sample SAMN00713649, study PRJNA62039) | ant fungus garden metagenome | place: Panama: Gamboa | collected Apr-2009 | depth 0.5 m m | reverse complement strand
GAGTAGCCACTTAGCTTTCATTACCTTCTCCTGTCTGCTGCACCGCCGCCCATGAAGAGAGACCGCTGCATACCACGTCCCCTACCCACACCGCACCGCGCGCCTGGCTGAGCTCCAGCGCCACTTCACAGGTTTTATTTCCGCCGTAGCTAAAATCGATGGTGGGATATTTTTTATCGACATCCATGACAAATTCACCGTTCTCATCGGTACGGGTGCGCCCGATATGGTTATTAATGCGCGCGTTCGCCAGCAGCGTGCCGTCTTCGGCGCGGATGCGCCCGGAGACGGTGACCATCTGCTTCACTTCCGGCTCGATCACCGCCACGTTACCGGGATAAAGCGTCAGGTGACTCTTACGACCGCTGACAATGTCGTAGCTGTCGATCGAGTTTTTACTGTTCTGCAGTTCGACTTCATAGCGGCTGTACGGCGACAGCGGCAGGTAGTTGCGTTTACCGCTGAGCTGCACGATGCGCCCGTTAACCTTAGCGCTGAGCTTGCCGTCGTCTTCCAGCCCGGTATTGAAGATCACTCCGGCGTTGCCGTCGGTTCGCCCGCTGGCGGCGATATTTTTCCCCTGCCAGCCGACGCTGCCGCTGGCGGTCAGGTTGGTGTTCACGTAGCCGTCGGCGCCGCTGTTGACGTTCAGCGTACCGTTGGTATAACGCGTTTCGAACTGCGTATAAGCGCCGCCGCTTAAGGTTTTGTCGTCGCCGGTATCGCCGGAAATCGCCCGCGAAATATTGGCGCCGACGGTTCGAATCGCCCCTTCATTAAACTGCTTACGCGCCGAAATGTTGGCCATGGTATAGCCATTCTGATGGGTCATCCCGGCGCTGAACCAGTTGCCCAGCGGCAGTGATAAATCGAGGGCGATATATTTCCCGGTGTTGGCGTTGCTATCGCCGTTGTTATAGCGCTGTAAGCCCGCGCGCAGGCCTAGCGAGCCAAAAGAGCCGCTATAAATCGTTTGGTAATAATCCGCCGTGTAGTAATGGCTGTTGTAACGGCGGTCATCGTTGTAGCTGATGCTGAAAGTGCCTAGTTTTGACCACAGGGCGTTCAGGTTCAGCGTGCCGCCGATCGCCCGGTTATCGGCATCGCTGCGGCGCAGCTTATCGCCGATAACGGTCTTTTCCTGGTTAATCCACAGCGAGCTAAAGCCGCCGGGCAAGGTGGCGCTAACGCTGCCGATACTGCTCCAGGAACTGTCGCTGGCCAGCATGTTTTGCAGGTTGATATTCACCGCCTCGGTTAGCGGCAGCGTAATGCGCGTTTCGCCGACGGCGTTGCTATCGTAGCCGTAGCCGGTGGCCGCCCAACTGAGCGTACTCAACGATCCGGAAGCCGACGCCCCCGCCAGCCAGCTCTCTTTCGCCGGCTGCGTCTTTTTACCGCTTTCCGACCAGCGGTCCATATGGAAACTGCCGCCCCAAATTTGCCAGGCCAGCGGCGCGCCCGCGCCGCGTCCGCGAGTAAACAGCTTGTTGACGCGTTGGGTGCGTTTGCTGACCACTCTTCCGTTGACGATAACTTCGACGTCAACGTCGTAAATACCGTACGGCAGGCCTCGGGTATCAACTTCATGATTCCCCATACGAAGTTCTGCACGCTTAACAGGCGCCCGTCGCGCATCAGGTGGACCTCGCCTGCCGCCGGTAAGAATGCCACCACCGGCGTCGCCGACTGGCTGTTATCAAATACCGTCGAACTGGCCTGGTTCCCCACGACGCGCCGTAGATTTTACCGGCCGAAATCGCGGTCATCGGCCCCAGCGATTGTAAGTTCCAGGTATCCAGCATTCCGCCGGCAAAACGGTGCCCGGCGAAGTCGCGCTCGTACATCGCTTTATACAGTTCGTTGTCCTGGTGGCTGGTGCCGATACCGTACAGCGAGCCGTCGAGCACCACGTGATGCTCGCGCAGCGCGCTAACGCTATTGAGTGACAGATAGCTGGAGGTATTGCTGCCGCCGCTACGCATCTGGTTGTTGTAGACCCCGAGGTTATAGGTGAGGTTATTACTGAAAGTTTTAACGCTCGACTGGCCAATATCCTCGCTGCGCGACCGCAGCACGGTTCCCAGCGCCTCACGTTTCACCACCAGTTGCAGCAGCAGCTGGCGCAGACTAAGTTGCAGCTGCGCGGCATCGGTTAAGGGGATCTTCAGCGCGTCGTTGAAAGCCTCATTGGATAAACGACTGAGCTGTTGACGTGTCTCGTCGCTGACGCGAGCGTTGTCATCGCCCTCTTCGAGGGTGATTTGCCGAACCCGCAGCACATCGCCATCAAGCCAGATATACGCGGCGCCGATACGCTGATCGTTCTGATTATCGCGGCTGCCTTCAAGATGAATAAACAGAGGAATGCTCATGCCGTCCTGCAAAGCCTGGCTGAAAGCCTGCGGGATAATCACGCCGCCGATTTGCTGCACACGCTCGGCGGCCATGCTGTCGCTATAAGGCGCCAGCAAAAGAACCATGCCGGAGGCAAGCAGCGCGTTCAGTCCAGGGGTGATCCGTCGTAAAGGCATAGTCTTAATCCATCAGCACACATGTCTATTTCACGGGAACAAACTGCTCGCCCTGCCAGAGCGCGACCCGTCCTTTTTTGTCAGCAATATTGACGCGCGTGAAGCGACGCGATTTCCCCGGCATCAGGTAGTAATTTTCTTTGCACTCTTTGCCATCAGCGATTTTCAGACACGGGCCGTAGGCGATGATGCGCAGGGTGGCGTTACCGGTATTGGTCAGCGTGTCGCCGGCAAACTGGTAGCGAAAATTAGCCTGACGCGGCGCCACCACCAGAATGGTGCCGATGCGGGCTGAAGCGGTGGCCACCGCGCTGCGCTGGGAGCCATTGCGCTGGGCATCGCTTAAGGCCTGATCGAACCAGACAATGCGGTAGTAGCGCTCTTTATCATCCGCCGGGCCTTTGTAGAAAAAGCGCACCACTTCACTGGCCTTTGCGGGCAATAACAAGCTGGCGGGGGTCAACAGGACTTCATCCTGTTTATCCATCGGGATCACCTTGCCGCCATCCAGCGGTGAAGAGAGCCGTTCCAGATGAATGTTGATTAAGCGGCCGCTGTCGGTGGTATTTTTAATCTCTTTACTCAGCGTGCTGCTGCCGCTGTTCATAAAGGAAGAGATATCGCCGACATCCAGCGCCAGCGCGGGATTCGCCAATCCCAGCAGCAGGCCAATGGCCAGAAGATGTTTTTTCATAAGCGTTCAGTCCATGAAGAGGCAGGGGGTATTCCCCCTGCCCGGTGCTACGAGAAAATCAGCTGGTCCAGGTTGCGTCGAACTGCACGCTCACGTCACCGCTCCAGATCCCTTCCGGCAGCGTGCTGTAATCGGTTACCGCGTTGGTGCCGTCGGTAGTGCCGCTGATGATGGAGAAGTTAAAGCCGTCCTGCGCGGTGGTGCGGCCTGCGGTGTTGTAGCCGTTAGACAGCGCGCTGAGGTTGCCGCCCAGTACGCCGTTAGCGGTGTCGATCATGATGGTGTCAGCACTCTTTTCTACCGCGGCGCCGTTATAATCCACGCCCACGCTCAGCGTTGAGCCGGAGGTATCCAGCTGGGTCAGCGTGTTAGTGATAAGACGTGAAGTCAGTTTGAAGGCAGTCGCCGTGGTATCGCCTTCAACCGCAACATCAAACAGACCTTTTTGTGAGTTAAAGCCCTTAATCCCTTCGGCATACTGGAAAGCCAGGCTGCCAAGCGGGGTAACAACCAGTTTGCTTGAAGTGTCTTTTTTCGCGGTTGCAGACCAGGTAGCCACGGCCTGAGCAGTAACATCAGCAGCCTGAGCAACACCCATTCCAGCAAACGCCGTTACCAGAGCAATAGCAATAACCTTTTTTTTCATAGCTTTTTCATCCTGAGTTTAATTAAGGACAAGTCGTCCCGGTGTACCACTAAATAAACGTTACATAACTAATTTATAAATTTTCGAATACAGCTTGGCCTCAGCATTTCGCCGATGGGTGTAAATAGTTTTCACACTGCAATTTTCAATTCTGGCGATAGATTTCGGATGCATTCCCTGGGCCGTCATTCTGATCACCGTCATTTCCCGGTCAGTGATTTTTTCTTTCTTAATATCTTTGCGCAGAAACCGTCCATTAATTACATAGGCCAGTTCTTTTCTTATATCGCGCGCGAGGTCGACATACACCACGCCGCGAATATCACCGTTGTAATACCAATAATTGGCTAACGCTTCTGACTTTCTCGCGGCAATCAAAATGATTTGTTTGCCCTTGGCCTTAGCTAACCAGTCGTTGTCATAGCGAATAAAGTAATTTAATGCATTAGTACTCAGATTGATAAACAAAAAGTCCTTACATATTTTATCCAGTGACAAATAAATAAGTTCTTCAATGTCTAAAATGAGTTCCGATAAGCCTTTTAAAAAATAAGTATCATGTGCTGGCCAAATACACTTATCAAGGGAGCATTGATCGTCCATATACTGTTTATCCTCTTCATCCTGGAATACTACCTTTCACCCCATCGCCGATAGCCAGGCCTGCAGAGTCTAAACCTGCAATTAACCCCTGTTGAAATTATTTATAATAAAATACCAGCGCCATTATTTAATCATTAATAATGCCGAAATTATTTATCGATTTATATTTTTTGTTGGATTCAAATTTAGGTTTTTTCTGATTAAGTGTCAACAAGCAGGATGTGAAGCTAATTCTCATTTATGTCAATTTTTTGCTTTTCCCAGAAATCCTATTTTTTGCTCAAAAACAAAAACATTTAATTTCATGTGGTTATTGATCGAAAATTCCTACAATCCTAATCGGTTATTATATCGTCCAGGATCATAACCCTATTTCATTAGGAATATTCTTAATGGATGAGATAAATGACGTTGCGAAAAATCTTAATAACACATAAAAGTAAGAATATAATACCATAAAATAGCAAATTATAAGACGATCCTCAATCATAAGCTGCATGAATGGTTTTAAGCACCGCACAAAATGCCTAAACATAAACAAAAAAACCGCTTGCAGAGGACTATTAATCCCATGAAAGAATGATATCTAAGAGAATGAGATTAGTTCTCATATTTCTTTCTTATTTGCTCTCATTTTCATTAGTGTAGCCCATCACGCTATGTTTGCCGCTGGCATGTTTCTTTTACCTTGCAGATAAGCGTTTCATCACGCTTTCATTATTTTTTCGCCTTACCGTCATCGAAAGTTCACACAAAACGCGATTAATAGTGACCAGTTTATGACGAACCAGGACACTCTTATGAACAGCTCTCTTGCCGCGGTGGCGGAAACCGAATTTTCGCTAATTACGCCCATCGCCCCAACCCGGCAGCGGAAAGTCTTAAGCGTGCGCAACCTGAGTAAATCTTATAATGCGCAGCAAACCGTTCTCGATAACATCAGCTTTGACCTCCATGCCGGCGAGCTGGTGGGAGTGATTGGCCGCTCGGGAGCCGGGAAATCCACCCTGCTGCATGTCCTGAACGGCACTCACAGCGCCACCGGCGGTGAAATTCTCAGCTTTCCGGAAGTCGGTATGCCGCATGATGTTTCACGCCTGAAAGGACGCGCGCTCAATGCCTGGCGCAGCGAGTGCGGGATGATTTTCCAGGATTTCTGCCTCGTACCGCGTCTTGATGTGCTGACTAACGTACTGCTCGGTCGCCTGAGTCAGACCTCAACCCTGAAGTCGCTGTTTAAGGTTTTCCCCGACGCCGACCGGGCACGCGCCATCTCTCTTCTCGAGTGGATGAATATGTTGCCGCACGCCCTACAGCGGGCGGAAAACCTCTCCGGCGGCCAGATGCAGCGCGTAGCGATTTGCCGTGCGCTGATGCAAAACCCCGGGATCCTGCTGGCGGATGAACCCGTCGCCTCGCTCGATCCCAAAAACACCCAGCGAATTATGAACGTACTGCGGGAAATCAGCGGCCAGGGGATTAGCGTGATGGTCAACCTGCATTCGGTCGAACTGGTCAAAGAGTACTGCACGCGGGTGATTGGCGTCGCCAAAGGCCGCATCATTTTCGACGATCATCCCGCACGGCTGACTCAGGATGTCCTGCATCAGCTGTATGGCGATGAAATTAGCCAGTTGCATTAATTTCCTTTAGTTAAAAACACACGGGCAAAATAATGAACAAACATATTAATGGCGCAGTTCGTTTATCCGCAGCAATCGCAGCTCTGTTACTGACGTGGCAAGCGAGCGCCGCTGAACAGCCAAAGGAATTAAATCTGGGGATCCTCGGCGGTCAAAATGCCACGCAGCAAATTGGCGATAACCATGCGTTAAACAGTTTCTTGATAAAGAGCTGAAGGTCGATACCAAATTACGTAACTCATCCGATTATTCCGGCGTCATTCAGGGACTGCTGGGCGGTAAAGTCGATGTCGTATTAAGTATGTCGCCTTCTTCTTATGCCTCGGTCTATATCAATAACCCGAAAGCCGTCGATATTGTCGGTATCGCCGTTGATGATAAAGATCAGTCCCGCGGCTACCACTCGGTGGTCATCGTCAAAGCTGACAGCCCGTATAAAACGCTGGACGATTTAAAAGGCAAAGCTTTTGGCTTCGCCGACCCGGATTCCACATCCGGTTATTTAATTCCGAACCACGCCTTTAAACAGAAATTCGGCGGCGACGCGGACAACAAATACAATAACTTCTTCTCCAGCGTCACCTTCTCCGGCGGCCACGAGCAGGACATTCTCGGCGTACTGAACGGCCAGTTTGCCGGCGCGGTCACCTGGACCTCAATGGTCGGCGACTACAACAGCGGCTACAGCGTGGGCGCTTTCAATCGCCTGATTCGCATGGATCATCCGGATCTGATGAAGCAAATCCGGATTATCTGGCAATCGCCGCTGATCCCGAACGGCCCGATCCTCGTGAGCAATGCGCTGCCAGCGGACTTCAAAGCCAAAGTCGTCACCGCGCTTAAAAAACTGGATACCGACGATCACGCCTGTTTCGTGAAAGCGATGGGCGGTACTCAGCACATCGGCCCGGGCAGCGTGGCCGATTTCCAGCAGATCATCGATATGAAACGCGAGCTGGTTAGCGCGCGTTAATCCCGCACCGATGCCGCCGTCCGCGACGCAATGCGGACGGCGACGCTACGTTAAAGACCTTTTCGCCGCATGAATAATACCTATACCGAATTCGAACGTTACTACCAGCAGGTCAGGACGCGGCAAAAGCGCGATACCTTCGGCTGGTCGCTGGTGCTGCTGGCGCTCTACTTTGCCGCCGGGCACGCCGCCGAGTTTAATCTGTTCACCATCTGGCGTTCTCTGCCAAACTTTCTCGACTATATGTTCGAGACGCTGCCGACGCTGCATCCGGGCGTTCTGTTAGCCGATTCACATACCAAAGGCTCGCTGGCGTACTGGGGCTATCGCCTGCCGATTCAGCTACCGCTGATTTGGGAGACGCTGCAGCTGGCGCTGGCTTCCACGCTGGTGGCGGTCGCGGTAGCGACCATACTGGCTTTCCTCGCCGCCAATAATGCCTGGTCACCCGCGCCGCTACGCTTCGCCGTTCGCGTGCTGGTGGCCTTTTTACGCACCATGCCTGAGCTGGCCTGGGCGGTCATTTTCGTCATGGCGTTCGGTATCGGGGCGATCCCCGGCTTTCTGGCGCTGATGCTGCATACGGTTGGCAGCCTGACCAAACTGTTCTACGAAGCGGTGGAAAGCGCGCAGGATAAACCGGTGCGCGGGCTGGCGGCCTGCGGAGCATCGGCGCTGCAGAAGGTGCGCTTTGCCCTGTGGCCGCAGGTGAAACCGATTTTTCTCTCCTACGGTTTTATGCGCCTTGAGATCAACTTCCGCTCATCCACCATTCTTGGTCTGGTGGGCGCCGGCGGGATCGGCCAGGAGCTGATGACCAACATTAAGCTCGATCGTTACGATCAGGTCAGCATGACGCTGCTGCTGATCATTATTGTGGTGTCGCTGCTGGATATGCTTTCCGGCCGCCTGCGCCAGTGGGTTCTGGAGGGGAAAAAATGAGTCAATGGCAACATCAACCGGATATCGCCGCCAGCCGCCGCCAGCATCAGGCGCTGTATAAGACCCAGGGGCGATACCTGCGCTATGTCGGCCTGCTGGCGCTGGCGAGCGTACTTTATTACGTCTGGTTCTTTATGCAGTTCGGTATCAGCAGCGAACAACTGGCGACCGGACTACAGCAGATGGGGCGCTATCTGCTGCGGATGTTTGTCTGGCACGACTTCTGGAACTGGCCGTTTGCCTATTACTTCACGCAAATCGCCATTACGCTTGCCATCGTCTTCGCCGGGACGATTACCGCGACGGTCATCGCGCTGTTGCTGTCATTCCTGGCGGCGCGCAATATTATGCGCGGCGTGATTCCCGGCATTATCGCCGTGTTGATGCGCCGCTTGTTCGACATGCTGCGCGGTATCGATATGGCTATCTGGGGTCTCATTTTCGTGCGCGCCGTAGGGCTTGGGCCGCTGGCCGGGGTACTGGCGATTATTATGCAGGATACCGGCCTGCTGGGCCGCCTGTATGCTGAAGGCCACGAGGCGGTAGACCGTTCGCCTGGCCGCGGCCTCACCGCCGTCGGCGCTAATGGTCTGCAGAAACACCGCTTCGGCATTTTCACCCAGTCGTTCCCGACTTTCCTGGCGCTGAGTTTATATCAGATTGAATCCAATACCCGTTCCGCCGCGGTGTTAGGTTTTGTCGGCGCGGGCGGGATTGGCCTTATCTACGCGGAAAATATGCGTTTGTGGAACTGGGACGTGGTGATGTTTATTACCCTGTTGCTGGTGGCGGTGGTCATGGTGATGGATACCCTCTCCGCCTGGCTACGCCGCCGTTATATCGGCGGCAGCGTAGTGCCGTTGTATCAAAGCCAGCAATAACCCCCTCTCCCCGGTGGCGCTACGCTTACCGGGGCTACGAATCAGGGAAAACGTCTCGTTATTCGATCCGCCACGCCAGCACCGGCCAGCCGTGCCGGGCGTTGGCTGCCAGCAGCTGCGGACACGGGTTGACCAACCGCACGCGATCCGCATGCAGGCACAGGGGCAGGTCGTTTATCGAATCGGTATAAAAAAGTGACTTCGCCAGTATAGTGAGGATGCGCCTCGCGCCACTGCGCCAGGCGCGTCACTTTACCCTGCTGATAACTCGGGGTACCGGCAATCACACCGCTGTAGCCGCCATCCGCCATTTCAACATCAATACCCAACGCCTGTTCAATCCCCAGCTCGGCGGCTATCGCCTGCACCAGCAGCGTTACCGAGGCGGAGATCACCAACATTTTCTCCCCTCGCGCCTGTAGGGTCCGAATAACGTCCCATGCCTGCGGGTAGACCCGCGGCAACACCTTTTCGCGCACGAATCGCGCCACCAGCGTATCCACCTGCGCCTGGGGGATGCCAATCAGCGGCGCCTGAATCAGCGCGACATAATCGGCGATATTCATTTCCCCGCGGTCGTAATCCGCCATCAGCAGCGCTTCGCGCGCCAGATATTCCGGGTCGCTCACCCAGCCTTCGCGCACCATAAACTGGCTCCACAGCGTACTACTGTCCCCTTTAATCAGGGTGTTATCCAGATCGAAAATCGTCACAGCATTAGACATTAGTCATTTTCCATAATCAGCAATATAAGCCTGCGAGAGCATGTATAAAGAAGATGACAGGAGCATGATCCGGCTGCGTTTCAGCCTACCCCGCCAAAGCCCATCGCCAGCAGCACCAGTAGCAATAGTAGCGGGTAGATCCGCACGTGCCAGCGATCGGGAAGTTTTGCCAACCAGCGCGATGCGCCCCGCAATCCCAGCCAGCTCCCGGCCACCAGCAGCCCGGCCGCCAGCCACCAGATATTACCGATGAAACCGGAGGGCAGCGCCGCCATCGGCGCCATCAGCAGCCACGTCAGGCTGGCGGTCGCCGCCAGCGGCAGGGTCAGTAGGTTGGCCATTGCCGCGGCCTGCGCCATCGTCGCGCCACGCCGGCGCATCAGCGGTACGGTCATCACGCTGCCGCCAACGCCAAGGAAGGCGGCAATCAGGCCAATCCCGCCGCCAAGAATAGTCTCGCGCCCCTGCACTCGACGGTGCGCAAGCCGTCGACGGCGCCATAAAGCCGGGGCGAGCGTAGCAATCCACAATGGTCACCGCCAGGTACAAAATGAACAGCCAGCGGATCCACTCGCCGTTGACCCTCAGCGCCAGCGCCGCGCCGGCAATACCGCCGATGGCGATGCCGCCAAGTATCGGCAGCAGGGAGCGCCAGTGAACCGTTCCGGCGCGCAGGTGGCGGCCGCTTGCCAACAGCGACGTGCACAGCATCACCAGCGCCGACGTCGCTACCGCTATTTGCATCGCCTGACCGCCTACTGCGCCCTGATGGCTCAGCAACAGGTAAAGCAGCGGCACGGTAACAAAGCCGCCGCCGAAGCCAAACAGCCAGGTGGTTACCCCGGACAACAGTCCGCAAACAAAAAGCCCAAATATCATCTACCGTTCCTCCATTCAGGGAGGTAACGATATAGAATAGCGGAATGGCTGACTTACGATTAAAAGCCAATATATTACGATTTTCAGCCAGGAGAGTACGCATGCGCAATATCGCGATTAACGAAGTCGATCATCTGCCGCGCCGGGTATTGGGTCTGGGGAGCGATTATCCGCCTGACACCCTTTTACCGCGCCATCATCACCGGCGAGCGCAGTTTCTCTATGCCGTGAATGGCTTGATGAAAGTCGAAACCGATGACGGTCAGTGGCTGGTGCCGCCGTTCAGCGGCGTATGGATACCCGCTAACAAACCGCATCGCGTCTGGATGCCGGGCGTGAGCACCCATAGCCTGTATATCGAACCGCAGGACGCGCCGCGCGCCGGGGTACGCTGCGAAGTATTGCAGGTTTCGCCGCTGCTACATCAACTGCTATTGGCCGCCTGCCAGTTGCCGCTGTTGTATGAAGAGAGCGGACATGATGCGGCGCTTATCGCCCTATTACTGTTTGAACTGCAGGCCGCCCCGCCGCTGCCGATGTTTACGCCGCTACCGCAACATCCGCGGCTGGCTGAACTATGCAGCGCGTTTCTCCGCCAGCCGGAGATTCACAGTACGCCGGAGCTGTGGGCCCAAAAGATGAGTCAAAGCCTGCGCACCTTCAACCGCCGCTTTTTGCAGGAGACCGGGATGGCGTTTCGCGACTGGCGTCATAAAGCCTGCCTGATGTACGCTCTCACCGCCCTGCGAGAAGGACGAAGCATTACCGACGTGGCGTTAAGCCTTGGCTATGAGCATCCGGCGGCATTTACCGCCATGTTCCGCAAAGCGATGGGCTATGCGCCAGCCTCTTTTATCCGCCATCTTAAAGGAGGCACGCCTGTCTCTCACGCCAGATAAATAAGAACATCCTGATTCTGGCCTGTTATATTTTGATTTAGATAGTAAACATTTATTAATAAATAAAATCACCGCGTTTACTATCTGAAAAATGTGCTTATTACGGTACCGGCGAATTTATGCCTGCAGTACGTAAGTTTTCGTAAATTTTGCGTTTCATCATTCTGACGTTTCCCTGAATACGCTATAAATGGCGACGGTCGATCCCTAACATGAAAATAACGACATGAAGCCCAAACTCACCCACGCTTTATTACTTGTTCCTTTATTGATTTTGGCAGGATGTTCATCTTCTCCAAAAAAACCGCCCAAGGCGGTGGCGCAGCATCATTATGAGCCGATCGACAGCGGCTCCGACGATCTGATACCGGTGCTGGCAGCCCTGCACGATCAGATGCACACCTGGGACGGCACCCCTTACGAATGGGGCGGCACCGACCAGAGCGGCGTCGACTGTTCCGGCTTTGTCTGGCGTACGCTGAAGGACCGCTTCAATCTGCCAATGGACCGCGTGACCACCGGCGATCTTCTGCATATGGG
>AEWW01006387.1_pt1 | contig 12048 bp, 17 predicted proteins | sample 267848 | NCBI WGS metagenome assembly AEWW01 (sample SAMN00713649, study PRJNA62039) | ant fungus garden metagenome | place: Panama: Gamboa | collected Apr-2009 | depth 0.5 m m | reverse complement strand
ACACCTCTCTTTAAGTCATCTTAAATGACTCAGAGGTGTCTATTAAACCCGTGGCGATTCAGCCATGACAGTGATGGGAAAACTGACGGATTGGATGGAAGACTATAATAACTGGCATCCCCATAAAGGGCTGAAAATGCAGTCCCCCAGGGAATACAGAAGTTCGCTGCTGGCTATAAATTAACCGCGTCCGTCTTAGCGGGGGCAACTCCATCACAGCGCATCGAAGCTGGAGAAGAAATACCTGAGCCGTGTAAGCTGCTGTTAAAGCTCTCCATCCCATCAACTACCGAGAAAGCGCAGGAAGGCGTAGCGATGCTGCGTGCCACCCTGAAGCGAGGTAAATCATGAGCAGGCACGCCTAAAACCAACCCAATGGCGATGATTGCTCTCAAAGCGGAGCGGGGTATGTTCGCAACGCAAAAAATCAATAAGTTCTGCTTTACGTTTCAAAGTGTGAATTTGACTTGCACTTTACCGGTAACATCTTATTTTCAGAAGGTACGCTCAATACACACAAACTGAAGAGGGATATTTATGGCTAAGCATCATTTTCTGAAATCACTTGAAATTACAGCAATTGTCATTTTCGCGCTGGTATTGGCTTACTTAGCTATTACCGGAATCTTATCATCAATGGGCATTGATCACTCCTGGGCTTACCCTCACCGATAAGTAAATCAAGCACCAGGGAAATCAAGAAAAAATTAAAAATAAACTAATTAAACTATATGGCCGACATCTCAAATAGTGGGGTTCGGTTGCACAAATCGAACTTCCTCGCCGTGGGGCAGCAGTTACTCCCTTTGCTCGAATCTGGCGACTGCTACCGGCTAATCCTCAGGCCGTGGAAGAAAAACGTAGCCTTTCACAGAACAGCCTCATCCATATGTGGTTTGGCGAAATCAGTGAATACCTCATCTAGTTTGGTCGTATCGACGCCACACCTGATTGGGTAAAGCGCAACCTCAAACGCACTTACCTTGGCTGCGAAGAGATTACCTATACCGACTTCGTTACCGGCGAGAAAGTCACCTCCTATGAACCACGCCATACATCCAGCCTTGATACAGGAGATATGCACTTCTTCCTCAATCAGGTTGAGCAGTGGTGCGCGCAGTTCCGGCTGGCGCTGACCATTCCGCACGGTAGCGAATATCAAAAACTAAAGGACAATCAAAATGCCTAAGAAAACATGGTCAGATAAGGATCTGGCTTACATCGAGCGCGTCGCCGGAAAGGTTCCTGTGCCCGTTATGGCAGCCGCGATAAATAAATCGGTGTCAGCTGTTACAGGTAAGGCCCACTCGCTTGGGCTAAAGCTGAAGGTATCAGAAATCATCTTCAATAAATATTGGCCCGATTACGCGCATAAGGATCGCACAGACGAAGCGTCATAATTCACCACGTTTTCTCTGTAATAGCTTTAAAACTTCCGGGTCCGTATGAATATGAATTAGGGCCAGATGTTATCATGTGGAGAAAATCTGATGAAATCAGGACTTGAAGCAGGTTTCGTTGCCTTGGTGATTGAATCAGTGAATCCAGAGAATGTCGGCAAGTCTGTAACATTACTGAGTTGGTTCGAGGCTGGAGAATTTTTTAACGCTCAAGATGGTACCCGTGGACAAATGCCCTCTAACACAGGCGGCTGGCTGTGTGTCGGTGACATTGTATGTGTTGGCAAAATGTACGTCTCGCTAAGAGATTTCAGAAATTATGGCTGGTGTATTTTCCCATCCATATACCTTATGCCGCTCAAGGGCGACGACGTCAGATATTATGATGACCGCAATAAGGAGAGGTGCAATGCCTGAAGAAAGGAAAGCACCAAAGGTGCGTAAATGTCGAATATGCAAAAAGCGCTATAAGCCTCTTACTCTTTATCAGTGGTGGTGTAGCGAAGAGCACCAGGACGAACTGATAAAGCAACTCACAACAGCAGCCAGAAAGAAACGAATACAGCAGCAGGAGCAGGTCAGGAAGATAGAAGCACAGCAGGAAAAACGTCACCTCAAGATCCGCAAGTTAGCACTTAAGCCCCTCAGCCACTTTCACAAACAAGCTCAAGCCGCCTTCAACGAGTTTATCCGCACACGCGACGCCGACGATCCATGCATAAGCTGCGGTCGCTTTCACGATGGAAAATATGACGCTGGTCATTACCGCACTCGCGGGGCATCGCCGGCCACACGTTATGACGAAACCAACTGCCATAAGCAGTGCGTTCCCTGCAATCAACATCTCTCAGGAAACATCGAAAACTACACGCCAAACCTGATTAAGAAAATCGGGCAGGATGCTTTCGATCTCTTGATGGGCCCGCACCCGGTGGTTAAGTGGACGCGTGAAGAGTTGCAGGAACTAGCGTCGCACTACCGGCAGAAAACCAGAGAGCTAATAAAGCAATCAGAGGCGGCATGACCTGGTTAACCAGATTACTCAGCCGGGTTTACCCCTATCAACCCATCCAGATACTGAGTAAGCGTCCCCAGCTGCCCGGCAAGCCCTACAAAAATCACCAGACGGAGAAAGAAATGATCGCCGATTACCTTCGAGAAAAATGGCGGTTGCTCAGAATGTACCGCTCACGAAATACCTTCCCGGTCGATTACCGAATTATCAAGCACATCGCCAAAATCATGGGGATGAAACATGCGCATTGAACGAGACTTCCAACAAATCGTCAGGCTTGCGGGTGTGCGCAGCGCTGCCGACATGCGACGATTGTTTGGTAATGGAAGGAAGACCATCAATTCATCGCAACAGGCATGGGTTCGCCACATGCTCACAGTGTGGGGTCAGCATCTGGGTAATGAAGATTACGATCGCGGAGAAGTAAACGTTATGGGCCGCCTTATGATGCGTTGCGAATGGAGTGAGCAGCAGGGCAGACAGATTGAGAAAATCGTGTCAGAGCTTCATTGTGAAGGTTTGCGCGGCGAAGAGTTATTCCGCAAAGCCCGTGACCTGCTAATCCCTCAATCAGCAACGGCAAGCATCATTGCTCTAGCCAAAGAATCAGATGATGCTGCCTTTGTTGAATTAGTTATGGTGAAAACATTCGGTAAGGACAACCCGATTAAAAACATAGCCAGATTACGATATTGCAAACGCAAGAGCGTGCAAAACATCGGTGCATCCATGATCTATTTCACGGGTATCAGCACTAAGGAAGCCCGCAACAGAATGGAATGGGTGCTGGATATTCTTGAGGGGGAAATGTTTTATGCGATCAAACGCGAAATGGAGAATTTAATTCCCTAAAATAAGGAGTGAAGAGAATTGATGGCACGAATAGCTAAAGACAAAGGGCATGCGACCTGGCATATTCACTTTACGCTCGGGAAGCAAAGCGGACTGAGCAGTTCCATCATAAGTGAGTGATTAAAAGCGCCACGGTTACCAGCCGTAGGTGTTTTTTTATTTACTAAAATCATATAGTTTCAATCGAATGCTAAATTCTCTTAGCTACAACGAATCCCCCTGAGCGGAGGGGCAGAACAATCGAAGTGCGTTAACATGCGGGTGTCGTTGATTGTTTACGAGCCTACCGGGAGGCACCCGGCGCTGTAGCGACTATAATGCTTTCGTTGTCTGCTGGCTTAAATCATCCTTTGATAGTAATCCGGCATGTCAATTAATCCGCCGTTAGCTTATTGGAAAGAGCGCTGGCTCTAATGCCAGAGGACGGGGTTAAATTCCTTGACGGCGGACCTCTCCATCTCATGAATGCCTGAAAAAACGTATAAGCGTCAGGTGTCAGGTCATATAATTAAGATAAAAAACTTCACTTAAGTAATGCTTAACTATATGCTGGGTTTAATGCGGTGAATCACGTCTAGCGGCGTGGCAACAGTCAAAGCTCTGGAGGGCTGTCTGAGCAAGCGGGTAAGGGGACTGTACCTTACTCACCGTCTAACGAGCGGCACCGCAGATAAGCCATAATGCTTCAGCAAAGCATGGCTCACTTCGGTGGGCCTTTTTGAAAAAAAAGATCCCGAAATGATAAGTTCCGGGATAAAAATTCAAGTTTCTTCAAGAGATTGGGTAGTACCCGCTGAGTAATATACGCGTAATCAGTTCAAATACCTTAAGCACATTCTTAATCAAAGCTTTTGACGTCGTTTTTTCGAATTCCTGACGTTATACATCGATGATTCTGTCAGGCGGTAAATTCAGTTAGCTTATTCCGGATTTGTGCCAGCACGGCTTAACTACGATATTGATAGATGGAAACTACTTAGCTCTCCTGTACGTTGTAAAACACTATCAATGTTGAAATGCTGATGAATGCAGCTAGTATTGATTGTGTATCATCTCAATGCGCCACATCTAACGATGGATTGTTACCCAATCATTGACGATAAACGGGCGCACCAAATTCAGGGCACTACTCAGGTGGTGCCTTTTTCAATTAAGATTCTTGACTTCAAAAAAAGATTTTTTGTTAAAAATAAATCGACTGATGTGTTTCATTCGCTAGTCCAATCTTTCATCTCGCATATCAGGCCGGAAGCCCCTTCTCAACCGAAGGGGCTTTTTGTTTGCGTAAAGCTTCCTAGGGTTCCAATGAGGAATACGCGATCGCCAAATGCGTCAGGGTTTATTATTTTTGTCTTATGTTCTAGATTGTTATCAATGCGGTGAATCCCTCTAAGCGATGGGGCGACAGCTATCACTCTCCTGAGTGGCAACAAGCCTAATAGCGGGTAAGGCTGGCTGGACTTACTCACCGGGAGGCACCCGGCACCGCAGACATTTTCAAAGTCGGAACGAATCCCCCTATGCGGCGGGGCATCAGCTAAGAGCCAACGCAAGTTTGCGGATGAAGGTAGCTGTACTTCATTCACCGGGAGGCACCCGGCGTTCCGGCGACCTGCTAATATGAGAATATTGCTATGAATCCCCCTAAGCGGAGGGGCTAAGCCACAGGGCACGTGAAAGACTGAAGCGATTCAGATTGTGACTTTTCTGAATCACCGGGAGGCACCCGGCATAGCAATTTCTAATGCATAGCCACCCTACCTGTGCTGAAGGTACATTTTTCAAAACTTCACTCTGGGAAGGGAAGCCTAATTCCGGGTTGGGCTTATTGGATTTATTCAGTTGAAGCCCCAGGCGTCAAGTCAACCTGCTATTATGAAATCATTGCTATGAATCCCCCTATGCGGAGGGGCGACAGCTGCACTCCCAGAATCGGTCATAAGCGGTAAGTATTAGCTGGTACTTATCACCGGGAGGCACCCGGCATAGCAATCCCCAATCTGTTTATCTTAAGGCTCGCTCCGGCGGGCCTTTTTTTTGCCTCTTCCAGTCAGGAAAACTCACCGAGTTTTCCTGAGGTTTAGCGGGCGTCCCTTCTCCTGACTATAGACAGCACCGACCCAATGGGAGGTGTGTATGAGTATCAATATGAGCAAAATTGCCACGGGCGCTGCTTACGGCGCTTCCTCGGGCACGATTGCTGTTGGATTGCTAACCCGGTTAAGTCCTGATGAGTGGAGCGCGGTTGGTGTTCTTGCTGGCATCGTGGTCGCGGTCATCACTATTGGAATCAACTGGTATTACAAACGCAAGGCCACTCTGGCCCCTAACGTTTCCAATTGCATTTTCGGGAATTACCAGCGTAGTGGTATCGAACGGGGATGGAGTAGTTGGCAATCTTAATATGAACGTACTAAACGCACTTAGAACTTCCGGCTTTGACTGTCGGGTTTATAACTACGGTGGAGCACAGACTGGAGCTGTCCGCATAAATTATATTGCTACAGGCGTTGTAAATATTTAAGAGGTTTTTATGTCAGAAGAAATAATTGAAAATCAGCATGAGGTAAGTGGTGGTGATGCGGGAAATATAAAGTATTACTATGCTGGTCAAGGATTTTACTCAAGCGATGTAATTGCCACAGCAATAGTAAATGGTTTCACGATGAACGACCTGATTGAAATTAGTAGGGAAGATTATAACGCCTGGTTTAGCCCTCCAGAAGGTAAATACGGAGCATGGGTTGATGCTAGGCCAGTTATAATTGATATTCCCAATCCGGATTATCAAGAGATTGCAGAATCGAAAAGAAAAGCACTGCTCGATGAAGCTACATAGGCAATCACTGTAGGGCAGACCAAGCTTTTGATGGGACGCAAACTGAGCGGTGATGAAACTGAATCACTAAATGCCTGGATGGATTACATTGACGCTCTGAACGATACCGACATCAGTGTTGCACCTGATATACAGTGGCCGACAAAGCCAACTCCTTAAAAAAAGCCATGGCGACGGGGCAGATATGTACCGCGCCCGTCTTGAAGCAGACTACGGGGTGGGTGATTAAAGGTTAGTCGCTCACACTGATCCCCTCCACCTAAATTCGTTTTACCGTGCTCCCCCCCCATGCAACATGCGTAAAAAAGCACGCTCAGTGGCGGGCAAAGTGTTTCATGGCAGGATTAACCTGCAAACTCGTACGCTAACGCGCAACATCTTGTATGCGTGTAGCTCTCTTAGGCTAAGACTGTGTAAAGTACAGTGATGTGGGAATGCTCTTACAGGTTGTGAGGTTAGGATTGTTCTGTGCTAGAGCATAAAAAACCCGGCACGGTGGCCGGGTACTGACTAACTCTGTGGCTGACCAACCGGGCCTTTGCCCAGCGGGCCGCCAGGTGCTGATTCGCCGCTTGGTGCATGCGGTCGACCATCATGGCCTACTGCAGGGCTTTCATGATGGCATCCTGCCAGCGTCACAAGGCCTGTAATAATGATTAATCCGCTTAAAAAACTTCTTCATAATTTCCCCAGTCCATGAAAGCAACGGTATGTTGCTAATAAAGCTTAGGTTTTCAAAATCATTTGTCAAAATCAGAGCAATTAAAAAAGTAAATTTCGTTATGCGCCAAGGGCTTTACAAAAACCTCACGTTAACGATCTTGATAAGCTTCTTTTTACAAACAATACTGTACGTACATACAGTATTGTTGAGTGGGAATGACAATGCCCCGTGACTACGAAATTAAGATGGCCTTCAGACAGGCGCTAAAGCGTGATGCAGAGGGCCGATTCACAATCAGTACAGTGGACTTTGTTGCAGTGCTTAAACGTTATAAGTGGGAGTATTCCCTGAGTGAAGCGAATAAGTGGATTGAAACCCACACTACAACGTTCCGGGACATTTCACCTACAAACGGTGAGGAGCGCGTGTTTCAGGTTTTCAATCCCAATGGTGGAATGTGATGTTCGCGCTGGTTGATGTGAACATGTGTTATGTCTTCAGCGCAACATTCGCCCGGCGCTAAATGAAAGCAGGTGCGATCCTCATCGACTTTTTTAGCCAGGGCATTTCACAGCTCAATCTCTTTGACGACCACAAACCAAAGGCCAGCAGTGAGGTGTTTATTAGACGGCCTTAACCAGAGCGGGAAGGGGAAAAATATGGTTCGCAGGACAGGATACTCAGAAAGCGTGGGCAATGAAGCGAGAAATGTTGTCCCCGGCGTACACCACTCGATATTAGGATCTGCTGGCTGCGAGGTGACTCTCCCGGTTCAGAAATTGATGACAACCAGCAGTACCTGTTACCTGGTTGAGTTGAACGGGCGAAGTTGCATCGTAGACGAGAAGCGTCGACCGCAGAATGGTGACGCTGTTCTGTTGGATCTGTTAGGAAATTACGAATGGGGGCATGCCTATCTGCATCCCAGCCGCATCATCACCGATGACGGCCTGACCCTGGATGATGACCTGATGGAGGATGTGTCCGTGGTTGGAGTGGTAACGCACGAGGTTACTGCAATACACGAACAGGATGGGTCACCAATTTAATGCTCAAAATAAAAAGCCCGGGAAACACCAGTCACCCGGGCGGCAACAATTTATGCCAAACATTTCCATTAAGAGTAAGAGCATGACCTCAACTACGGGGAAGCAGTCAGGACTTAAGAAGAATAGTATGCCTTTTACTTTTTGCTTTAAGACCAATCAAAAATTCACTCTTCCTGAAGTGATCTAGAATGATTAAGACAATTCTCATTTCCGGAGTGCGCCATGAAGGATGAAAAGTATTTTGAAAATCTCCACTCACGTGTAATTGGTGTGTTAGGCGGGTCTCTTATGTGCATTCTTGAAGAGCAAAAAGAGCTTACCAAAGATTCTCTGATTGAGGTTGTTAAACAAAATTTTGCTGGGGATGACTATCACTTGGCTGTAGATGTCGTCCTAGACTTGCTCCGTCAGCACAATAGTTGAATGACTTCTGTGCAAAATTGACCGAGGCAAAGTTATCCCGGGAGCAAATATTTTGCCTCGAATTGATTGAGTCCCGATGGGAACCGGAACGAATTGAAAATAGCTTGAGGACAAAATTGCCAGAGTGTGCAAAAAAAAGCACAGGATGCCCCTTTAGTTCAGCCTGTGCGGAGAGTTCAGCGTAATCTTTTATAGTTTTTTTCATGGCCTGCTGTAATGGGTCGAGTCATCACAGCATGGGACTCCAGTGTGCTTGCATCAGAAACACAACAACTACTAACAAAACCGTAGTGATACCTGGCAGCAAAAAATATCGCATTCTCGCCTCCACGTTTTCGACAGTACCACTTCAAATCTAGTCTATTTACGCAAAAAAGCCTGCGCTCCGAGTGAGATGAAGCGCGGGCAATCTTTGGGGGAAACTATCGAACCTTCTGGTTTGTATTCATCATGCTCTTTCCTACGTTAATTAATGTGATCTGAGCCGCTTGGACGAAAAAACCCGCTTCCAAAAATGGAGCGGGCGTTAAATTGGAGTTTGTAACGTACAACATCACATCACTAATGTTGAAGGGAAAATGTAACACTCTTACAACAAAATTAGGTCCGTTAAATTAGCTGATTACAGTGTAATAGTCTGAAAATTAGGAACAAAAATTAACCTTTGTAAGTAAAGTGTTAATTCGGGAATTTAATAAGAAATATTAGGAAGTGTTAAGTTAATTCTTCCCTGTGAGCCCAAACAAAGTTGTAACCGTTTTTGGCACAAAAAAGTCGGAGCAATGGAGTTCGGCCGGCAATATTTAAACGCCTGACTTATCAATGGAGTGATGGTAATCCCGAGGAGAACTGGTACGCCCTTATGTTGAAGGTCGTCCTTGGATAATCCAGTTATAAAACACAAAAAAACCCGCGCAGAGGCGGGTGAAAATTCGTTCAATGAGAAATTCTCTTTTCGTACGCATAACGCTTGCTGCGTGTATATGAATACGTCGCTATTATAGCAATAGTTTCTTGAACGTTCCGAAAAGTTCCATGATAAGAATTTACTGATGGGAGTAAGGAATTGCGTTCCGTTTCTGAAGTGATAGTCACACATCATAAAAAAGCCCGGCACTGATGGCGTCCGGGCTGCACAATGGGTGCGAATCATGATCAATCGGAGTTTGTCGATAGTACAGGTAGTTCGGTGTCAGTCGCGTTTGTCAGCGCCAGTGATATAAGACTTTAATTCACAATTCGGGTTGTCCGCTCTACCCGTCATGCGGTTTCCTTAAGGTTCCCACACCGAAAAGGATTCCAGCATGCTGAGCAGAGAGGACTTTTTCATGATAAAGCAAATGCGCCAACAGGGTGCTTACATTGTCGATATCGCAACACAGATCGGATGTTCCGAAAGAACCGTCAGGCGATATCTCAAATACCCTGAGCCCCCGGCCCGTAAAACACGCCATAAAATGGCAAAACTCAAGCCGTTCATGGATTACATCGACATGCGGCTGGCGGAAAACGTCTGGAACAGCGAGGTCATTCTCGCCGAAATTAGGACGATGGGGTACACCGGCGGGCGCTCTATGCTGCGCTATTACATCCAGCCCAAACGTAAAATGCGGCCCTTAAAGAAAACCGTGCGCTTCGAAACTCAGCCCGGTTACCAGCTGCAGCACGACTGGGGAGAAGTGGAAGTCGACGTGGCCGGGCAGCGATGCAAGGTGAACTTCGCCGTCAATACGCTGGGGTTCTCCCGCCGCTTCCACGTCTTGCCGCGCCAAAACAGGACGCTGAGCACACGTACGAGTCGCTGGTGCGCGCCTTCAGTTATTTTGGCGGCAGCGTGAAAACCGTGCTTGTCGATAACCAGAAAGCTGCCGTGCTGAAAAACAGTAACGGCAACGTGGTGTTCAACGCAGGCTTCCTGCTGCTTGCCGACCACTATGGCTTCCTGCCGCGGGCGTGCCGCCCTCGCCGGGCCCGTACCAAAGGTAAGGTTGAGTGGATGGTGAAATACCTCAAGGAAAACTTCTTTGTACGCTACCGGAGGTTCGACAGCTTTACCCACGTCAATCAGCTCCTGGAACAGTGGATGGCAGATGTCGCTGACATGCGCGATCTTCGCCAGTTCCGGGAGACGCCTGCGCAGCGCTTCGTTGTCGAACAAACGCATCTGCAGCCGCTGCCGGCAACCGACTTCGATACCAGCTACTTCGATATCCGGCATGTGGGATGGCTACATCGAGGTTGGCGGCAACCGCTACAGTGTGCCCGAGTCGCTGTGTGGCCATCCGGTCTCGATCCGGATCTCGCTGGATGACGAGCTGCGGATCTACAGCAACTAAAATCTGGCCGCGACCCACCGGCTCAGCGGGGCTTCATCGGGCTGGCAGACAGTGCCGGAGCACCATGCTCCGCTGTGGCAACAGGTCAGTCAGGTAGAGCACCGGCCCCTAAGCGCGTATGAGGAGCTGCTGTGATGTACGAACTGGAAACACTGCTGAACCGGCTGAAAATGGAACACCTGAGTTACCACGTTGAAAATCTGCTTGAGCAGGCAGCGAAGCAGGAACTGAACTACCGGGAGTTCCTGTGTATGGCGCTGCAGCAGGAATGGAACGGACGGCACCAGCGGGGAATGGAATCCCGGCTGAAGCAGGCGCGCTTGCCGTGGGTGAAAACGCTGGAGCAGTTCGACTTCAGCTTCCAGCCGGGCATAGACCGAAAGGTCGTCCGTGAGCTTGCAGGTCTGGCGTTCGTGGAGCGCAGTGAAAACGTGATCCTGCTGGGCCCGCCGGGCGTGGGGAAAACGCATCTGGCGGTCGCGCTGGGAGTAAAAGCCGCAGATGCGGGCCACCGGGTGCTGTTCATGCCGCTGGACAGGCTGGTTGCCACGCTGATAAAGGCGAAGCAGGAAAACCGACTGGAACGACAGCTGCAGCAGCTGAGTTATGCGCGGGTGCTTATCCTGGATGAGATAGGTTATCTGCCAATGAACCGTGAGGAGGCCAGTCTGTTCTTCAGGTTGCTGAACCGTAGGTATGAAAAAGCGAGCATCGTTCTGACGTCAAACAAAGGGTTCGCTGACTGGGGCGAGATGTTCGGAGATAACGTGCTGGCGACGGCGATCCTGGACCGTCTGCTGCACCACTCAACGACGCTGAACATAAAAGGAGAAAGCTACCGGTTGAGAGAAACGCAAGGCCGGGGTGCTGGCAAAAAGCGCAACGCCAATCAGTGATGATGAAATGGTGGAAAGCGGACAGCGTTAATGACCAACAGCGGACAATGAAAATGGCGAAAAACGGTCAATAATCTTGGCGTTGACACGTTGCGCTTGATGACTCCTCCGCCTGGAATGTAACCGCCGACTCTGACGTAGCTAATCTGGCCTTGAATAGCGGAACCGTGCGATTTGCACCGTCTTCCGGCGACGGCTTTCGCACCCTGTCTCTCGGCACTATCGATGGCGGCGGCAGCTTCTACATGAACACCGACGCCGCAGGCATGCAGGGCGACTTTATCGACGTTGCCGGCAGCGCCAGCGGCAGCTATCTCCTGCACGTCGCCAATACCGGCGCCGAGCCCGCGCAGACCGAAGACGCGCTGCGCCTGGTACGCACCGGCGGCGGCGACGCCGGTTTTACCCTGAACGGCGGGCGGGTCGACATCGGCGCCTGGCAGTACACGCTGGTCCGGAATGGCAACGAATGGGATCTGGTTCAAGCCGGTACCGGACCTGCTCCTGATCCCGAACCGGAGCCTAGACCCTGAACCGGGTCCGGAGCCTGAGCCCGGCCCGTCCACCTCTGCGT
>AEWW01023247.1_pt1 | contig 12075 bp, 10 predicted proteins | sample 267848 | NCBI WGS metagenome assembly AEWW01 (sample SAMN00713649, study PRJNA62039) | ant fungus garden metagenome | place: Panama: Gamboa | collected Apr-2009 | depth 0.5 m m | reverse complement strand
TTCGCGGCTTTATCGGCCGTGTCCGAGACGCACATTAGCAGGCGACGCATCTGGCTGCGCTGATCCACCGTCAGTTGGTCATAGCTGTTCAGATTGGTCAGCAACACTTGTGCACGATTGATAGCCTGCAGCGCACGACTGCTGTCGCAATGGAACTCATGCGGCCCGCCCACAGACTCTTCCGGCGTTGGCACCGCAGGCGGCGCCATCTGGACGATATGGGTGAGTGAATCGCTGTGCTGCTGGTAATACTGCTCCAGATGATTCACCGCATCGCGAGTCCGGGTGATGTCATAACCTGAGGCATTCATGTTGACCACGAAACCTGCAGGCGCCACACCGATCAGTACTAACATAATCAGGCCAATGCCTTTCTGACCATCGTTCGCACCGTGGGAGTAGCTCACGCCAATCGCCGAAACGATCAAGGCAATACGCGTCCAGAACGGTGGCTTCTTCTTGCCATCGATCTTTTCACGGTCAGCGGGCGTCATGTGGATGCGCGAACGTTTAGGGGTTCCGCTCCAGTAACGACGCAGGATGAAAATCAGCGAGCCCGCAATCACCAGGCCGACAATCGGCGACAGGATCAGTGACAGGAAGATATTAATGACTTTCGGCAGGTTGAGGGCATCAACCACCGAGGTGCCGGTCATCAGCGCATTGGTGAGACCAATACCGATAATGGCGCCAATCAGGGTGTGAGAACTGGATGCCGGTAAGCCCAGATACCAGGTACCGAGGTTCCAGATAATCGCCGCCAGCAGCATGGAGAACACCATGGCCAGGCCGTGAGCGGAACCCACATTCAGCAGTAAATCAGTTGGCAGCATATGCACGATGGCATAAGCCACGCTCAAGCCGCCCAGCAAAACGCCTAAGAAGTTGAAAACACCCGCCATCACAACCGCCAATTGCGCCCGCATCGCGCGGGTATAGATGACGGTAGCGACTGCGTTAGCAGTGTCGTGGAAACCGTTGATTGCCTCATAGAACAATACGAACAGCAGAGCGATAACCAAAAACAGGCCGGTACTGAGGTCAAGACCAGCGAACAGATGTAGCATAAACGTTACGCCATTTTTTGGAGGACATGAACGCGGCGCATTATCGGCGACAACCCGCATGATGTGAAAGGAAAATATAGTCCTTTTTTGTCTTAAAATTGCCACAAACCCCATCAGACAAGGTAAAAAGACTGAAAAATAAGCGAGTTACAATATGACACATTTACGGCATTTTTTTGACGCTGGCGCGAAATGCCGCAGATCTCTACAATCACCGCCTTTCAATTATGTGGATTAAGCACTGTGGACAAGTTTGACGTTATCGTAATAGGTGCAGGCGCTGCCGGCATGTTCTGTGCGGCGCAGGCAGGGCAGTTGGGTCGTCGGGTGCTGTTGCTGGATAACGGCAAAAAGGCGGGACGTAAAATCCTGATGTCCGGTGGTGGCCGCTGTAACTTCACCAATATGTACACCGAACCGGCCGCCTATCTCTCGCACAACCCGCATTTCAGTAAGTCGGCATTGGCGCGTTACACCCAGTGGGACTTCATCGATCTGGTGAATCGCCACAAGATTGCGTATCACGAGAAAACCCTCGGCCAGTTGTTCTGCGATGATTCGGCGCAGCAGATCGTGGATTTGCTGTTAAAAGAGTGCGAAGACGGGCAGGTTACGTTGCGCTTGCGCAGTGAAGTGCTGAGCGTGACGCGCGATGAAAACGGCTACAGGCTGCAACTGAATGGCTCCGAGGTGCAGGCTGAGAAATTGGTGATCGCCAGCGGTGGCTTATCGATGCCGGGCCTGGGCGCGACACCATTCGGGTATAAAGTGGCCGAGCAGTTTGGTTTGAAAGTGTTCCCGACGCGCGCAGCCCTGGTGCCGTTTACGCTGCATAAGCCACTGCTTGAGCAGCTGCATACCTTATCGGGTGTGTCATTGCCCACCACCATCACCGCGCAGGATGGCACGCTGTTTAAAGAAGCGATGCTGTTTACCCATCGCGGTTTGTCGGGTCCGGCAGTATTGCAAATCTCCAGCTACTGGCAGCCGGGTGAGTTTGTCACCATTAACCTGTCGCCGGAAACCTCGCTGGAAGAATTCATCAACGTGCAGCGCGAGGCGCATCCGAATCTCAGCCTGAAAAACAGCCTGGCGAAAATCCTGCCGAAGCGTCTGGTGGAAGTGTTGCAGGAGCTGAAGCAGATCCCGGATGTGACGCTGAAGCAACTCAACAGCAAGCAGCAGGCCGAGTTGGTCATCACGTTGCATCAGTGGCGCGTGCAGCCGAATGGCACCGAAGGTTATCGCACTGCCGAAGTGACGATGGGCGGCGTCGATACCACGCAACTCTCCTCCAAAACCATGGAAGCGCGCGATGTGCCCGGTTTGTACTTTATTGGTGAAGTGGTGGATGTCACCGGCTGGCTCGGCGGATACAACTTCCAGTGGGCGTGGAGTTCAGCCTGGGCGTGTGCGCAGGCGCTGTGAGTTATCACGTCGCCATCAAAGGCGACGCCAGTGTACGAGGTTCAGCTTTATGCTGAGGTTGCAGCGCTAATGCCTGGCTCTGCGTAACGGCGTCACTGCAGGTGTCAGGTTTTTCGGCTGGTCGTGCAGCAATACTTGCCCCAGCAGGCTATCGCTGTTGACCACGCCATACTTCAGATGCGTTGCGATATATTTGCGGTCAAAGCTGGTGAGCTTATACACCGGTGGCAACACCTCCGGTAAAGCGTCCACCATCAGCATGCGGCTCAGCTTCACCGGACGCCAGCCGCTCAGCGTTTGATACAATAACGCACCGGCTTCCGCTTTGCGTAAGTAGAAGTTGTAGTGATTCTCTTCCCGCAGCGCCTGCTGCTGAGCGATATACACCACCAGATAATCCGGCGTCTTGATGCCCTGCAGAATCGTGTCGTAGTTCGGCAGCGCCAATAATTGCTGGAAGAAGGCTTCAGAGCCTAACTCCACAATCGGACGGAAGCAGTGCAGCCAGCGGCCGATAAAGGCATTGTTTTTCGGCGCGGCGAGAAACCAGGATTCCATAACCGGATAAGCGCGATCGCGGGTGGATTCCTCGCGGTAAAAAGCCACCAGGTCATAACGCTCATCCGCATTCACCGCTAACAGCTCATCGAGGCTGCGATTGAGGATAATGGTGGCGTCCATCCAGATTCCGCCATAACGATGCAGCAGCTCCAGGCGAATCACATCGCTTTTGTGCGAAGCCCGCATCCCCGCGTGGACAAACTTCAGGTCTGGTAAATAGTCATGCAGATTGAGATTGTTGATTACCGTCAACGCATAGCCAGGGTTTTCACGGGCAATCTTATCGACAAAAATCTGGACTTCAGCCGGGAGCTTTTCACTTTCCCAGTACATCCAAACCTGACGCGGAATGGGCGCAGGCGGATTAGCACGACCCTGCAGGTTAATATCCTGTTCGGCTGCGGCGTGATAGGCGGGAAGGCGTTTGCGTGTGGTCAGCTTTTTTTCCGCCAGCAACGCCAGCGAAATCAAATGCATTTTAAGCTTATGGTTGGACATGATCATTCCTGTAACCCTGTCGGCCGCTATCCCAGCTTCTGCCGCTTTAAGGCGAAAAACTGGCCCTGTGACAGCGGGCACGATGAAGCGCGAATGGCGCGAAAAGTGGCTCAAAATTAACAAACAGCGCCGAACTGCTCAATAAATAAACTCTGAAAACGTTACTTTAAGAGAATACGCAGGCGGCGTTCACTTGCCGTGCCGTTGCCGTGGGTGTTTAAGGGCTGTTAACCGATGAATCTGTTAAGATCGCCGCGTTTTTTCCAACAGGCCCATGATTCCATGTTCAAACTCAAATTCCTTCTGCCCGTGCTTATCGTCATCAGCGCGGCTGTCTGGTGGCTGATGCCGCACTATAGCGATGAAGACAAAGGCTATTACATCGCCATGTTCTGCACCTTGACCCATGACGGGCGCGACAACTCACCCCAGGCGATGCAACAGATTATTGAAGGCAGCAACTCGGACTATGCGCTGCAGAAAATTCATTTCCAGTCAGGTCTGGCAGAACATCTGCAAAGCGTGTGGCAGGATTTGTCAGCGGAGCAGCAACAGCAGGCGCGGCAGGAGAGTCTGTCCTGCCGCAAGGTGATGTCTGAAAAGTTATTACCGGGTAAAGCAGTGCAGTGATTAATGCACGGGCAGCGCTAATACCGCGTCGGTGGTTTTGATCTCGGCAAACACATCAGCAACGCCTGTCAATGCGCTCTGCTGCAGCACCTTGTGATCGACTACCTTGTTATCCCAGGTCGCCAGATCGCGCGTGGCGGTGGCATCTTCCGGGATAATGACCGAGTAGCCAAGCGGTACGGCATCACGTGCGGTGGACGACACGCACATATGGGTCATTAGACCGGTGACAATTAACTGCTTGATGCCCAGACTGTCGAGTTGTTGTTTCAAATCGGTTCCCACGAAAGAACTCGGTGTGGCTTTGGTAATGACACGATCATTTTTGCCCGGCTGCAAATCCTTATGGAATTCAGCGAAGCGGCTGCCTTTGGCGAACAGCGGGCCATCTGCCGCGCCTTCATGGCGGACGAAGAACACCGGCATGCCATGCTTGTGTGCAAACTCAACCAGGCGCTTGCTGTTTTGCAGTGCTTTCATACCGTCTGGAATGGGCATTTTGCCGCCAGCGAAGTATTCGTTCTGAATATCAATCACGATGACCGCGGTTTGATTGGCCGTCAGCTGGGTGGTGGCGGTGGCACCGCTCATGGTACGAATGGTCGGTGCATTTTCAGCTTTGTGTTCTTCGGCAATAGCGCTGCCTGAAATTGCCATCGCTAATGCTAAGGTGCCTGAAGCAAAAAGGTTTTTCATCACTAATCATCTCTTTGATTGGGAAGTCAGGGTGACTTCCGATGCACAGCAGTATGGCGATTGTGCCGAAAGTGAAGGAGTACTGCGCATGACAAATAACGTTCACTTTGCGCCAAAAATGGCGCACCTGGATGCGCCCATTAAGGTCGGTATTGTGGTGTTTGACGACATCATCCCGTTTCATCTTTCCGTTCCCTGTGCGGTGTTTGAGAAGGCGGAACGCGAAGATGGCCGAGCTTGCTACCAATTAATGATCTGTGCCACCCACGCCGGTCCGCTTCGCACCAACAGCGGTTTTTCGATTGTCGCGGAGCATGAACTGGCTATGCTGGCCGAAGCGGATATGGTGGTGGTGCCCAGCTGGAGCGATCCTGCCGTTGCGCCACCGCCCGCGTTGTTGCAGGCGTTACAGCAGGCTGCCCAGCGTGGGGCTCAGATTGTTGGCTTGTGTCTTGGCGCCTTTGTGCTCGGAGCCGCTGGCTTGCTGCATCAGCAGCGCGCCACGACACACTGGCGTTGGATGAGTGATTTTGAACGGCTTTACCCCGATGTGACGATTGACCGTGACGTGTTGTATATCGACGAAGGGCAGATTGTGACCTCGGCGGGCACTGCAGCGAGTATCGATTGCTGCCTGCATCTGGTGCGTGAACAGTGTGGAGTGGATGTGGCCAACAGTGTGGCGCGCATGCTGGTGGTACCGCCGCATCGGCAGGGCGGCCAGGCACAATATATTGAGCAGCCGGTCTATCACTCGGCGGGCAACGATCGATTTATGTCGGCGCTCAGTTGGGCCACCGAAAATTTGCAGCAGGCCCTCACGCTGGATCAGTTGGCGGAGAGAGCGTTGATGAGTCGTCGCAGTTTTACGCGCCGTTTTAACCAAACCACCGGCAGCTGTTTCAGTGATTGGTTAGTGAATCAGCGTCTGGCATTGGCGCAGCGATTTTTGGAAAAAACCGACCAGCCGATTGAGCTGATCGCAGAAAAAGCCGGATTCTCTTCGCCATTAATGTTAAGGCGACATTTTAAAAAGAATTTGAATACGTCTCCGTTACAATACCGGAAAACATTTCGTGGTCGGGTGTGAATTAATGGTTTGTAAATCAACCTATTGATAAGAATGCATTGAAAATAGGACGGATAAAATTATTCCCGGATCATTTTGACAGGCTATCTGATGAGAAGAATATTTCAGCGTGGCCAATGAGGGCTATTCTTAACAACGGATGGCGAACCATCCGTTGTTATGCAAATCCTGCAAAGAAAAATAGTTACGCGAATTATTAACGCATCACACAATCAATACGTGAGGGAAATTGACCTGAGCGCAGCGCTGGCGTTCTCACTTCTTTCATTTTCTCACTGCTGTTAAATCCATGCTTACGGCAAATCACGCATGGATCAGTGCTCTCTTTCAATTGCTGCTCGGCTTCGCTCCCCAGCTGACGCTTACGGCAGTAGAGTGGGGTGCAACCCATCACTTGCTTAAAGGAGCGAGTGAACGATTGCTGGCTTTCAAAATGGTATTTTACGGCCAGACTGATGATCGGTGCGGTGCTGTATTTCAGCTCGCTGACACAGCATGCCAGTTTCTTTTTACGGATATACCGTGCCAGCGTTTCATTATGATAGCGAGCAAATAATTTCTGCAAATACCATTTAGAATAACCCGATTTCACTGCGATATCATCAATGCTTAAGCGCTGATCCAGATTGTCCATAATCCATTTGGTCACCGAATCAATAACCCCTTCGTTGTATTTTTGCGGCATCTTTTTGATCCTCCATTAACTGGACACAGTGTAAAATAATTAATCTTTCCATTCATCCGATTAACGTAAAGTTTTATAAGGAATTGGCTGTTTTATTATTTGTCATCAAGGCTGGTCTTGCTTTTAGTGAAATTAAGGCCGCTTTTGTTGAATCGATGTTGAATATTTAGCGTAATCACGCCCGTTATTTTTAACTCAAATTTTCCATCACTTTGCCGAGCTTAACAGTATGAGAAAACGTGGCGCTGGCACACCTCATCAATACGCACTGGCGATTAACGTGCCAGACTGATGGTTTTTTCATAGCTCAGGAGCAGTGCGCATGGCTTTTCGTTTCCCGCTAAAACAGTCACTTGCCGTGATTTTGACGGCGATGGCTGCGCTACCCACCACCTCCGCGTTAGCGGCCAATGTGTATGGCGAGCAGTTGGAAGGTTTTCAGTATCCCTACCCACTTGAACACTTTAATTTCTCCTCACAGCAGCAACCGCTGAGCATGGGGTACATGGATGTCAAACCCGCGCAGCAGGCTAATGGTCAAACGGTGGTATTACTGCACGGTAAGAATTTTTGTGGTGCAACCTGGGAAGACACCATCAAAGCGCTTAGCCAGCAGGGATATCGGGTGATTGCGCCGGACCAGATTGGCTTTTGCAGCTCGACGAAACCCGCCAATTACCAATACAGCTTCCAGCAACTGGTGCTGAATACCCATCAACTGTTAGCGCATCTTGGCGTTGCTAAGGCGGTGATTATCGGGCATTCAACCGGTGGCATGCTGGCGACGCGCTATGCGCTGATGTATCCACAGCAGACACAGAAGCTGGTGCTGGTGAACCCGATTGGCCTGGAGGATTGGAAAGCCAAAGGCGCACCGTGGCGCTCGGTGGACCAGTGGTATCAGCGCGAACTAAAGCTCAGTGCGGCGGGCATTAAAAAGTATGAGCAGACGACTTACTACAGCGGTCAGTGGAAGCCGGAGTACGACAAGTGGGTGGATATGCTGGCAGGCCTCAACAGCGGGCCAGGCCACAAGAAGGTGGCGTGGAACTCTGCGCTCATTTACGACATGATTTTCACCCAGCCGGTCTATTACGAATTCAAAGACCTGAAAGTGCCGACAACGCTGATGATCGGAACCGCCGATACCACCGCGATTGGCAGCGATATTGCTCCCGCTGCGATCAAAGCGCAGTTAGGTCATTACAATGTGTTGGGCAAACAGGTGACAAAGATGATTCCGGAGGCACATTTAATTGAGTTCCCAGGTATGGGACATGCGCCGCAGATGGAAGAGCCGCAGAAGTTTAATCAGACGCTGATTAGCGAACTGGCGCGTCCACTGTAAGATGCGGTGGCAAATGGGCGTGCTTATGCACGCCCTGGCATTACTGTGCCTGCTTTTTTTTGCCGTTTTTGGCTTCGTACATACGCGCATCGCTGCCTTCCAGCAGCTGTTCCAGCGACAGCGGATGGTCGGGATCAAACTCCACAATGCCTGATGAGAAGTGCAGTGCGTAGCGGCGGTCGAGATCCTGAGTTTGCTTTTGCAGGAAACGATCAAAGCGCGCCAAAACGCCCTCGGCATCGGCCTGCTGTAAGCCGTTAAACAGCACCACAAACTCATCACCGCCCAGGCGGGCAAAGATATCAGCGTGGCGGAAACTCACTTTCATCGCATCCGCAAAATCCATCAATGCACGATCCCCCTCGCGGTGGCCGAGCGTATCATTGATAGCTTTGAAACGGTCGAGGTCGAGGAAGGTCAAACTGGCCGGGAGTTGCCTGACTTCGCACTCATTCAGCGCGAGCTGTCCCAGCGTCATAAATCCGCGACGGTTGGTGATTTGTGTCAGTTCATCCGAGGTCGCTGTCTGGAACGCCACCAACTCTGCTTCGGCCATCGCGGCCAAATCGCGGAGCGTATTCATGTCATCCGCATTAAATTCGCGCGCATGGTGGTCGACGATACAGAGCGTGCCCACTTTGGCACCCGCTGGCGTACGCAGCGGACAACCCGCGTAAAAGCGCACGGGATTCTCTGAGGTTTTCACTAACGGATTATCGTGGAAACGCTCATCTTCAAGGGCGTTTTCGACCACCATCACATCGTCTTGAAGGACCGCGTGGCCACAGAACGACGTATTACGGGGTGCGGTCGCCGCGCTTTGGCCAGCGATAGATTTGAACCACTGGTGGTCCTCCTCCAGCAGGCTAACCAGCGCAACCGGCACGCCGAACAAACGACGAGCAAGGCGGGTTAAACGATCAAAACGCTCTTCTGCAGGCGTGTGCAGAATGTTGAGCGCACGTAACTGGGCTAGACGACGTGACTCGTCCGCAGGCAGTGCAGGTGCTTTCATCGCGTTACTCTTTCTTTTAAATTATTCGGGTACAACTTCACTGGTGTTTTGCTGCCATAACGGCATAAAGCGCTTAGCAACGGTTGCGATATCCATTGCTAAGCGTAACGATTATCAGAGCACTTTTTGCTCGGCAAGATCAAGGGCAAAATAGCTGAAAATCAGGTCTGCACCGGCACGTTTAATCGCACCAAGGCTTTCCAGAACCACATTACGTTCGTCGATGGCACCCGCCTGCGCGGCGAATTTGATCATCGCGTATTCACCACTCACCTGGTACGCAGCCAGCGGCAGAGTAGTGCGTTCGCGGATATCACGCAGGATGTCGAGGTAAGCACCCGCCGGTTTTACCATCAGTGAATCGGCCCCTTCGGCTTCATCAATCAGGGATTCGCGAATCGCTTCACGGCGGTTCATCGGATTCATCTGATAAGTTTTACGATCGCCTTTTAATGCCGTTCCTGCTGCTTCCCGGAACGGACCGTAGAATGAAGAGGCGAACTTGGTGGAGTAAGACATGATGGCCGTATCGGTGAAGCCTGCGGCATCCAGTGCCTGACGAATGGCTTTCACCTGGCCATCCATTGCCGCTGAAGGGGCGATAAAATCCGCACCGGCTTGCGCGGCGACCACGGCTTGTTTGCCGAGGTTAATTAATGTCTGGTCGTTATCCACGCCGTGATCGCACAGCACGCCACAGTGGCCGTGGCTGGTGTATTCACAGAAGCAGGTATCGGACATCACGATCATTTCTGGCACGGTGTCTTTGCAGATACGCGACATACGCGCCACCAGGCCATTCTCATTCCATGCATCGCTGCCGGTTGCATCCGTGTGATGCGAGATACCGAAGGTCATCACAGAGCGAATACCGGCTTTGGCGATACGCTCAATCTCATAGGCGAGACGTTTCTCAGGAATACGCATCACACCCGGCATGGCGTTAATCGGCACGTAATCGTCCACGCCTTCTTCAACGAAGATTGGCAGGGCCAGATCGCTCAGACGAAGGTGGGATTCCTGGAACATTTCACGCATTGATGCGCTTTTGCGCAGTCTTCTTGGACGTTGGAGAAGATTGAATTCAGACATGTTCGTACAACTTTTGCTGGTGAAAAAAGTGACAACAGTTTACCCCTTTTCGCCAGCGGGGATGAAGGATTGTGTGCGGAAACGAAAACTCCCGCCGGGCGGCGGGAGTGGGGAAGATTACTCGTTGATGTCCGGGTGCTGCTGCACCAGGTTTTTACGTTTCGCCTCGAGCTTAGCGATCTCTTCATCAATATCTTCGATTTTCTGCTCAATGTTGTCGTGATGCTCCTGCAGGATTTCACGCGCTTCTTCAATATCCGACGCCGCCGGTGTGGCACCGCGCAGCGGCTTGTTGGCGGTCTCTTTCATGTAGATACCCGTGATCAAACCAATCACCGCGACCACCATCAGATAATAAGCCGGCATATACAGATTGTTGGTTGTTTCAACCAACCACGCGGCGAAGGTCGGGGTTAAACCGGCAATCAGTACCGAGATATTGAAGGCACTGGCCAGCGCACTGTAACGAATGTGCGTTGGGAACATCGCCGGCAGCGACGAAGCCATCACGCCGGTAAAGGCGTTAAGGATCACCGCCAGCAGCAGCAGACCCGCAAAAATCAGCCCCAGCACGCCGCTGTTAATCAACATAAAGGCCGGAATCGAGAAGGCGAACAGCGCGATACTGCCGATGATGATAAACGGGCGACGGCCAAAGCGGTCACTTAGCATGCCCATCACCGGCTGCACAAACAGCATACCCATCATGATGGCGATAATGATCAGCACGCCGTGATCTTCCGAGTAGTGCAGGTTATGCGACAGGTAGCTCGGCATGTAGGTCAGCAACATGTAGTAGGTCACGTTGGTGGCAATCACCAGACCGATACAGGCCAGCAGACTTTTCCAGTGCTTGGTGGCAATCTCTTTGAAGGATACTTTCGGGCCGTCACGCAGACCTTCACGATCGCCTTGTTCTAGCTTATCAACGTGCTGCTGGAAGGCCGGTGTCTCTTCCAGTGCGTGACGCAGATACAGACCGATGATCCCTAACGGTAGCGCGAGGAAGAACGGCAGACGCCAGCCCCACTCAAGGAATTTCGCTTCACCGATGACGGTGGAAATCAGCACCACGACGCCCGCACCCAGCACGAAGCCGGCTATGGAGCCGAAGTCGAGCCAGCTGCCCATAAAGCCACGCTTACGGTCAGGCGAATATTCCGCGACAAAGATCGAGGCACCGGTATATTCACCGCCCACTGAGAAGCCCTGCGCCATTTTCGCCAGCAGCAGCAGAATTGGTGCCCAGATGCCGATGGTGGCATAAGAGGGGATCAGGCCGATACAGAAGGTACTGATCGACATGATGACAATGGTGATTGAGAGGATTTTCTGACGACCGTATTTGTCGCCGAGCATACCGAAGAATAGTCCACCCAGTGGGCGAATCAGGAAGGGAACCGAGAAGGTACCCAGTGCAGCAATCATCTGCACACTAGGCGATGCATCCGGGAAGAACACCTTACCCAGCGCATACGCCACAAAGCCATAAACACCGAAATCAAACCACTCCATCGCGTTGCCCAGAGACGCAGCGGTAATGGCTTTACGTAAACGGGCGTCATCGATAATCGTGACGTCATCCAGCCCGATAGGTTTTACACGCTTCCTACGTAGTTTCATGTTGTAACCCTGTATTGGAATTCGAAAAATCCTCAACGCTGCAGACTACATTTTGTGGCCAGTCCACGGCGTTGAGAAGATTTAAGCATAGCCGTGAAAGAGGACTTTATCCGGCGTAGCAACGGTAATAATTAGGGGCGAAATGATTACGTCCCGCGACAGAGTATACCGATTTTGTGTGATATTTGTCATGTTTCAGCCAGCAACTGGCTATTTTTTGGCTAAAACTCTGGCGGAATGATGGGGGAAACGCAGCTTATAAAATCCTGGTTATCGCGCGTCAGGCCGCGTAATGCGTGCGTTTCAGCCAGGAATGCTTCAAAAGGGTGGCAAAGGGTGTCA